>VFQS010001117.1_pt1 | contig 25785 bp, 21 predicted proteins | sample 3512361 | NCBI WGS metagenome assembly VFQS01 (sample SAMN10412375, study PRJNA504923) | tailings metagenome | isolation source: Relicate 1 Philex TSF3 active mining | place: Philippines
TTCCCGCCCACAAATCCGAATTATTCCGTGCACAGCATCCCCGCCAGCCAACACATCTCCTAATTGCACCTCACGCGCAGCCGCCTTTCTGCCACCCTGCAGCCGCACCCGCACATCCCCCTCAACCGACGGATGCAGTTCATCCCATTCCTGCTGATAAGCCGTCTTGAAAGGTCGCCCAGGGCCATTTAGGGAAGTGTGTGCAAACTGCATCGCGGGATAGTGGCCCGCCTCCGTTTCATCGTAATCGCGGAATATATGGCCGCCCACGGGAATTGCGTGATCGCTCGTGTTCAGGCATACAATTGGTTTATCCGCACCCCCACACCATCCCCCTAAATGAACCGCCGCGGGATGTGCCGCAGCCATTATCCAGGACCCGCCATAGGCCACATAATGATTCGTGCTGACAACTATGCCTTCTGCGCTGCTGCCGTCCTGCCGCGGCAAATAAACCATCGACTGGCCGTTCGCCAAAAACTCAAAGGTCGCCGTTACTTGCCCCCCTGTTTCCCTAAAAGTATCCCCCACACGCACATGGCGAATCGGTATATGACCCCGCCCAACCACATCGACTAAAGTATCGGGGCTAAAGCAAAAAGTATCTAGGACCCCGAAAAGAGTTGTGCCAGTAAAGTTGTTGACCGCAGTCAGACCGCTCATCGACATGTATATGACGGCAAAGAATGTGGCGTAAAGACGCCGCATCAGCATCTTTATGCGCTGCGAGGCCACCTTGATTTGTATGAAAAACAGTTTGAGGCGCTCCGTGAAATCGCGCATAATATTGGTCACGCCCCCATATAAATTCGCCGTGGAAAAGCGGAGTTTTTGCGTCGACTCGACCAGTGTCCCCATTACACCCACCATTCCTCCAAGCATTCCGTATACGGGCCCCATACGAGCATTCGCCTGATTGGCAAAACTGGCCCCCATACAGTAATTGAAATTTTCGGTCGTATCGTGTCCGTATAATGACGCAAACGGCATAACGGCAGGATCGCAGCGGATTTCATTCCAATTATCTGCGCCCCCCAATATAACCCCGAGACCTCCTATAAATGCGGCAATTAGAGTTGCAACGATTGTTACAATTATAAATGGCGTATATGCCGGCTCCATCTGCTTTTACAACGAGTCTTTAATCCTTTAGAAGGGAACTCGTTATAGCATATTCCCCGCGAAGCCAGTCGGCATCACTGGTAAATACTTTTGCCGCGACCGGCTTTTCTTTACGGGCCATCCGGGCCGCCGTCCTCAATATCTTATATACACCCGCCGGCGTATATTGCTGCGCAGCCTTCTTCAGAGCCGCCCGCCGGAACTCCTCAGATTGACGATATTGATATCCGTGTGCCTGTAACTGTCCGCGACGCAGTTCAACCTGCGGTATGTGCTCGCCGACCTTTACACACGCGGACTTCACTTCAACCGTATTGGACTTCTTCGGGAAAATCCGGTATGTGCGCCCGTTCTTTCGGTGGACCGAATAACCTTTCCTGCGAATGGACTGACGGAATTTGCGCGCATATCCCTTACGGTATATGTAGCCGGCAGGGCATTTCTTTGCGGGGGCGGCAACGGCTGCCGGTGCTGAGCGGCTGCTGCTGCGACTACGCTGTGTATCACCTTTCTTTAATATACAAAGCGCCGGTATGCGTCGCCCAGACACTTTATGTGTGTAGGCGCCCCGTTTCTTATACTCTTTAGGGCACCCTGTAAACGGGTTGTAGGGCACGGATGCTTTTCGCGTTTGGCTCCCCATAGTCTACTTAATAGCAGGCATTTTTTCCATCACGGCGCCCCTCATATTATACGCATATGGGGCAACTTTCAGCATTTGCTTCAACCAATAGACATGCGTAACTGAATCGCGGTCATACATGTCAATTATACGCTTAAACTGTGCCACGCATTTTTCAGGAAGTTCATACGAATCTGGCTTGCATGTGCCGGCGACCATACAAGCATACACATCAGCCAATAACCGCTCGTATATAAGTATAATATCAGGCGACTGGTCGGCGTGCATTTCAATGATACATTTAAATGTATAGCGTTTCCATACAATTAGCGCTTTAATAAACTCGTCCAAGTTGTCCGTTGGTTCCTTTTCAAACAGGCGTGCAGCTCGAACTTTACTACCGCTTACAAGACCACCATATTGTTCGTAGCCGTCATCATACTCGTCTCCGTCCATACTATCTAACTGCGCGATATATAGAAATTCCTGCTAATCCTGCCGCAACTGCAATTAGGAATATGATGGTTTGGTTTGCGGGCCGCGGCAAGGGCATGGGGGTATATGCGGCAACGAATGGCTCCACGCCCTTCGGGCGTGTTGGCGTGAGTGGCTCCTGATATACATTCCCTTCGCTGGCCGGTGGCTTATCATATGACTGGGCATCATAGCAACTATCGCGTGCAGCAGCCGCCTGCATAAGTAAAATCTTCGCATTCATTGTATCTAGTGCACTGGTCCCTGGGCTAAGATTATCCACTTTCACCGGTTGCACCATCACAGGCGACCTACAATGTTCAACATCGCGCGGCATTCACTCTAATTGAGCATGCGTTTAAACACCAACAAAATAATATTTGCAGTATAAAACATGCAGCGTCGTCCACCCCCGGTTGAGCGTAAATCTGCGCAGGAGGCCATGCACGAGTCCGAGACGCGCCCACTCGATTTTGACCCCGCAGCCCGTAGCGCCTTCCTAAAAGCGTCCGTCGAGAAGATTGTCACAATGAAGCGTGCCGGCAAAACGGAGACCGAGATTCGCGCAGATAATGCCGAACTGTTTGAGCGTTACCCGGAATTGGCCAAGACATTATTGACATCAGATGATCTTACACCGCTGGTGGCAATGATTGGTATGCTTGACCGCATGAGCACAGGTGATATTTCGCACCACAACGCGTCAGTCGTCGTCGGCAAGGCGCTAGCCGACCGCTTCCTTCCCCATAATCTGCGCTAAGGGGCTGCATCTGGCCGGCAAACTTTCGCAACCGGTAGTGGCATAACAGCCGGCAAATGAAAGGTCGTGCAAAATTCCTTACTGGCGCGAATATTCGCCTCCCAAAGAGCCTTCTCGGCGTCAGCCGAAACCGTGTCCACCAATGATAAAGTATAATCAATTGTGGCCACTTGCTTAGTCGCCCGTTCAATCTGAACAGCCCTATATGCCGTCCGCATATCATCCGTAAATGTATCGTCAGTCCAGAGTTTGTGCGGCAAAAATGGATGTGCAAGTAGGCTCTCCAGGCCTGCAATTAGGGATGCACATGACCCCTTTCTGTAGCCCACGCCGATGAAATATTGTTCAGAATTGCATGGCCGACTTGTGGCCGGCTTATACAAAGACCATGACTGGAATGCCGTGCCGAGACCCAGAATGAGATCCTCTGTGGGCCGCGTGAACCCATCGAAGATTTTGAGGATATATACACCACCATCAATCATACACTTGAGGGCCATTAAGGAAGATGCAATTAGGAGTGGATAGATTGTCTTCTCCTGCTCGACATAGTTGGTCGCAAAATCCACGCCGCCGTCGGCGGTAAAAATATGGATGAGCCCCTTGCACTCCTGGTAAAAGGATTCGCGATTGGCTGCGTCCAGAATGTCGCCTGTGCCACTTTCACCATACAAGATTTTAATCTGCTGGTTCTTCTTGAGGAAATTCACCGCGCGCTTCCAGCCTGGCACCTGGTTCTCCGTGGGCTTCAGCGTCATTGCAACCGTCTGTGAAATCCGCTTACGGGCGCGGTCGGCCTGGTCGTAGATCGCCTGAATGAAACCACCTGGGCCTTCACACACATGCGCCGTGCGCAGATTTTGATTGACGAAGCGACCAGGTATGCCGGCCACCTGGAGCATTTCAACCATCTTGAAATACGACCGGCTGAGCGGATGCAGCAGACACACGGACGAGGGCGTGGCCCATTTACCGGTCGTAGTAAAAATAAGTTCATAGGGATTTGTGAGTTTTTTGTAGAACTCCCAGGTGTCTTCGTCGTATGACGCAATTTTATCTTTTACGCCCGTCAGTGCAGGCGGTGCTGGGAACTCCCATGGGTGCTCGCTCGTAAACGCGTCACCATCCACTTTTAGGGGGTGATAACGCGCACTGGTATTCCACTTAATTAGTGACCACGGTGGTGGTGTTTTACCTGGCGCTGACATACTCAAATATTGTGGCCTATCCTAAGGCCCTTGTGGCCTTACCACCGCGCCTAAATGATCTGCAACTCAACCTCGTCCTCATCGTCAATCTCCGTAGCCCGCGCAGGAATCGCCATATTCATCTGGAAGCGCGCACGCCCACATACATCATCAGCGGCCTCCTCCAACATCTGCTCCACATCGCCTTCCATATCACCCTCCTCCTCGATTCCCTCAAGCGCCGGCAGACCCTCCAGCAAGCGCGGCAGCGCCTGCTCGTCCAGAAGAATCTGACTAAATGCAGTCCCGCCGCGAATCGTCTGACCAGTCATAATGTTGGCCGACACGCTCGTAATTGGGTCCACCTCACCGAACACCGCCGCATTCTGCAGAATCGTCGCGGTCTGCTCGAAACTGGCCTTGCCAATCGGCCCAGCGTCCGTCTTGTTAATACCATAACGGTCCGTCGAAATCAGACGCCCAGAGCAAGTCATAACATCGCACAAGAGCCCCAAGTGGCGGAAGTTGAGACCTGCCTCTTCGAATAGCACGGTGATCTCGGACAGTAGCACTGCGCGCGCTGCCTCCACACCGAGTTGGTTGTAGATATCGTGCACATTTGTGCTGTAAATGCGGTTCCCATCCACAGAAGGATGGTTCATTACCTCCAGGAAATTGCTGCCGTCCGTGTCAAGCACATACTGGGTCACCTGCTTATACTCGCCATCCACCTGCTCGACCTTCTCCACATCCTTGCGGAAGTTCACCGCCTTGATGCCAGGCACACCACGAATCACGACCGAGTTCAAGAGGGTGTTCTGGAGTTTCTTGAAGTTCTCCAAGTCATCCATCTCGGGCGTGGTAATTGTAATGCGCACACGCATCACAAGCCGGTTGCTGTTGTAATCGCTATACACCAGGTGGAGCGCGGGATACTTGTTCCGCAGCACAAACGCCACATCATTCATTGTGATGTTCTTGTTGAACATGGCGTCCCGATCGAGTTCAATGCGAAGCATGAAGTTGCTGTGCTTCTGCTCCATCTTGTCCGTCAACTGGGCATTCTCGAAGATGCGATAAAACTCCATTAGGTCGCGGTCCTCCTCCACGACGGTCATCTCGTCGTTCGGATCGTAGTAAATGCCGACCTTCTTGGTGATTTCCCGCAGCACCGTAAGGGCCAGATCCTGTGCCACCTCGCGCGCCTTCTCCTTCGACTCGCGATACTCAGGCTTCAAGTAGGCCGTAAGTGCAGTCGCTTTCGGCTCCTTGGTGACCTTCAGGAGTTCATTGAGACGGGGCACACCGCGAGTCACATTGGACTTCGCGGCTACACCGGCTAGATGGAACGTGTTGAGCGTATTGTGGACAAGTATAGAGTCATCCACCATGAAACTGTCATTCCCAGGGACTGTGAAGTCATACACATGCTCCATGGGGTCGTCCAAATATGTGAGGTCAATGATTTCATCCCACACAACATCCGCAGCAAGAGCCGACTCAAGGGTCGCAATGTTTGCGAGGACAGTCTCCTTCACCGTGTCATCGCAGTGAACCGCCATCATATCCTTGAAATCGCTCACATACTGTGCAAGCGTCATACGACCGACGCTCTCCTTCTTGAGCCACCGCCCATAGTTGCGGGACTGCCCTGGCATCTTGAGGAGCCGCCCAGTCTCGGCAATAATGGGACCGAGTGCAGGAATCTTGTCATAGATCTCCTTTGTATCGTGCTTCTCGTCACGCTCCATATAGGTGATGATCTGGTCAAGAGCAGCCGCCTTCTCAGGGAGATTGAAGCCGATGGCCGCCTTGTAGGCTGCCGCATACTTCTTCAAGACATTGAGAGTATACATCACCTTGCCTGGCATACGCACAGACTTCTCCTCAGAAACCACACCGAAGATTCCGCAGTAGGACAAGAGGCGGTTCATGTGGCGGATGAGGCCCTTGCAGCGCGATCCTGCGCGAATCTGCTGGCGCTCCACATTGACATTCCCGTCGCCGTCGAAGTAGCCTGCAATTAGGCCGGCGATGAACTTGGTGGTCGAGTGGTAGACAAACCCACCGACCGTCTTCTCGTAAGAGCCCGTGCCGAAGTTGGTAAGGAGGAACTGCTTGAGGTCCTTTGACTTAATGTTAGTATCCTTTGCAGGACCATAAGCGCCACTATAATGCTTCACATCATACTCCCATCCATAGCGTGAGCATAGTGCTGAAATTCGCTCCTCGACAACGGGATTAATCTTGCATATTTTGACGGTATTACCGCTGAAACTTCCGTCTGCCAGGTAAATACCACAGAGCCACCCGAAGTCGTAATCGAGTGCGAATGTGGTAGACCCGTGAGCCATGGTCGTAAGGGCACCTGGGGCCTCTGGGATGGACCGCGCAATCGGCACACGGTCGCCGACCGCGAGGTCAGAACCAAGAACCGGCACGATTCCCTTAGCGACCCGCTTGAGGAATGAATGGGTAAGCGTAGCAGTTGTCGTGCGACCCGACTTCGTGGTGACCTTCACAAGACCACCATTTGCGGGGTGACGGCTCACCTGAGAAATCCGCTTCCATGACACCTTCTCATCGTCGCTGACGCCGACAATGTAATAAGGCTTGGCCAGATCAAGAATTACATGATCCTCTCCAATTGTAATAACTTCATCAGGAGTAGTTTCAAGCAACATATCGATGAACTTGCCGATGGGACCACTATAGTAGAGAGACTCCCCGTCAGTTACAACAATTTGTGTGGACTTTACACTGCACATCTGTGTGCTCGGCTCGCCAATACTCTGAGCCGCCAAGATTCCCACGAGTTCACCTGGGTGCGCCCATGACTGCCAGTTCTTGACCACGATCATTTCCGCAAGAGTCTCGAAGGCGGCCTTTGTGAACCGCTGCTTGACAATTAGGGAGTGTGGTGCGAGGTAGAAGCGGAGAATGGCGGCCCAGAGGCGGTTGTTCGGCTGGGTCTTCGCAAGGATCCGCTTGATGCCGTCGAGGAGATATGCGGGAGTGAGGTCAGTCTTGGACTCGGCCGTGAACCCGAAGCGAATGGCGAGATTGTTAATCATGCGCTCAAGGTTCACGGGGGAGTTGACATTGCCCTGGCGCCCGCTGGCGAAGATGCCCTCGACGACCATGCGGCGGTCCTCCTTGACGGCCGCCACGAACTCCTTGAGAGGATCCACATCGGCACCGCGGTCGACACCCTCGGCGAAGACGGCAGTGAAATCGACATCAGCGAGCCCATATTTGGACTCCACATCGGCCTCCGTGAGTTTCCCAAGGGGAAGAGGAACGGACTCCAGTTTGGTCGCATTGGTTCCATCCTCACCATAAGTGAACTGGACGATGTTCATGTTGGCGTCGCGGACGGTCCCGTCGTGCTGAATGACGAGGTCCTCCATCGCCTTGATGAGTTTGCGCTGAATATATCCAGTCTCTGCCGTATCAACCACATGGAGACCATTTGCAAGACCGAAGTTGAGGGTGCTGGGGACGGTCAAATCATACACCTTGGGATACTTTGCAACATCCACGCGGGTAATTTCAACAATCTTATCCAGGACAACATCATTCTGCGTAGCAAAGTTGCGATGGAATTCCGTAGGCTGAATGGCGGCCAACTTCGCCTGCTTGGTCGCATCAATTAGATGGACCGTGTTGGCAAAGATGGTTGCCCACTGGGCACGGATTGAAATGCGATGCGTGGGCTGGATGTGCTCCGTCCCAACATTGTTGTGTTCAATCTGATACTCGGCGACCTTGCCAAAGATGCCAATGCGAGTGCACAGCATGGAAATCCCATTGATAAGTTCGAGAGACGCCGAACCGGCCTCAACAGAGTTGTGAGTCACATACCCGTCTCCCGAGAAATATCCATTGAGAAGACCACACACAAATTCCTTAGGGGCAGTGAACGCCTCCGCGGGAATGCGCTTGTTGCCTGCACCATGCCCAACCATTGCAGTTAGGAGTGTTGCAAGGATGGTGGAATAGCCACGGATGCAAGATGATGTCCCGCCAATCTTGTTTTCCTTGATTTCCTCTGCGGTTGCAACACCCATCTTCTCAAACCACGCCCGTGCAAACTTGCGAATTGCAGGGTCGTTGTTTGTGATCTGCACATAGCCACTAGGGATGTCGACATTCCCCTCGGCCAGGAATAGGCCGAAGAAGATGCCGTTCTCCTCATTTAGGGGGATGTGTGCAGGAATGCGCCCATGCTCGCGAGTTGCGGCAAACGGATAGACGCAGTCGGCTGCGATGTTTTCTGTATTTGACCGCACAGTGGCACGCTGGAGACGCGCCTTGCTGTCGTAAGGAAGAGTGAACGCCGCGCCGTTGTTGGCATCCCACCAACCCGCAGGAATCTTCTCGCGACCCTCCATTGCAGCACCCATTGCGGCGCGAGCAGCAATGAAATCGGAGCCATAGAGATACTTGGTCTTGGGGAGATAAGACTCGACCGCAATGTGCTTGAGGATGACAGGTGGCTCTGGAAGAGTGTGCGTGACCGGCACATAATCTCCAGGGTGAACATCGGGAGTTGAGCGGTGCTCGAACTTCTTGCTCGCCTCGTTGTAGACCAGCAGAGACTTCGACTCCGTTACAATAACCGACTTGCCGGCGAGCGTCTTAATCTCGTAGAGTTCCTTACCAGGGTCATGGCGCGTAATTGCGGTAATCTCTCCCCAACTGACTGCCCCGTCCTCGTCCGCGGTGGGAATGTAGACGGGTTGCTGGAGTTTGAGAAGTTCCATATCACGCTCCTGAATGCGCTCAACTGTGCCTGCGGGTGCAGAATCAATCTGGGCATCAATCCAGGGGCCAATTTGGACGCACTTAGGGGCGCCGCCCTCGATGACGACAATGGGCGTTTCGGGGGTGACCGACTTACACGCTGTATCAATAAGACCCTCACGACCCGACATGGCGTGGAAGAAGAACTCCTGGGGAGTCAGACCGCGGATGAACGAGGACTCGATGAACCCGCGAGCCTCGGCGCCGTCGTCATACTTCTTGTAGTGGGGCAGGGTGCGCTCGAGGTAGCCATAAGGAATGCGCTTACCCTCAATGTTCTGCTGACCTACACACGCCATCATCTGGGCAATGTTCGTCGGACCACCCTTCGACCCCGCCTTTACCATCGCAATCATGCGGTTCTCGGCGGCAAGGGAGGCCTGGCCAATCTTACCCGAATCATCCGTCGCCTTATTGAGCGTGCCGAACACCTTGCTCTCGAGTTCCTCCTGATTGGTCTTACCCGTGTTGTTGTCAAACAGGTCAAGGTGCACCTGAAGGAGAATCTCCTCGACCTCCTTCTTACGCGCCTGGATCACCTCCTCCATCTGGGCCTTGGTGTCCTCGTCGGCAATGAGATCCGAAATACCCACAGAGAACCCATTTAGGACAAGGAACGACTCGATGGTGTTCTGGAAGGCGTCGATCATGGCGACGGTGTCCTTCGGGCCATAGTCATTGTAGGTGGTATGGATGATACCCTTGGAGGCCTTCGAGAAGATACCCTTGTCGAAAGTCCCCTGGAGCACATCGCCCTCCTGAATGATGACCTTGTTCTCGGGCCCTGGATTGTCCCCGTGTGCACCGTTCTCCATCGAGAGATTGAGAGGGGGCAGGAGGGTCGACACGACCTGATGACCGGTCCACTTGGGTGCGGCCGGCGTTCCCTCGCGGGGCGCGGGGATGGTGCCGTCGAACCGTTTGTTATACATCATGAGATTCATATACTCGCGGAGGTTGAATGAGCCGCCTCCTGGCCGAGTAATACGATAGGTCCCCACCAGGGTGTCCTGCACGATCCCAATAATGGGACGCGCATCACGTGGTGTAATGAGTTGGTGGGGGACCGCCGCGATTTCCTGGAGTTCCACGGAGGCCTCGTAGGATTGCGGGACGTGCATGTTCATCTCGTCTCCATCAAACGCTAACTACCCATACTTTCGTATGGGGCTAGACTATATCTTATGCCCATTGCAAATTGCAATGAACCGACCCCCATTTAGTCGTTGCACGCTTCCTCATGCGCATCCTTTCGAATACGTTTAGAGGCTTGGCTCAGGATTGCCCATTACTTGCCTCGCGAAAGGCTCGTATCTTGTTGCGTTGTCACTGTATCCATCGGTCTTTCACCTAGGCCATGTGCGACTTTCGCCGCACACTTAGTATCAACAAGCTTTAGGGGTTTCCCTGAATTTGAGGGTCTCGCACCGGCTGGCCCCACGGCCCACCAGCACTAGGCGATTATATCACAGAATAGAGTGGAGAATTTCTATCCCATGGCAGCAATTACACTGTTTACCCCCGTAAGAATTTGCTACATCTTTACGGGGCAGTCGCCTGTTGCGGACTTATGTTTACGAGATCTTGGATTTTAACATCAGGTGGTAGTGTGAGTGAGTTTATAAATTCTAGGGCGGTATGATATGCATCCTCGCGTGTAATTGTCTTTCCACCGAAGCATACTCGCAACTGCTCTTTGTAACTCTTCATTTCTGAAGTAATCACATAGACTGCAATTAGAGATGATGCGGTAGTAATACGAACTTCGCGTATAGTCTGACCTTCGAGACTGGTCAACTTATCGGCATACTTCGTCGCCTGATCGAGCAGTTCCTTCACTGGACACTCAAGTTCGCTCGCAAATTGCCTCGCATTTTGCAGAGCGACCTCGTATGTGTGATCACTGTTGTGACCAAACGCAATCCGTTGTGATGAACCGTCTTTCAAGGTTAGATTCAGATATACCAATTTGTTGACGCCTGTCTGCTTTATTGCCCGCAGTGACGCTGACTTTACAAGCCCTTTATAGTGGGACGCGAGTGTGCTTGACAGGTGATGCTTATTTCGGCCATGAACCGCGACATTCAATCCATTTGGTGTAATGGTATTTTCTGCCGCAATCCACTTAGCCTCCAGTTCATCGAGCCGTCCAAGTTCTCCGCGTTCCAATTCAGTTAGGGTGAAGTCATCGCGACCATACTGACGAATAGCCTGAGCAAGGGGTGTATCCCTCGTCTTCGCACTCGACACATGGTCACTCCAGCGCCCAGTCATACCATAATTGTATGGCACGCCCTTTCTATGTTTTTTCTCACATGCCTGGCCAATGTAAGACAATCCCGTCGTTCGACAAGTAATCTTATAAATGACTCCAGACATTCTACCAGTATATGATGTCAAGCCCTTAAGCCCGAACCTTCTCAAAATCCGCATTGTAAGCAGAACATACAGAAACATTCAGACGGAATGTATTGTATGGCAGCACCTTCGCCCGATGCCCCATCATCGACATACGATGGAGCGTCGGCTGACGATTGAAGAGGACGATATCGCCGTCCATCATGTGGCGATGGACTACATCGCCGGCATTTAGGACAATCTCGCGCGTGTTGATGTGGCGCAGCGAAATCATACGACCGTCGGCCTTCACGACCGTCTTGGCACCAGGGTAGGTGTCAGCACCGTTCTGCACGAACTTGTAGAGTTTGTCACGGTTGAACTGGGTGACCCGCTCGGGAACCGTCAAGTTCATCGCGATCTTCAGGGGAACCCCGAGTTCCCCGATGCTGATGTTGGGGTCGGGGGTGATGACGGAACGCGCAGAGAACTCCACACGCTTACCCTGAATGTTGCTGCGGATGCGCCCCTCCTTCGACCCAAGGCGCTGCTTGAGTGACTTGAGGGGACGACCCGACCGCTGGATGGAGACGGCCATACCAGGGATATTGTTGTCGACGAGGGTCGCCACGTGGAACTGAACCACGCTCGCGAGGTCATCAATCACATTCTTGGCGGCCCCTGCCTCGATCTTCGCAGCAAGCATCTTGTCATACTTGATGATGTCGAACAGCTTGTGCGTCAGATCGTCCTCGGAACGCTGGTTGTTGTCCTGGACGACGGACGGGCGCACCTGGGGAGGAGGGATGGGGAGGATGGTGCAAACCATCCAGTCGGGGCGGCACCAGTGGCGGCTGAAGCCCATGAAGTCCACATCCTCATCGCAAATGCGGCGGAGAATCTGGAGAACATACTCGACTTCAAGTGGCTGGGTCGTCGAAGGCACGCCGGCGGCCTCCGCGAAGTTGGCCACGATTCGGGCGACACCTTCGGTGCCATATCCCTTGGGCTGGACGGCACCACAGCCGTCCTCTGATTGCTGACCACAGCGGGTGATTGCAAGACAACGCTTCTTGACATCCTTCCAGCGGGCCTCCCCGCGCTTACGAAGAATGTCCTTGTTAAGGTTTTTGTCAATTAGGAGCTTGGAACACCGGATACACACACACCGCAGAATCTTCTGGACTTCTTCGAAGAACTGAATATAGTATACTGGGCGTGTGAGTCGATAATGACCAAAATGTCCTGGGCATCCGTGGTTTGTCTGGCCACATGAACGGCATGATTTTCCATTTTCAAGCACTCCCATGCGAGGGTCGAAGAGACCCCCGATACGGGGCTCCGACCCATCGTAAGTGGCGGCGCTTGTAATTTCAACAACCGATCTCTTCTCAATCTCCTCGGGGGAGAAGACGGAGAACTGGATGCCGACGATCGTTTCGATGTCGGATGACTGCTGATTGAATCCGGATGGCATCTGTCTTTGGCTTAGATTGATGTGGCTTAGGTGGTGACATTTAGGGTGGCGCGGTTGGTCGGTCAATTTTCGAGGGTGGGGTTTAAGTCACCGCACAAATTGCACGCAAAATTTGCGGGACTATTATAGTTATGAGCGGTCGTCAACAATCTCGTGCGCATATATTGAAAAGTCTACACGACGATTTGGCGGCGGCTGAGCGCGAGTATGCTAGGGTGGAAGCACTAAATATTAGAAGCGGTAATGTGGAAAATGTTGAGCGAAATAATGAATTAGAGCGTCTGCTCGGTGTCATAGAAGGGACACAGCGGAATATTAATGAACTTGAAGCAGAGCCAGAAAACGCCATGCAAAATGAATCGCCTGCTCCATCTGCGGTTCAGGGTCATTATTCAAAAGAAAAACGCCGTGCTGCACTTAGGGCATTGGAGGAACGAAAGAAGACGCGGCGTGCAGCAGAAGAAAGAAGGGCAGCGGAAAATGCAGACATAGAAAGCGAAATATTTAAATACTATAACCGTTCTGCACCTAGCGCACACACTGTGTCTAACACTGCATATATTCCACATTCACCAGTAAGAAAACAACTGGTGGCACCAAATACAAACATGTCTCCGCGTTTTAATATTATATGGGAAGAACCCGCTATGTCACCGCATAAATGGCACGAGTTTTTATCTAGACGAGCCGCCAGTCGTCGTGCTAAACAACTTGCCGAATTATCCCCTAATTGGAGAATGCAAACAGGGCCGGCGAATCCTTCGCAAAAACGCCCGAATGCTCGAGCAATCCGTTATGGACCACTTAGGAAATGGTCTGGAAATACGACTGCGCGGCGAATAAATTTTTCAGGTCAGCGGCGTATTACAAATTATCTAAAACTTAGAAACCGTGCCATGCCGCCTAAGAACGCCACGCGTAGAAACCGTAAGTAAAAATGCTGCGCAAATCACCCAAACCAGGGTTTTACCGCATGCATGCCGCACAGCCAAATTGCGCCGACTTGCGATTCATATATGAAGGTCGCCTACGAGCCGCATTTAATACTGGTTTGACCGACCTTGTGCTCCTGGACACCCCCACATATGGCGAGGTGCTTTTCATGAACGGCGAGGTGCAGTCGTCCAGCAGCGACGAGCGCGTTTATCATGAAGCGCTCGTCCGCCCAGCATTCCTAACTGCAGCCGCAGGAGGCGCTAAGCCGGCCCGTGCATTGCTATTAGGAGGTGGCGAGGGGTGTGCGGCACGCGACATGTTTCGCTGGGGGGCCGGCGAAATAACGCAATATGATTATGACAAGGCGGCAGTGCTCTGGGCCCGCCATGGGCTGGCGCATTGGAATGACGGCGTATATACCGACCCCCGCCTAACTGTCCATTATACGGACGCCCATGAGGCTATGTGCGTATGCACGGAGAAATATACTGTGGCGATTGTGGACCTGTTTGATCCCGCGGAAACGGATATTGCCGCTTTCGTGGAATTGCTATTAGAATGTGTGCGGCATCTGGTGGCGGGGGGAGCGGTGGCGGCCTATATTGGGGACAGCCCGTTTGATAAACGGGTGCTTGGTGACAACAGCCCGTCCTCGCCGTCAGACTGTGTGCAGGTGGAAATTGTGCGGCGCTTGTGCGCGGCTCTCCCTGGCGCCTATGTCCACCCATACCGTGTCTGGGTGCCAGTGTTTGCGGGAGAAGCCTGCTTCGTCTTAATTGCTCCTGCAGGGGCTCCTGCGCCTATCGTTGCGTTTAAACCGACGGATGATGGCCCCGCCCCTGTTTGGATGGACGAGGTGAATTGGTTGCGCGCCTGCAGTTGGTCCGCCGGCACCCCCGAACTCTTCAAGGAGTTGTCCGGGAAATATGTGCAGTCCTGCATGGAACGGGAGGCCATAAGCGCGGCCAGCGACGAGTCTAATTGACGGGATGTGGCGGTGTCTGGGGTGCGTTCGGCGTGGGTGCTAGGGGGCATACGATTGTAGGGACAACGGCTCATGGGGGCGGCGGTGATACTATCTAAACGATTGCATTTAGAGTTCCATGCATGCCGCAGCGGCCCGGCCAGCCGGCCTGATGTAATAGAAATTCGCATGCATAAGTAATATGAAGCCGGCAAATGCCGCTGTGAAAATTATAGGCGAGCGCCTTCATGCCCGAAATTCGGCCAAGAAAGCGCGCGGAGAGGTGTTTACACCGCTCGAGTTAGTTCAGGAAATGCTGTTAGGAGTGCGACGGGGGGCACTGGAACGGGCGGGAGTGGTGGAAATCTGGGGCGTCGATGCGAGCGGCAACTATTTCGAGGATGATGAGCGCGACCGGCTTGGTGGTATTCCGCTGTCTGTGTGGCGTGACCACCGAAGTCGCTGGTTAGATCCCGCCGGTGGCATTGGGAATTTCCTGGTAGTCGCATATGGATTCCTGGATTTTCAATTAGGATTGTATGGGCCGGCGCGACTGCGGGCCGATGCGGGGGCACGGGGCCGCCATATACTGGAGCACATGCTCTACATGTTCGAAATTGACGCGGCCAATGTGCGGACGGCACGGGAGATTTTCGAGGGCCTGGCAGGAGGTGGCGCGGCTGCACCGAATTTCTTTGTGAAAGACACCCTGGGCCTCGACGGGGCTGCAATTAAGAAGTTGTGTGGGGGTGGTGGGAAATTCGATGTGGTGATGGGGAATCCCCCATTTAATCGTGGGGGTGTGAAATCGTCTGGAACGGGGGCGGGCTATGAAACTTTATGGCCGCACTTTCTTTTACGGGATGGGGGCGACAGCGGTGAGCGAAGAGGGACAGGCAGCCGGCGCACTTTCCCTGGCGCACTTTCTTTACTGACCGCTGGCGGCATACTTTGTATGATTCATCCATCATCATGGATGCATTTAGGGAGTGGTGAGTGGTTGAATAAAGAATTGCTCGGGCGGACAGTTGGGCTAGTGCGCGCATATACGAATATGCAGTCTAATCGGCTCTTTAACTACGCCGGTGCGGTGCCGTGCGCCTACTATACGGTGACCAATGAGCCGGTTGGCACGGGCTCGCGCCGCAAATTTCCATACATTGATGTGGATAATCATCTTGATACAGTGCCGAATCGTGCCGGCACTGTGATTTTCCAGCGCTACAACGCGCTGATGCAGGCGGTGAGGGCGGTGCCAACGGTGGGCGAAACGGGTTGGTTGACAGGAAAGGGGAAGTTGTCGGTGGCGGCGGCAGAGGCGGCCGGCACTGGCAAATATGAATATGTATGTCAGCATTTGGCGGGAGGGGTGAAAGTGTGTAAAAGTTCGGTGGAGCCGGCACACTTTGGCACCCCAAAGATTCTTTTCAAAGGAACCTCCAAACTTTATCACTTAGATGACTGGGCGGGACGCTACGGTCTTTACGGTCACTGGGGGTATACTTTAGGGGGTCCGTCGGATACTTTAGCGGACCTGCGGCGGATGTCGGCGTTTCTTGATACGCGGTTTGCACGGGCAATTATGATGGCCACGAAAGAAGACCAGGACTTTATTGAACCGCGCTGGTTGCCCGATGTGCGACGTCTGCCGGCGGGCGTAAGGATGACGGATGCGGGGCTGTGTGCACACTTTGGGGTCCCTAAAGAATTGCTGGCGTCGGTGGAAAAGTATACTAATAACCAAAAGATCGCCAAGCGGTCGGCAAAGTGTGGGCGGGAGACTTGCTCAGGACGCTTTGGGGGCGCGCGGGCGGCACAAAGAAAGACTCAGCGCTTGCGACGCCTATCCTAAATGCAGTAATCCGTTACTCCTAAGAAATTCTTTTAGCGTATTATTTGAGGTTTCGAAAATTTCTGTGTAGTTTGTGTCAGTGTTATTAATATCTGATTTTCCAGTTAATTGGTGTGCAATTAGAGGATATGTTGTAAGAGATTTCATGTTCATATCAAAGTATACATCGCACGGACCGGCGGCAGGAGTCCAGGCTGCGATTTTATCATACGCGGCGGCGGTATATAATATGAAGTGTGTAGTATATCCATTTGCGCGTATTAATGGTATGCGCGCATCGTATATTTCGGGATTCTTTACAAATGTCAGACCCCCATTGAAATATTCCCAACGCGAGCGGTTTTCCCATAAATACGGTAAAAGTGCGGCAAACCGCTTGAAATCTTGTTGGGTAAATTCGCAGTCGTCTTCAAGCACTAGCACCCACGGAAGATTGCGTTCTTTTGCGGTTAGCGCGCACTTAACATGTGAATATCCGCAACCCTCCCAGCCGGGCGCCCTCTTAACTGCAGATATGCGTTCTGGAAATATGCCGGCGGCTCTGCACATACTTTGCATGTGATTCCAGCGGTCCTGACGATGGTCGAGGTTTATGACAAATACTGTTAAGGATGCCATATATTTACATATATGGCATACAATAATTTTGCAGTCTATTAAGCATATCACAATAATATAGTATATAACTATGTCATCATGGCACGTATATCTTCTGTTAAATGACGCCTGCACACGCACATATGTTGGTGCAACTGTGGATCCCGACCGACGGTTGCGTCAACATAATAGAGAGATTGTAGGGGGGGCCCGGGCGACGGCAGGAGACCATTGGCGGCGTGTGTGTCTTATTAGTGGATTTCCTGATGAACGGGCGGCACTGCAATTAGAATGGATGTGGAAACATCTGACTCGGAAAGGTGGGCGAGGCGGGCCGATGGAACGACGGCGGGCGGCGCTGGCGACGATGTTGGCAAGCGGCAGGTCGTCATCGGGGTCTATGCCGTTTGCGGAGTGGCCAGGCGGGACGGGTCCGCGAGTGGAATATCAAGAAGCAAATATGTCGGCACTGTCAGTAACTGTTCTTCAAGTGTCAGGCGTTCAGGATGATAAAATGTCCACCATTGATGAACCGCCACAGGATTTTCAAAAAACGCCCCCTCAGTAAATGCAGGGAGTGCATTTAGGGCAAGTTCCTTAACACCTGTGGCAACCCAAATGTCTTGTGCATACTGCACTAAATGCGGACACTCGCGGGCAATCCGAATCATTGCGGACCGGCGGCGCAGGCTTACGCCGCCACCACCGACGACGGTATGGTCCCATGGCCAGGGGCAACACACATAATCGTAGTCCCATAAGTCTTGTGTAATAGGACTACGGAAGTAACCGTCCATTTCACAGAGAATAACATGTTCCACTGGGAGGCTTTCCCAGAACTCGAGAGACTGCAGTGTTTCATTGTAGCGGCGGCGACCCTCTTCGCGACCTGTGTCGGTCTCATCAAAAATACGAATTTCAGCGGCCACATAATTGTGCGCAAGTATGCGTTGAATATGCGCTAAATTTTCGACCGAACAATATACAATTAGGGATGTGGCGGGGCCGGCGAAAAATAGAGTGGAAAGAATAATAAATTCCATATTTTTATGTGGACGCATTTCATAGCACACATATGTGTGATTGGTGTGTTCAACCGGTGGCAGTTTGTAGGTGAGCCACCAGGCACGCAGCCAGGGCAAATAACGGGCATGCAATATATCAAATACAACGGTGTCAAGTTCACATCGTTGTGTATGTAATTCTTCGGCTGTCCTTGGTGGTTCTTTGTCGCGGCCGGCCATATCACCTAATTTCTATTAGGAAATAGTAGGCGGGTTTAGGCGCATACGCACAGCACAGCACCTCCTACGCGTAGCCTACAGCGGCCATCGGTAAGACCTAGCGGTCTTACGCGTATGCTCCGATACGCATGGTCGGCCAAAGTGGGCCGCCGCGGGGGAGGTCAGATTCGGTCATCGCCTTAATATCGCGGTCCCGCTGAGCGAGCCATTCGCGGTATGCCGCCACATCTGCAGGAGTTGCAACTCGATTTGCAGCCAACTGTGTTAGGGTTCCTGGGGAAGTCGATCCAAATCCTTCGACGGGCCGTAAAATGAGCACCATAAGAGCGCACACTGCAATTAGGATAAGTGCAAGGGGCAAGACAGTTGTGGTGGCTGTGTTCATAATACTATATGTAAATATTTTCCCCGCATTCTAGTAAGTTATGTCATCTGGGCCTACCCCTAACAGCACCGGCTTGGCGGTTGCACGGGCACCAGAGCACAAGGAGATACATTGTGATGAATTGGAGGATTCATTTGAATTAGTCGAATATGTTGCGCCAGATGAAACGGCCGAGCAGCCTGCACCCGTGCCAGCATCATTCGATATTCGGCTATTTCCTGAGGGAATTTCCCTGGCACCGTCGAGCACCGGCATTGCAGTCGGCACGGCGGCGGCGTCACTCACATATACACTTATGAATAAGGCACTTAACACCACATCGGAAGTCGCTGGGGCCACAATTAATGGCGCCGGCTACCTAATTGAACGCGGAGTGGCATATTTCGGGGGAGAATTGGCCGGCATGGGTGTATTTTATACACGGAATGCACTGGCTCATGGAACGCGCTCAAGTATACGCTTATATTCCCCTATGACCTCGCTAATTACTAGCGCGGTCGTAGGAACTACTGCGGCATATACTGTAACAGCCGGTGGAGCACTTGCGCGGGCGGCGGCAAATATGTTTATGCGGAATTATCGCAAATATAAGGAGGCGAAATTAGCGAAACAGCATGCCATGATAAAAGCGGATGATAATGGGGAACAGGAAACCAACTAATACACCAATCATAAGATGCTCGAGGTTGGTTTTCGTAAGTTCACGGGCGACATAGCGTGTAATTCTGGCCTCGGGTGCGGTGTCAGCTGGGAATCCTGATGCTGCCTCAGCGGCCTCAAATGGATCGTCGGTCTCAGCCTCCTCCTCCTCACACTCATCTTCCTCGTCATCAGATGGCTCAAGATCAGGCACCGACTCCTCCTCGGACTCACTACTACAGCATGAGCAGTCATCGAGGAGATTATCAAGAATATATGTGGTAATTGCCTCGTGTGCCATCATAAAAGGCCCAAGTGCGTCAAACGATTTAATATGAATAATATAGGGCATATACTCATCATTGAGTTGCTTAAACTGCGCATAAATCCCCTTCTCTCCATGAATTTTTACATGTGTGAGCCCCATAAACACTTCCACGGGAATAATCTGCTCATCAAACTCGAGCATCCACTCCACACCAGTGTAATGGAAACCAACGGGAATCTGTGTAGCCCCGTTATAGGCACATTTAATGTGCGTATCGGTCTTATCAACAACTTCAAGTGTATTTGATGCTGTTGATTCGGTGGTGGGCGCAGCCTCGGCGACCTCCTCGGCAAACTTATTCATATCCTGTGTTGACTCTGCTTTATCCATTGCTGCCCTCTAACTGCAGAATAATAGAGAACACAGTTTAGGCCGCTAAATAATTTTCTCCGTGTCTATGCGGAGCATGTGTGTGCATGTGCCACCTCCAGACATATCCACTACAATGAATGTAAATGGATCTGCATCTTCCGCCAGAGGAGATCGCCCGAATTTTTCACGAAGCATATAGAAAAGGTTATACAATTTGTCAACAAACGCCTTTAGTGCGGGAGACTTTCTCATTGTCTAATAGCGCCTTCTAAATTAGAATGCCATCCAGCGTCGACGGTAAACCGGTATCTGACGGCGGCGACGCCGACCTAGCCAATTACAAATATGCACGCGGCCAAAACTGGACCCGTAAAAATGTCCGCACGCTTATGCAATGGATTCATTTGTCAGCCATTTATGTGGACATTTTAAGTGAATCTACGCGTTATTACCGGCGTTGGCTGCGGCGCAACACCATTCTCAATTTACTGTTTTCCACAATAGCCAGCACGGTGTCCATTTCACAATTCAATATTTCCACCGAGTCAAACGCAAATTTATCATTTGCCCTAAAAGTGATGTTTTCAGTTATGACAGCGACGCTGGCCGTTGCAACGGGCATTGTAAAGATTTACCAGATTCAGGAAAAGTTGGAAAGTTCGATTCAATTGCAGCAAGACTGGACTATTTTTGGTTCCCGTATTACATCTGAAATGCAATTACCGGAAGATTTACGCAAAGATGCACTGTATTTAATTATAAAGATGAAGGACACATACGCCGGTCTGATTAAGGCCCAAACTTATATTCCAAAAACTATATTACGAGAAGTCGCCGAACGTAATGGGGTAAAACCACAGGATCTTATGTTATCAGAACAGTTTGAGCGTGTAATTGAAGGCGAACTTTCACGCATGTCTGAACAAGATGCACTTAGGAATATTGTTCTACAAGTGGGAGACAACGACAGCGACGAAGGTGCAGGTGCAGGGACAGGGGCGATCGCTGAATCAGGGCCGACTATTAAAGTAACCGTAGCAGATGCCCCACCACCACCGCAATCACCTGTGCCCGCATCGTCTGCTCGCCGCACATCCATGTTTAGAAGCGGTAGCAGCCCAGCATACAGTTCCGCACGTGCTCTAAATGCAATTTCAGAGGGTGATACGAGATTTTCCAAACTGAGTAATCTTATAAAAGAAAAGGCTAAAGTGTCTGAAAAACGGTCGCGCATGTCCGCCTATGTGCTTGAGCCGACCAGTCTTGGAATTGACGAGGAGTCTGATAAAGTTTCAAAGATAACGTTTGCGGATAAGTTGGCCAAAAAGAAAGGCGCACTAAAACCTGTTCGACGCCCGTCAGCAGTTAGCGAACACTCTCAATTACCCCCAATTAGCGAAGCGTGTGCGGCATGCGGTATTACTGAAACAGCGGGGTCAGTCAACACCGATGTAGGGCGGTTGTGTGGAGACTGTTATAGGCGTGAAAATGACATTACCAATGAATTCAGTGAGATGGACGGTGAAGTCAGTAGTAATGTTTCGTCTAGTAGTGAGAAGTGATGCAATCTAATACAAGGTGAAAGAACTCGTTTTTTATGGGAGGGCTATATGTAATTAAGCGGTGCGTTTTCTGCGCATGTTAATTTTTGCAATGAATTTTTTCAAATGTGCATGTGCATCGCATTTTTCCATAGAATTCACTTCATTTGATAACAGTTCAAGTTCATCTGCAGAAACATGATCAATATTTGCCATTAAATACCCGTTATAATTATGTTCTTTGATTGCATTATAAAGTGATGCGGCTTTCCATACTTTACGCACAACTTCGCTGTCATCTTTACTACTTTTTTCTTTTAGTGTATTTTTCACGATTGGGACACTTTCAAACGCTGAACTATCTTCCCATTTAGTTGCAACGCGTGCACACTTTGCAACTATATCGGTAATCTTTGCATCTGATTTGGCTATATTACAAGACCAACAACACGGCTTACAATTCGATATGTCATAACTACGCTGAGAATTATCAACGCGATCAATTCCATTGCCTTTAGGACTGACATAACCACATAAATAGCATGGCATGCGAATCAATGATTTAAATTCATCTTCCTTTAAATTAAATTCTAATGCCCGCACATTTGCCCCAAGTTTATACATTTGATATGTGGGCTTAGTTTTCTGCTTATAGTATATGTCCCAACGAGCATAAAATTCAGGTGTCGCCGATTTAGCTCTGCATATAATCTTGCACTTATCAATGAAGAAGAGTGGATGAAACGCATGCTTCATTCTATTGCATATTTCACAACACGGGGCACAATTTTCTGAAGTATAGCCTATATCATTGTTAATTCGATCAATGCCGTTGACTTCACCGCTGTTAATTTCACCGCAATAATGACACGGTTTTACAACCAACTCACAGAATTCTTCAAATTGTAGAGTGATTATGTGGTCGCGCTTAATAGCATTATTTATATAAATCAAATAGTATGCTTTCATATTTACCATCATTTCTGCTTTATAAATTCGTTCGCGCGGAGCACGCGACAACTCTATTTTAGTTTGTGTTTCGAAACACGATGGGCATTTATGGGATTCTTTGCCCTTTTGTGTGGCGAACTTTTCAAATTCGCTTGAGCATTTAACGCATATCCTTTTATCCGTGCCACCTGATTTGCTAATTGCAATATTTTGTGAAATTCGCTTATTTCTTTTAGCAGATGTTGTAATTCTTTCTTTTTCTAAACATGATTCACATGATGCGCGTTCATTTGTTAATATTGTAAAGCAACCACGGGCAATATCACAATATTTAATCCCCTTTTCGACTTCTTCTAAGCGATATTTATCGCGCAAATGTTGTCCGCAGAATATATCACCAGAAATTGCCTGAAATTTGCAATCTGTATGCTGGCAATTAGGGCGCTCTTTCTTTTTGTCACGGCACATTTGGCATGATGAAATTTTTGGAGACAGATTACTGATATCAGTATCGCATCCACGGAAGAAGAAGCGACACCAACGCTTTCCTGCTGCAATTCCTTCATCATATATTTTATTGCGGTGATGGCGTCCACAGTATAAATCATCTGTGTTCAATTCAAATGTGCATTGCTGACCTTTGCGTGGACCTTCTTGGACAATCGCTTTACAAGTTGGCATTATTATAATGTCTACTTGTTAAGTTAGTGCTACTTTAAGTTTTTACCCAGATGGGAAATACATTGTAGTTTTCAAGTTTGTCCCCAGATTGCACATTTCCATGTAGTTACGGAGCTTGCAATAAATTGCAAAAATACCACACAAAATAATGGAAAATATGTTTAGTTAGAATACGCCAAGCCCCCCATACCGGACATCACACGGAGAACATTGTAGTTGGTTGCATACACATAGACGGAAGACGATGTGTTGGCACCGACGGCGTTGTTCGAGACCGTGAGGATGAGGGTTGTGTTGTCGATACGCGAAAGGTTGCAGCTGCCAGAGGGCTGGTGGAGCTCGGGGGTGAGGGCGAACGAGTAGACGTTGACACCGACGGCAGGGACGTTGGTGTGGTGCTGGTAAGGCTGGACCTCGTTGAAGTAGCGACCCTCACGGACCTGGAAGCGGTCGTGGCCGTTGAGCTGGAGGAGCGCAGTGATGACGGGGTTCTTGCCGGCCATGCCCTCAACGCGAGTGACGGAGTAACCGGACTCGAGGACCGCGCGATCCCACCAGTCAGAGAAGTTGAAAGGCTGCTGGCCCTTCCAGGGGTTGATGATGGTGTCATCACAGGAGACATACGAGTCACGCTGGACAACCCAGATGAGCTCCTTGACGGGGTGGTTGAAGTTGAGCTTGATCTTGTTCGAGGAGGCAGTGATCGACTCGGCACCAGTGAACTGGAGGACATCGATGAGGTACTCGTGGGAGACCTGGGCGAACTTGCGGCGCTCATCCGTATCGAGGTAGATGTAGTCGACATAGAGCGAGGCGGCGACGAGACCCTGGGCGTTGACGCGGTCACGGATGGCGTGCGTGTTGGCGAGGGCAGGGGTGTAGTCCCAGCAGAGGTTGCGGAGGTCGTTGAACTCGAGGTTGATACGGACCTCGTGGTACTGGAGCGCGATGAGGGGGAGCGCGAGACCAGGGTTGCGGCAGAACCAGAACTGGAGGGGGATGTAGAGGGTGTACTCAGGGGCGCAGTTGCCGACGACCTCGGAGGTGTTGGGCTCACCGCCGACGCAGTCAGAGTCGCAGCCAACACCACCCTGCTGGATGATGTTGGTGAGCTGGGGAACGTTACCAACCATCTTGGCGTAACCGGCCTGCTTGCCGGCCTCCTGGGTGAGCTCGTTCCAGATCTGGAGCCACTGGCCGTAGTGCTTATCAATGCGCTGACCACCGATCTCGAGCTCAACGGACTTGATGAGGTTGTGGCCAACCCAGTTGAGCCAGCGGAACTGGGCACCAGAGCCATCGGCGCCAGAGATGACGACGGAGGGGAGGGTGGCCTGGAGATACATGCGGTAGATGAGATCACCGTTACGCTGGATCGTGCACGTCACCTTCTTGGAGAAGTTGGGTGCGCCGTTGAACGGGTTCTCGATCGACTCCATCGCGAAGTTGGTGTGACGACGGTAGACGAGCTTAAAAAATGTGATCTGCGGGTTACCCGTGAGATACACGTCCTGAGCGCCATAGGCGACGAGCTGCATAAGACCACCACCTGTCATGTTTTATAACCGGGGTTCAGAAAAAAATTTGCCGCAAACACATTTTTCCGTGCGTTCGCCTAGCATTTTTCTAGAGGAGCCGCGCCGTCCAAAATCAACAATTCCACAGTTGCGCCACAATAAATGTTGAAAAGCGGCGATTATACCCATTATATACCATACATTAACGACGGTCTAAACCGCGCATTAAACCAAACAATTATGAGCACTAGTGCAACCAAAAAGCCCACCAAGAAGAATATACAGGAATCGCGAACGACCCTTGACGCCATTCACCATGCCCATGTCCAGTCATTTATGAATGTCGATGAAGAACTTGCGGATATACAAGAGAAATTGGCGGCCAATGCACTTGCCATGTCAACATGCGAGCCTGAGGCGCGGGTAGATTTACAACGGGAAAAGGATCGCCTGGAAAAGCGTAAACTGCAATTAGAGAAGCGGGATGATCTAATGGACTACTACTTGCAAACGGGGAATTTGCTATTTGAATATTATGCTATCCAGGATAAGATTTCTGCGGGGGCCGCCACGGCCGCCCCTGTGAAGGCACGCCCAGGGACCGTATTTGCCGCACTAGAGGCGGCAGCGGCCGCGGAGGCGCCTGCGGCTAGCGCAGCCGAGCCGGCACCATCTGTCACAACAGCGGCAACAAGTAAGTCCAAAAAGGACAGCGGATCATCACTCGATCGCGAAAAACTGCTCGACAAATATCTGCAAATTGTGAATCCTGAAATGGCCCGCAATCTTACCAATGAAATCGACGAAGACTGGTCCGATTGTCCTAATTGCAACACCGAGATGATATTTAGTATGAATGAAGCATATATAACATGTCCTAATTGTGGTTATCAGGATAATATATTGATTGACAGCGACAAGCCATCATACAAGGACCCCCCGCGCGAAATTTCATATTACGCATATAAGCGTATTAACCATTTCAATGAATGGCTTGCACAATTCCAGGCCAAAGAAAGCACGGAAATCCCCCAGGAGATTTTCGATGGAATT
>VFQS010001118.1_pt1 | contig 25759 bp, 25 predicted proteins | sample 3512361 | NCBI WGS metagenome assembly VFQS01 (sample SAMN10412375, study PRJNA504923) | tailings metagenome | isolation source: Relicate 1 Philex TSF3 active mining | place: Philippines
CATGTTGTAATGGTATACTGCATCGTTTTGGTTGTCTTTGGTCTCCATTGCACAGTCATCGCTGCAAACACGACGGGAATTCAAGAAAACGCCTGACGAAGACATGGATTCTATCTACTACTACAACTCGATATTTTTTACACACTTGGTGTTGCTCCCCCAATGGTTCGCATGACATGCATGTTTCTCAGACACTGGTCACCTGCACCTTCCTTGCAAGTTGGACCCCTACCATAGCACCATTCGGCAAAACTTCCTTGGTCATTGGGGATTGTGGTTGATGGTACCGTGTAGAACTCACGCTGAGAAGCCATCTTTCCATACAAATCACCTACATCCTTAAACAATTTTGCACTAAAATTAGCATCGATGGTGGTTTGAACCTTCGGGTTCGTCACATCACAGGCGGATGGACGTTGAGGGTTGGCACCATAATCGTAAACGGATGGGTTCATGAAGGGGTTGTCTATGGTGGACCGAACGCAAAGTTGTTCATTCATCACATCCAAGTTATTTTTCGCAAGGAAGGCTTCCGCGCGTTCCTTGTCTTTTTGTTCATGTTTGTAAAGGACGACGGATAGAACGAGTGCAACGACGCCAAAGAATAGGTAACGAGCATCATTCTTCAACAGTGCCAAAATGGTCCCAAGATAAATGAAAAACCGAACGCATGCATTGAGTTTTTCTTCCAAAGTCATGGTTTGAGATGGGATGATCACATAGAAACGGTCCTCGGCGAACACCCCTTGCACATCCTCGTACCATATTTTCTCACGATCCTTGCTCATGATGACGTTTCCTCTACATGTCCAGACACATTTTCTTTTGCACGTTTCGCATCGAGTTTCTTACGCATGGTCCTAGCCTGGATGGTCCTTCTCATGGCATCATTGACCATAGGAGTGTTGGTTGGCTTCTTGGCGGCACGAGGAACATTCTATGCACGATTCGCTCCCCCACCCATTCCCATCTGACCCATCAAGTTGCTAAGCATCCCCATGTCAAAGGGGGCTGAACCATCTTCGTCGCCGCCAGCACCACCCATGAAATTCTTCATGAGACCCCCCATCATGTTTGCCATATCTCCTAGACCACCTGCACCACCCGCACCACCCGCACCACCCATCTGAGAAGCAAACTTCATCGCATCTTGGAGAAGTGTTTCATGCTTGATTTCTCCATTTGCCATCTTTGTGAGCATCTTCTGACTCACCGTACCAAGTAGTTTGGCAACACCGCCGTTTGGATTGGCAAGAGCTGACAAAATGTCGCCATCTCCAATTGACTGTTGGAGCTCGCTAACATCCACCTCGTCAAGAATCTCCTTTGCAAGTTTGCCGATAGAGGTATCTTCCATGCCCTTCAGAGGACTTTCCTTTTGCATCCGAGTTTCATAATGTGTCTGTAGGCGAACAAGGACATTCTTCACAACATCATTTTCGAGTTGCTGCATCTTGGCTGCGCACTCCGCGGTTTTATGAACATTTCTGACGACAAATAAAAAGTTGCTAACATCACTATCAGTAAGCAGGGGCTGACTCATGGCGCAAAGGATTGACACAAAATAGTGAAGCAGCCACTTATCTTTCATGACAGCGTAGACAGTAGACAGTTGGATATCTTTGAACACCTTGACATCAGGATGTTCTTCCACCCACTTGTTCAGGTCTTCGATTTCAGGAGTCACATTGGTATACTCGATCCACGATGCTTGATCGCCAAGGAAGTCGTTTACATACTCTTCGGAAAGCTTGTCGTAGTTCAAATAGTGGCGCTTGATAGCCTTCAGCAGGCCACGCGCTGGCTTGCTATCGTACTTGAGATCACGAGAGAGAGTCTTGAGCTTTTTGAGGAAGTCAAAGTAGTACTGGTTAAAAACATGTACGCGGGAAGCTGTATTCATGAATACATGTACAAAAAAGAAAATCCTTATATCCTTGTTGGTTTAGGTTGACATAATGCCTTGTCAAGCGGCACAAATTTTACGATCTAGAAGGACAAGAACCTTCATATACTTCCACACCATTTCGCGGTTATGTGCATCTAGTTGTTGCCAATAAGACTTCACTTTTGTGATCAGCCTATCCGCGAGTCCAGCGGACTGCAGCTCTTCATAGTTTTTGTTCAAGAAAAAGGCTTCGTTCTTGGAAAGAATCTGTTCCTCATATTTTGCAACCTCTTCGTGGAACTTCTTTTGAACCACGGTCTCATCGGCGACCACTGCCGCAGTCAAGCCGAGTTGTACCATTTGAAAGTCAGAGTCTTCAGGGAAAACATTGATAAGGTCGCGCACCAGTTCTTTTATGGTTGTGTTGAATTTCGCAATAAGGTCCATGGTTTACGGCCGTGTGAAGGATGGGGGAGGTAATGCATTAACGTTTATATAGTTTTCGTTTAACTCTAAATCCCGCTGAGCCCGAATCGAGTCAATATCAGGAAGATCTTGTTTCTTTCGTGTCTCTTCTTGGTAAGGACCCCGACCATCTACTTTCTCATTGGATACTGTATCCACGGTTGTCCAATTGTACAATCGATCATCCATATGGTTCTCCGCGTTTTCGATCATGGAAAAGCTATCCGACAGAGACGATCCCAGAACAAATGCAGAAGGTTCCATTGGGTCTTGAGAAGCTGTGCTTGCGGGATTAGATACACGAGCGGGTTGGGCTGTGAGTAGTTTCCCTGAGCCTGGTGCAAGTAAGTAATCGAAAACCTGTTTGCCGTATAAATACGCTTTCCCATTTCCTTGTTGCAGCAACAACGCAGGTACTGAGTGGATTTGAGGTGGGACAGGTTTGCCGATTTTTTTCATCCCTTCGATCGAGATCTGCTTCACCAATTTGTGGGTGTCATGCCGACGAATCGTATCGATCAGCATACGACAATGTGGACAGAAATCACTATAAAACAGGTACATCTTCTGTCAGACAAAAGGAATTTCCATCGCACCTTGCAAACGCACCTTGGTATAAGGGCTTAGCACAAACGCGAAATAAGGTTCATCAAAAAATGACATATGATGTCAAAATAGGTGGCATGACCATGTTTCAGAACTGGACATACGATTCTGTACCACAGAGGTATACGTTTGAGATTCATGACGTGGACGTTTCCATTGTCAATGCCATTCGGCGTACTATTCTTACTGACATTCCAGTCGTAGGACTCTTAGGAGAAGGGGATGCGTCCTCCGTAGAAATTGTAACCAATACTGGACCATTACATAATGAGTTCATGGAACATCGCATTGGCCTGATTCCAATGCACCTGACCGAGGAGGAAGTAGAGGCATTCATGGACGACCAATACACCGTCGAGTTAGAAGCAAAAAACACGACAAATGTCACCATAAATGTCACTACCCATCAGTTCAAAGTTTGGAAAGATGAGAAACCATTACCTGAGAAGGAAGTGCAGCGCATTTTCAAAGCAAACCACATCACCAATCAGCCAATCATGATCACTCGTCTTCGGCCTGGAGAAGCGCTTCACATAAAAGCAAAGCCCGTGAAATCGACTGCCCGCACTCATGCAGGATTCGCTCCTGTATCACTTTGCACATTTTCCTACCTAGTCGATCCCGTCAGGTCAACCCAAGCCCAAGGCATTCTTGATAAGGAAAGGGCGTTCAAAGTTAAGAATGAGTATGGTGACCCAGCGGGTATGGTATTTGAAATTGAGTCTGAATGCGGATTGACACCCAAGTACTTGGTGAGCAAAGCGTTGGAAATGATTATGGATCGTCTGAAGAAGCTGTCATCCTTGGACGCCATTGTGGCCAAGGCAACGCAACAAGGGATGGAATACACTTTCAAGGACGAAGATGACACCCTTGGAAATCTTCTACAGACATACATGTTTCAGAAATATATTCGTGAAAAGAAGCTTGCCCCATCAGGCGAAGTTGTTTCTTATGTGGGCTATTATTGTCCCCATCCTCTGGACGCCACCATGATCATTCGGATTTTCATTAAAGATGATAAGGATCCTGGTGCTAACCAAGAAGCCTACCGCAACATATTGCAAGATGCCATACGCGAGGTGGATATGCAACTGCAGATTATTCAGCAAAACTGGGGATCGTTCACACAAGGCAAATAAATTCTTGATGAAAAACAGATGTCATCCCCCGAACCAGAGCCACAAGAAGCTGGGATTATTTTTGATGAGGATGAAGAGCTCCCTTTTATAGACATCCGCGAACGTATTGACATTGATGATGTTCTGCAAGCGGAACCACTATTCACACAATACTCTGACGAACAAATTTACATCATGCTACAAGAGCTTACCCATCATAAGGCGAAATCTTTTATGCAGATTTTTGGCAAAGCCAAGCAAAGTCAGTTCACGCGCAATGTGCTCCCTCAGTATGATGCGCATAGTATACCACTTCTTGCAGCTGGAAGAGTTGATGCAAGCGAGGAACACGAAGTCAACGGTGAAACTTCTGATTTTCCTTACGATTGGAATGAGAGAATAGAAAACGCACTGAGAGCACCGAATTACCGCATGCAACAAAGTCAAAAAGAACAGGCATGGTACCATCTCGAACATATTTTGACAGACGGTGACAATGCATTCGTTGCAGCAAACGCAAGCGCAGCTATAACTCACATCGGACTGGAAGGAAATAGTCGAGACATGACGGTTTTGAGAAAGGCGGACCCAGACTTGGCACAACAAGTAGCAGGTGTGCATTACAGGATACCAAGTATCACGAATGAATCTTATTTACATGAGAAAGTCGAACATGCACACGATGATCTTGTAATTGTTGAAAGAAAACCATCCATGTCAGATGCATTGAACAAGTTACCTGTTCATCCATCCGTGCATGAGGTCAATACCATCCTTGCCATGCATGGTTTTACTCTGGATGCTTTAGACGAAAAGCAGATGACAATTTTGGAAGAAGAGCTACGTCGACATGACGGCATGTCAGACCCAGATGTTCTTGTCAATGTAAATGGCTCTTCTCGATCACCAAGCGAGTTTTTGTCATCCATTCGTTGGGATGAAGCTTTGCAAAATGTACAGGTTGATCAGCTGGTGCAAGGTATCAACAATTATGCCGAATATTTCGAGGCTTATGTACGCAATCAATCGCCGCAATCCTTGCCAATCGAAACCCCTGTTCGCCTACATGACATTGCAACAGGAGTTGCGAATGGTCAATACATGCTAGAAGATGTCATTGCAAGTCTATCTTATGCAAGACAACAAGCCATCGTGGAACGTATGCGCAACGTCATTTCAGGGTACCAGTCGATCGATGCAAGCAAAAAAGAGAAGGTGCTAACGTTGTACGCGAGCATGTATAAACAATATACTGAGCCTGTTGCCAAACACTTCCTTCAAATGTACCAAGATGTGGCCAAAGTTCAACAAGGTGAAGATCGTGCCGACTATGATGGAAATCCCGCTGACGAAAGTCAACCAATGATACCAGAGGAAACCGCTGACCGTCCTGAACGCCGTGTGATGGATGATTGGTATAACCCTCTGATGTTCGACGACGACACCATGCAAGATGAAAATCAGCAAGCTAATGAATCACAAGCGGATGTCCCGTTCACTTTGGTTGATTATCCCCAAGGTGTGCAAGAAGTGTTGGAAGTTGTGGTACGGGACATTAACGCCCTTCAGAAGAAAGCTGGTGTTCCGTTTGATTTCCCCGCATTCTTGTCATACATTATTGCAATCACAAGGATTCGCTCTACAACTGAGGTGTTGAAAGAGTTACAGAAAATACATCCAGACAGCATCACTGATGCTTTCATTCAGGACATGCAACTATACAGTAGCAAGATCACAACTAGTATGATCAATCAAGTACAACCAGAATCATTTCGTGTTGTCCTCAACAAAAAATTGTCCAAGCACAAAGATACCGTACGCCTTGCACAGGCAGATGCAATGAGTAAGGCATTGGTTTGGTGGACTTTATATGCACAAGAGCTTGCCCTAAACCGCAAACTGACACGTCAGCTTGTCAAGTCTCAAGAATGCATGTCTGTCTGGTCGGAGTGGGGCATTCCTCTTACCAAAGACGAGAAAGGCGTACTGAATTACTTGTTATGCAATCTTCAAGGCACCGAGTTATCATACATTACATATGTAAATCTACATGCAAAAGTGTTTGCAGAAATCAAAGAGCCCATATGGAAACCTAGAATCGACCAGCTTAAATCACAATTTGAGGACTTTGGGAAAGATCTTTCTCGTGTGAAAGAAAAGACGGTTGCGACATTGAAGCAGCTCGAAATTGCTTACGAAAATGCGAAAGATCATAGGGGTTACTCCAAGGAGTTTGTCAATGCGGTGCTGTCTCTCCCACAACTTGAGACGGAAAACCGTGGCAAAGGCAAGTTTGCGAATGGTTGCTGCTTGCAAAAGCTGAATCCAGGTTTCAATGCTAACACCGATTGGCAGTCCATGAAACAAGGCAAAAATCTAATCAAGTTGAGGAACAAGCTTGGCAAAGAACGTGTGACAAAAGAGCTGCGGAAAACATTATACTTGATTGGATCCATGCACGATCGCCCACATCCTATTTCACAGTCCAAAAGCCTCCTCCAGACTTCAGAAAATATGCCTGATAAGTACAAGATTCGGGATGTTGTGCTAAGCTGGCAAGAAAAAGGCGTGCGTAACATCTTGATGCCCGCGGAGCTAATCAACATGTATCTAACTGACAACACGCAACAAATGCAGCGTGAAACTGAGAATATTCTCCAGCTTGTGCGCCAACGTGCACATGTCAACCAGGCTATGGACGTGCCTTCTTGGGGATTTACGTTTGAGAATGCAATTAGCTTATTGCAGCAGGTTGCCTACCATCTTAAGAAGTCATTATCCCAAGATCTTGCGCTTCTTAATAGTAGCTTGCGTAGTATACGTGACATGAAAACGATACTGAATGAGTGGTTGGTGCATCCACAAACACGTACTGAAGTTAGCCAAGTAGAGGGCCTCCTGTTACAAATTTGCGCAAGAGCGTTGTGTTTGCCTGGCATACCAAACGACAGTACTTTGTTAATGGACGGTTTGTCGCAAGAGAAGACAAGGGAAATAATGAAGGGCAGGGTAAGTTTATGGAATGGCTATATGAAAACACGGGTCATACCAACCACTCAAAAACAACAAGAATTTATCAATCTAAAACGTGAGGAATCGAAGAAAAAGAATGTCGACGAGCTGGAAACCTTGGATATTGAGACTCGCCGTTTGGTTCAAGCAACACGACGCTTGGGGCTCCGTGCAGAAGTTACAACTGCCTTACAAAGCATCGGAGAGCGTGCTATCGAAGAAGAAGGCGAAGCGGAGTTTATGTATATGGGCGAAGATCAAGATGACTAGTTACGTGTGATTTGAGCTTGTTTTTGCTTTTGAAGTTGTTCTGTCACAACCAAGTCGATCGTCTCTGCATCAAGAAGGGTAGTAGGGTACGGTACTAGTGGATCAGGGTTGAAATGCATCTGCATTTGGTTCATTTCAATAGGATCTACCTTGAGGGTTGGATGCAATTGTATTGATTCTGGAGACACGATCCCTTTCACGTTTTGCGAGAGAATCTCCACCTTCCAACCATTTGTTGTTGAGATCAGATACCCAAACACAACAAAATGTACATGTTTTGCATGGGCCGCAAACTCGCGATATATGATTGTGTCCACATCTAGCATGTACGTTAGTGGTTCTTTGGTATGTTTTTGCACACGAACCAAAACATCATGAACTATCTGTAACAAATATGGGCTACCATTCGACAGTTTCAAGGTGTTCGTTGTGTTCAATACCTTGGTAATTTGCTCGAGGCCTTGTTGATAAATTTCTGAGATGTAAGGATCGACCCCTGCAAGATTTGTGATATCGTCCCAATTGTCCGTCTCCTTTGCGAGCTTAGTTCCTTCACATGTGTTAGCCAATGCTTTCTGAAGACCCTCTTGAAAAGCTTCATTGGACATTTCATAGTAGTATGCCCGCTTATACTTTATTTGCGGATCGACTGGAATGGACTCTAGAGTAGCTGTGTGTCGTTGCCAAGGGCTCGTTCCTGTATTTTCCCTTGGTATCACCTCATTGGCTGCATACGTGACAAAGCCTTCATAGCGTGCCTGTAAATATATACATACAGCTAGAAAACAAACAACTAGAAGCATTCTCATACTATCACACCTACATTATTCAACAGAAAGGTTTGAAGGTAGTCCTGCTCGAACTCGATCATCGTAATCATTTGGGAATGCGTAATCAGGTTGCTCTAATGTGCCACAACATGAAGGATCATTTAAGGAGTCGCAATTATAACAAAAGGGTTTGTATATGTCTTCTTGCGCGATTTTTCTATAAGAAACTCTTTGAGTTCCAACAGGCATTTCGCATACCCCATTAGGAAGACATTTGCCTCGCAAGTTTGGGTAATGCGTGTTTGCCTGGAAAAAGGGACAATCTATGTCTTGTGTGCACGGTCGATCCCATGTACTTTCGAACCGTTTCGGCAGTCCAATGGCATCATACGGGGAATTGCATTCCGCTTTGGATTCGATGCGACTATCACCATAGCACGTGTATCGTGGGTCCATGGCTTCATCGTCACGAACGAACCTAGTAATAAAAGGCTCCTGAATAGCTGGCATAGTACCGTAAATATGATGTATACCCAGTCGCATGCTAAGCACTGGATAGGAGGCTGCCTTCTCAGGCACAAATGCTTTTGTCGTCCTATTTTGATCCATGAACATTTCTCTTAGGTTGACGGTTCTTGTGCTCACAAATGGATGGAACAGCTTGATGCGGTCGATGTTCAAGTCTTGAAATCCAGTGATAACGATTGGCAGTTGTTTGAGGAAGGCACAATATGCACTCGAAGGAACGACATACGTCACCATGAAGTCCAGTTCACCTTTCGCTAACATCTCAGCTACTTTGGGTAAGTCATTGAGCGAGATCTGGACAAGTTCCATCGATGCCTCACTAATGCGGTAGCCTTTTTGAAATGCTTTCAATAGATGGTAGTCACTGATGTCATACCATCCCACCCTAGCGCCTGTGAATTGGATGTTACATGGTCGATGTAACGACTTATGTGAATCGGTGATTACTACGAAATATCCTTCAGGACCATTCAACGCAGGAGCTGCCCATTGGTTTCCAAGAACCGCTCCTTCAAGGGGATCAAGCGTCAACAAAACGGAGGACCGTCCTACTTTGTACAAAGAAGGCATTGTGCCAGTTTGTGCAAGATTCGCTCGGATAGTTTTCCATGTTAATGTTGGTATACTTTCAACATCATACAAACCGCTGGTTTTTTCTTGCACCCATGTATGCAAATTCAGCCTATTGGTTGTGTACATGACATTGCCTGTGCTAAACCTTTCCTTCCCCGCTAAGACTGTAACAACTACAAGCAAAAAAAGTGTCAGAACAATGATGTAATTTGTCCGCATGCATCCACATCTATTAGATTTCATTATTTTTTCTAGGAAGTTTGTAGTGTAGATAGCATGTTCACAGTGACATTGACGCGTTGGCAGATTGCACTGTTTCTGTACCTGATTATGGTTGCAGTGATTCTAGCGATTCGTCCTGCTCTTATGTTTGATATGGAGCAGAATCCGAAGGCTTGGGGACTGGACATGGAAAGAGGAGTGTCTGTGTTCTCCCCTATGTTTGTATTCCCTATGTTGGCCATCATTTGCTACTATATTGCATCTCTGATTGAACTCGCATTTTACGACTAATAATTGATTCTATGTATATGGATATAAGAACAGCAGGTGGTATCAAACATAAGATGAACCTCGACTGGGTTGTTGGTAATCGCTGGGTTTGGTCGCAAGTGATCGATCATATACAGGAAGACCGTGACAAACTCAGTCCTGACTCTGTCTTGTTTCTTTTAGGAGCACCAGGTATTGGGAAAACGTACCATGTGAAGAAGATTATGGAAATGTTGTCTTGCGATCCATACTTTATTGACTCTATGAACTGTGCAAATGGTCGTGAGTTGCGAGACATGCTGCAAAAAGGCACCAACCCATATCTAGTGACGCGAGCAGATGTTTGTAATTCCAGTCAAAAGCGGGTTATTGTAATGGATGATATCGACATTCTGATTTCTATGGATCGAACCTTGATGACCGCCTTTTGTAACATCCTGCAGGCACAACAATACGCACATGCGCCTATCATCTGCATTGGACACATGGATATGGAGAAAAAGATAGGGAGTGTGAAGGCCAAATGTAAGATTGTGAAATGTCCCATCCCAGACGATATTGACATATGCATGATGTTACAACATATTCCAACATCGAACAAGAAAACAAAGCGTGTTCTGTTGCAAATTGCAGAAGAATGCAGGGGAAACCTCAATTATGCCATCCAAAAGGTCCAGTCTCACGGATATCAGAAGTTGATACGAGAGTCCTTTTCAAAGGCCTGGTCCATCGGTCAACACATGTTGGATGATCCATGGATGATTCCGTTGAGGTATCATGAGAATCTGCCAAAACTCATGACGATGGAATCATCTCTCAAAACGTCTCTCTATGCGGATACCGTGCCATATTTTTGTGTATGGGACTTGATGATGAACCACCCTGCGGTGGAAGCAGACATGGCGGTAGAGCTACTTGCGCATGCAATCGCTAGCTGCGTGCCAGACAACATGAATTCGCAAGATGGGTTGGAAGATTTCACGAAACTACTAAGTAACTTGTCGCTTCAGAAGAAAAACGAGCGATTGCTTTATCCTGACCGAAATTTTGGATTTCCATGGATCCATGCACAAATTTTCTGCGATTACAGTAAGCAGAAATGGACGTAGTCTCCAATACCACAGCTCTATCTAAGAACCTTGGTTCCGCAACCGTACTCCTCGTTCTCGGGGTGATTGTAACGTTTGTTGTTGCTTATGCTCTTTACTACTGGATTAGTTCTAGCATCGTTGACAAACAGACGTATACTTTCCCCGACACCAATATCCCAATTCTAGGAAGCGAAAAGCGTAAGTTGAATGCAGAAAAAGCACCTTTCATTGTGAATGGTCAGCGTAAGACTCTAAGTTTCTGGATCTACCTACACGACGTTTCGCAATACAGCAATGCCATGCGCCACATCTTCCACATTGGATCAGAAGATGTGAACCCCCTGCTTGACGGCGTTTCCCCCATTGTTTACATGAATGCAGCCGACACTTCTATGTGCATTGCATTCAAACCAAAGACGCTCCCTGCTGGTGTAACCCTTGCAGATGGTAAGAGAGATGAAAACATCGTCAAACTGACCGAAATTGCTGGTATCAAAATCAAGTACATCCCCATCCAACGTTGGGTTCATGTTGCTGTGGTGGTCAATGAAACAGGCAAGGGTGGAAGCATCACCGCTTACGTCGATGGTGAGCTCATTGAGGCTAAGTCGGTGGACACCTACAACCTCAACCTGGATTTGGCTGGGCCTCTGATCACTGGCGGATCTCCTTCCAGCGGCATGGCTGGTTTCTCGGGACTGGTGTCCCGTGTGAGCGTCAGCAACTTTGACATGAACGCTCTGGATGTCTACAATGATTATAAGAAGGGCCCTATCAATAACTTCTTCGCTCGTCTAGGTCTACCCGCTTACGGTATCCAATCCCCCATCTATCGTATCTCGTAATGATGGATCCGTTATCAAAAACAAACAAATCACATAAACGTATATTTTTTAAATGTCATCGCGGTACATGTCACTCATGAAACGGTCAAGTATGTTTCTATTCGGCCACTCATACGTCTTAAACTCATAGCAAAGGAGGGTCATATCAGATTCGTGTGATGATTTTGACGAGTCACTTGGAAGGCCTGCATCTATGTTTACAACTATGTACAAATCAAAGTAATGTAAGAGGCAGAGCCGTTGGATGTCATTGATCGGGAAGGGTTCGAGTTTTAACGGTGCGATGCCACTTCTCCACGGCAGGTAAGAGTTAGGTGGCATGATGTCCCCGATCATACACCTATCTACATTGCTTCCACTCCGCTGCATGTGGTCGATTTTTTTCAAGAAAAGTTCCGCATTATCTTGCTCTACAAAACCTAACAATGCAGTTTTGCTGCATTCATCATCAAAATCAATTCTATGTAAGTTACGGTGCACCCCAAACATCGTTTTACGCGTGGTCAGAAAAAGACATTGTGTAGAGCTCATGCTTCTAGGTAAGGGACCATATGTATGAAAACGAATCATAGTATATAAATTATCCTTTTGAGTTCCCCTTATATTGCATGACGATGAAAATTTCTTCCACATAGTATAGAGTTTCATGTCATCCGCAATTCTTCAAGTGGTGGCTGCCATCGCACTTGTAATCATCTTGTAATCATCTTGTTTGTGATTGGATTTGCCATTTACAATAAGGAAGCCGTTCGCATGGCCACCCAGTCCGTCAGTACACGGAGGGTCAGTCCTATCTTCACTGGTGTGATGGATTTCAAAGGAGTGAACTTGGAATTCGACACCCTAGACATTGCTTCCCCTCACTATCGGAACCTGACTCCATCAGTCAACCAATCTGGTGGTGCTGAATTCAGCTACAACTGTTGGATGTATATTGCAGGAGATGCAATGGGACAACGCGCAAGCAATGCCAGTACTAAGCTGGTCGATACAGGATTAAATCCAGATTCATCCAAAGACAGTATGATTCTGTTTATGCGCGGCGACAGTCGTGTGTTCCAGTACAAGAACATTTGTGGCAGTATCAAGAAGGATGTGATGATCAAATGTCCCGCAGTCAAGCTCATGAATGGCGGTGATGTTCTTGCAGTCGAGTTCAATACCATGCAAGGTCCTGACGCCGTCCGCGAACAAGCCCGCAACACATGTACAGAGATCTCTACAGATTGGAATGTCATGAATAGTCACCGCATTGGTGTCAAGGGTATGTCCCTACGTGATAACTTGAAAGGCAAGTGGTTCATGGTTACTGTTGTCATTCAGGATACCACTCCCACCGACCCGATCCCCATCCGTAATAAGGTCCGTACCAGAATCTATATCAATGGTATCTTAGAGCTGGATCGCTATGCGGATGGCAAGCTTGGACTTCCTTCTAGCTTGCTACGTCAAAACACAGGTAACTTCTTCGTGCACCCCAAGAACGCGGACACCGTTGATGGAACCGACAGAAATATGGACCCCGCAAAAGCACGTCAAGTTATGATCGCAGATCTAACATACTACAACTATGCCATGACATCCGACGAAATCCAGAGCAAACTCAGCGCAGGTTTTACCAAACAGTTCTATGCTGGATGCAGTGGCACTATGTCTATTCATGACAAGGAGTTGCTAGAGAAAATGTCATTACCCGATCCTATGAAAAAGCCTTGTCTGACCCCTATCTAAGTTGATCTCGAAGACGAACTTCATGAACCCCTGATTTTTTTGATGTATATAATCTACACCATTGTGGATACATGGTTATCAATGCATGACAAGACTCTTTTGAGGCTTGTAGACGGTCAACACCTGCAGCTTGCATACCACCCTCCGTTTTGTAGTATTTTGTCACAGGTGCAATATGATTCCATCGCACAACTTTTCCGTCACGTTGATAACACCACAATGTGCGTTCAAAGTCTTCTTTCTCCTCCAATTGAATATGACAGTCCTGTCGATTTATCATACCCCACACCGCGCCTACACAAAAACGAAGGTCTGTCGACACGCATGGCACGCTCTTCATGAAATACCCATTCTTGACTGGATACACGCCAAATAAGCTGCTCCCTGTTTCGCGAAGATGTTGAAATGCGGATGTCACCCAAGCTTCAAGACGTGAATCCATTTCATACAACGGGTAACGTTTACAAGACTTTATGTTTTCCACGCTTGTATCTTCTCTCATCTCCACTATGTGTTCAATATCATCGTCCATGGATAGAATTTCTTGGCCTTCAGGGAAGTATTTGTGTATGAAGTTACGCATGTGATGGAGACCGAGCGGACCCTTGACGACATGGTAACCTTCTGTTGCATATGACGCATATTTGGTCTCTTGACTGTTGTCGGGCACATCTGCGATGAAAATATAGACTCGTTCATTGAGAATCTTGGCTCTTCGCAAGACTTCCAGCGTGTGCGTTCGGAGTATGGTGGGTCGCTCATAAGACGGAATCGCAACCACAAACTGTGACATCTAATGTGATCGCGGAAAACATATGTGATGAAACAAGCATAGAATATAAAGCTTGTTTAGAGTAAGACAAACAGATATGCCTGGCGGATTGCTCCAGCTTGTGGCAACTGGCATACAAGATCAGTATGTCACATCTGCAAATGAGATCAGCTTTTGGAAACAGACATTTCGTCGTCCAACGAACTTTTCCATGGAAAGTGTGCGACAAACATTTTTGACAAAGCCTGTACTTGACAACAATGGACGAACATCGTTTACGTGCCGCGTTGGACGTGTTGCGGACCTATTATCAAATGTGTATTTCAGTTTTCAGCTGCCAGACATTTACAGCGATAACACCTATCGGTTTCAATGGATCAAAAACGTGGCACAGTATATGATCTACTCCTATTCGATTCGTGTTGATACAACCTTAGTTGATCAGGGATACGGAGAATGGATGGATGTTTGGAACGATCTTACGATGACATCTTCGCAGAAAGCAGTGTTTGATCGTATGACAGGTAATGTATTGGAGTTCACCAATCCAGTGGCCTTGCAGCCAAAAGTGATCATTGAAAACAACCAAATTAGCTATGTCTACTATCCAGTCGCCTCATCGACACAGCCTTCGATCCGCGGACGCCGATTCTTTGTGCCTTTGCCCTTCTGGTTTACAAAGAATCCCTCCTTGGCTTTCCCGTTGGTGGCGCTACAATATCAGAACGTGGACATCACACTTGAGTTGCGGTCCATTGAAGAGTTGTATCAAATATATGATTCTGTTACCAACAAGTATTATAGTCCTCAAGGATATCGTTCATTGCCTGGGAAGAGCAATGCGGTTGTGTCCATCGATAGGTTCACTGCTTTCGGCGGCAATGGTCCGAGAACGATTGACTTGGATGCATATTTGGAATGCAATTTCGTCTTCTTAGACGAACACGAAAGAAGAGTTGTAGGAACACAAGGTTTGGACTACACGATTGAACGCATCTATCGTTCAGAACACGATGGTGTCAGGAGCAACGCTACGTTGGATCTGGTTTTATCAAATCCTGTTAAAGAGCTTGTATTCATCACGAGACGATCGGACAGCCATCTCTACAACACATGGGCCAACCTTACGGCAGGCAATCCTGAAGACACAACTAGACCAATTCTTCAGTCTGCAAAGCTTCTTTGGAATGGACTGGAGAGGTTTGAAGAAAAGCCAGCGGCCTATTTCAATCAAATCCAGTCGATTCAATACCATACTGGATCTCCAAGAGAGGGCATTTATCCATATAGCTTTGCGCTATATCCAGAAAAAACGGTGCCTTCAGGGCAGTTCAATGCATCGAAGGTAAATCGTGTGCAACTGTACGTCACCACCACCGACAATACGGAAGAATACGTTTTCATTGTATACGCTGTGTATTGGAATGTCTTCAGGGTGATGGCGGGTTCAGGCGCCATGGTGTTCGCAAACTAGATATAAGAACATGTGTCATTATGATAATGATAATGATTACGTAATGAAACAAAAGATCCCAGCATCGCTTCGGCATAATGTATGGATAAGATGGGTCGGTAAGAATTTCGACGCCAAGTGCACTGTGAAATGGTGCAAAAACACGATTACACCATTCACTTTCGAAGCAGGACACAATATACCAGAAAGCAAGGGCGGTGCGACCACCCTGGAAAATCTGCGTCCTATTTGCAGTACCTGCAATAAAAGCATGGGCAACAGGTATACGATCGAGGAGTATAGTGCTCTTCATGGCAAGAATAAGAGCGGATGCTTCATGTTTGCCTGTTGCATACGAGATGGAGATTAATTGTGTTCAAAGGGTAGGGAAATGAATCTATCTGTGATCGCTTTATTGTTAATAGTTGGATGGATTGTATACACAATTGGTCAGTCGTACAGAGCTTTGCAGCAAGAACTTCGGGAAATTCGCATTAAGTGTATCGGCACTGCCGATAGCAAGTACACCAAGGAACCCACAAGCCAAATCAAAAATGTTTTGGTGGAAGGCCTCACCAAATTGAAACAAACCACCGAAAGGATATAAGGTTTAGACATATATAGTTTATACGGAACATTATTACAAGATATGCCGCCAAAAAAGAAAGTTACAAAGGCAGCTGCCGCAGTGGAAAGTCCTTCTCTGCAGCCAGCGCCCGTGATGAAAGCCTCAGAACCAGAGGACCACGTCTTATTGAAGCTTCCCATCTCTGAATCGAGACTGGATTCTTTGATTCAAGACGAGCATATGCAGAATGTACTGCAATATAATCCAACCATTGATGAGCCCAAACCATACACTCCATCCAGTCAATTTTCCGTTATCCATGATGAGGTTCAGGCACAAAGCATGGATCCGCTAACACCACCCAAGCAAGCCAACGACGCAACTCCATCGGCAACTGCTTCAGTAAACGCCAAACAGGCCATGTCTCCCAAAAAGTGCTCCATGTGCTACTGGTGCTGCCATGAAGTCGGCCACCACACATTTGGCATGCCCATTCGGTATGATGCAATCAGCAAGAACTTTACTCTCTATGGTACATTCTGTTCGTTGGAATGCACGTGTGCCTATAACTTCTCTGTACATCTTGGAAGTGATCGTGCATGGGAAATACATAGCTGGATCCAAATGCTTGCAAAGAGGTTTGGCTACAATGATCCCATTCGTCCAGCGCCCTCCAAATATCTCCTCAAGATGTTTGACGGACCGCTGTCCATTGAAGAGTTCCGAAATGTCCACAAGTCACCTTCTCGGACTTATGTGTTGAATGTGCCACCACTCGTCTCTATCTCTGGTCATTTAGATGTTATCAATACATCTTATCTGACTGCATCCGCACAATCAGGTTCCACTCCATCTGGCACGCCTGTCACCGCTGGCATCAAAGCCTCTTTGGCTGGGCCCAAGAAGGCTGAGAAAAAGAAAACCATCGATGCCAAGATGAACCTCATTATTGAAGAAAAAAGCATTTAAGGAAAAATTGAGAAGCTTTATATGCCACATTGTGACCAGCTCAACCATGTCCACTGATGAAATACAACCAACACCATACCGAGTATCTACTATCACTTGCAATGGAACTGTAGGAACCACCATTCACATTGCTGATTTTTTTGAACATGTACGCATGGTTGATCTTGAAACGACGGATGATTCGGGGTTCGTCTTTGCAGATTTGCAGGGAGACCGTCGCAAAGGGCTGCATCCTAACAAGAAGAAACGAGTGAGACCAGAGGGCAGTAAGTGTTTTGACAATCAAGTAACAGTGGTTTATCGCGTCGCAGCAGGCTACATGCCTAACGTGAAGCTGTTTCGCAACGGTAACATCCAAATGACTGGCATCCGAAGCATTCAAGACGGCAACATGATGATCAGCAAGATGGTGGAAGAAATCCTTTACATATATGATAACAAAGCCACTACGATCATTTCTGGAAACATCGAGCAACTGCATGGTGGAGACTTCACCATTAGAATGATCAACAGCGACTTTGCAGTACCTTACCGTATTCGTCGCAAAGATTTGCACAAGATGTTGATATCGAGTGAGTATAATAATGTATGTGATTTTCAACCTGGCACGTATCCAGGTGTGAAGCTGCAATATTTCTGGAATGACACCTGTAGTTTGAATGGCAGATGCAATTGCACAGTGCCTTGTTTCGGCAAGGGGCATGGAAACGGCAATGGCGATTGCAAGAAAGTTACTGTGTCAGTCTTTGAAAGTGGCAAAATCTTGATCACGGGCGCAAATGCATTTAATCAGGTGGACGAAGCCTATGGATATATTTGCAACATTCTGAAAAAAGAACATGAACGTCTGCGTAAAACCATGTTATAGAAGGTTGTGCGGAGGATTCTTAAAGTTTTCCATTCCTTTTGGTCCTACCGCAACCACTCCCATCTTGTCCATGGGCTGCAAAGGTTCATCCGAAATGCACCTAATGTTATAATTTTTTGTGTCATACTCCATATGGTATTTTGCAAAAACGGTGTTGTTTCCAGGACGGGTATTCGAAGGCACATGTGCAAGCGCACCTGGGGGAGGATTAGCAGAACGCAAGTTTTCCATCATCATATGTGGTTCGGGTATTACTGGAACTGAACCCCATCCAGCTCCTTCTGCAAATGGCTTTCCTGTGAACCATCCACCATTGGGACGATTGTCGAGAGATCTCTGTTTTTCGTGCTCTGGCTGAATATAACTGTAACCTAACATCTATACCATATAAGGAAAAGATTTCATGTCCATACATACATCATGACCAAACGCCCACTAGAACAGGGGGATTTTATGATGAACGATGAGATTATGCGCATTGTGGAAGAAATACAAGCAGATTCTTCGGACGCCACCACACGTTTCCATAAGTACAAAGCGCGCTATCCCGAATTTGCATCTCGTTACCCAAACCTGTTCGAGTCTTGTTGTGAGCCCAAATTCGATATGGACCGACTACGCTATATGCTGAACCTTAAAGCCAGCATTGACAATAAGCAAATAACACATGAAAAGGCATCCGTGGAAGTTGGTCAACGTTTGTTTACAGAATACGTAAATCCGATTGTTAACGATCAAAAAACAAAAAAAGAAAAAAATTGATTTAAAGGTATACAGAGTATTGTCTTTTAGTGTAAGACCCCCAATTTTGATTTTTATCAGCCATGACTCAATCTGACATCGATGGCGTTCCCGTCAATCTGAAGGAGCTACTGGAGGTGGTCTTCGAAGACATTGATGATGTCCATGAGCGTACGCAAAGCCTGATCAATAAGCTGAAGAAGTGGCATTTCTGGCCTGCCCTCCAAGTCAAGCCTTTCTTTAGTCATCGCAACCTGGTCCTTCTACACAACACCTACAAGCGTGTGGATGTGGATCGGTTCCAGGCACTGTACGACGAATGCAGAAGCGTCATCCTGGACATGAGCGCTCCCCTCGGCCAAAACATCATCATGCATTGGACCCAGGGAATCCCTGAGCGCCTCACCGACAGGCAGTATGAAGCCATGATGGAGGAGGGAGATGTGTGCGAAGAAAGTTTTGAGGGTACCATGATCCACGTCTACAAGTACGAGGACAAGTGGTACTTTTCCACCTCTGGATGTCCCACCGTGGACTCCTCCCGCTACCATCATCCCACCAAAAACCATGGCGTCATGTTCGACGAGTGCCTTCAGCAACTCTTCTCAGCAGATCTCATCTCTCGTGAGAACGGGGAGCAGGACAAGGAGTTCAACAAGCGTAGGGGAGCCATTCTTCGCGAAAGGTTCACCTCGCTGCTTGATGAACTGAAAACCTACACTTTCCTAATGGTTCATCACGAAAACCGTCACATCATGGACTATACGGAGTGCTTTGGGGAAAATTATACAGTGCTGATGCATCTGCACACCAAGGATCGCCAGGATCCTTATCACGAATATGTGGGAGAACAAAACGAGAGTCTGGAAAAACTGGGGGTGAAGTACGTGCAGTCATTTGCTTCGCCCTTGCAAGCAGTGCAACACATCCGTGATAACTCCTATTCCTATGGATTCATCGCCCGTCGTGGCGACAAATATTTCAAGGTGTCATCGAATTCAATCGTTGAACGGGAGGAGTCTGATTTGGGCAACCACAATAAGTGGCAGAACATTCTGTGGGTGTGGATGCAAAACAAAGAACACTACCTCGTTCAAGATTATATCGAGCAGTATGCAAAAGATATCCAGTGGCCCAACGATTCCATGGGAAGGCCACTGGATCCTGCCATGCTAGTGAAAACCGTCATGAACACCATGACCAAGATCGTGCACAAGCTTTACACAGCAACGACTCGTTACTACGTCAACTCTCGCAGATTCAAAATGATCCGCGAACTGGATCAAGAACTGCCTCCGATTCTCCGCTTCCACCTGGCGCAACTGCGCCACTTACAAGTTACGGAGCACACACACGCTATCATGGATTTTAATGCGGTCCATTCGTACTTCTGTCACCACCAATCTATCAAGAACATCAGGCTCCTGATCCATTTCTTCGCTACCCACCGTGGCTCTGAGATGAACTACCGTCAAGCCGAATGCTTCAGCGTTTTCGATCAATTACTGACAAACTAAATATAATGTATTTATAATTCACAAGTGCGCTTGCACTGCACAGGCAAATTTCACGTTTCGTACTTTTTCAGTGTTTTAGTATGATATGTACTCATACGCAGGGTTTCGTCTTTCATTGACAAAAAGATTAAAAAACAAAGAGGGGGATTTTTGGGTTTTCATTGTTTTCGGAAAATTACCCAACTGTTTAAGAAACTAAACTCTTTTTGTACTTCATCTGCGTCCAAGTTCTCAATGGCCTGCCTGATAGTTTTCGTCTTAAAGTCGCTTCTTTCTTTTGAAGATGTCGCCAACTGCTGCTTCTTGTTCGCAAATGTCGTCCCAAAGCTTTCCGTTTGGACAAGACGCAAACCGAATTCGTTGGCCACCCTCTCCAACGTGCCCATGTCCACCAAGAACTCTGGAATCAGTCTGTTTGTGTTCTCTAAAAATACTTCCACACGTTTACCATACACATCCTCCCCCTCGACAGCATATTCATTATACTTTTTCAGAATCGCCCATACTGGGACTTGTCCGTTGAGTTTGTACCCTTCAGCTTTTCCATTCTTTTGCTCCAACAACTTGTGAACTCGGTTGCCGTCCATGAACGTGGCAATGAAAATGCCGTTAGACCTGAGGTTCGAAGATACGTTGTTGAAAAAGCCACGCAACTTCTCTTTGCTCTCAAAGAAGTAATGTACGGCAAACTGACACGACACTACGTTGAATCCTTGCGCTGCTTTGCCCACAACATAGCGAATGTTCTCAATCGGTACTGAAGGCTTCACTTTCCTCCGCGCATACACAATGGATAGTACTTCTTCGGATTCCTTGTCATTCACCAACCTTGCAGCGGTACCATCATCAAGCCTCTCACCGCAATCGCCCACCGCAAAGACAACATTTAGCACCCTTGTAGGATGCTGATTAGATACTCCTCCTTCTTGACGATAACGTGTCTTTGGATGCAAAATACGCGCCCAAGCACCTTTGCTAGGATTTGTGATGTTGTTACGAACCAAGTCCACACCGAGTACGAAGGCATATCCGCATTCTTGCCACCTTGGAAGATCACCCGCTTCTCCACATGCAAGTTCTAACAGCGCATTCCGCTCTTGCGAGTAGTTGTATAAGAAGTTTTTCACAACCAGGTTATGGAAATTCATCATATGAACCGATAACCTATTTGCACGCGGCACCTGGCGCACATAATAGACGTCATCTACACTCAGAAGATCTCCCGATTCTGTGGTTGGATGAGGTACGCGCTCTTCGCCAGATATCATCTCATCCGTAACAGGCTCGTGTATGGATCTCCAAATGTTAAGGGCCACTGCATAATCGTTTGCAGTCTTACTGATGTCCCTCTTGCCATTGATGATCGTGTTGTACTTGCGTGTTTTGTCTTCACGAACACGAAGAGGCTTCCAACGCATGGACGGTTGTTCGGACTCCATTTTCATGTTCAGGTCATACGCAAATTCTACGATCGTGTCATCACGAATCACATCACGACTCTCTGCTTCTACCAACCCTGATGCTCGAGATACTGGAATCCATGCTTCTTTCACGCCCACATGCGAAAACGTGTCTGGATCAAACACATGAAGTGTGTAAACATCTGTGTCTTTCAACATCTCTTTCCTGTATGCATTGTCATACCTCATACGCAGCCCTTGCATGGGACTGATGTCTTGCCATTGTGTACGATTATACCCACAGTATAAAGTGAAGATGTTGTACACTTGTCCCGTCGCAGGGTCCGTGTGCTTGCGCCCAGTGTCCTTCACTAAAAAGTCGATCGTGTTTTGCTCGCTCGGTTTCCACTTAAGCACCCTTGGCCAAGCTTGGTTGGTTGTTATACGCACGGGCTGCTTCGGATAGTATCCAAACACGGGTACATCATAGGGAGTGAAAATCAAACCATCTGTGTAGTAGTGCATATTCGATGCATCTGCCAGCAACTGATGGCATTCCTTGAACATGTCTTCGCCCTCGGCTAACTTGTGCTCCTTGATAGACCATTCAACCGCAGCCTCGTCCACCCTAGTCCAAAGCGACTCATCAAAAACGTTGGACAATTTTCCCATGCGGTTGGCACCTAGACTACCCTGTTTTGTCAATAGAGGTAGCGAAGTTATGGACTCATTTCCCACGACGTAAATATCGAATGCCAAGAACATGTCCTTCTTCCCATCATCGCGACGTTTGGAATAGTGCACCCACTCTCCATCCACTAAGCTGTGTCGCAGCTTACTCGCAGACGTCTTCCAACCAGTGAATCGAACATCCAATGTATTATTAATCGTATAAGCATGACCGTCGCTGTGCACATACCACAATACACGTTCTCCATCTGCTTTCGCGGTCACCGCGTATCCATTCAAAATACTGATGGCACCGTAAGCAACGTGTTCTGCATCTTCATCATAAGGGTCAATCAAATGCATCCTTTCCAACGTAATGGGTTTCGGGGCAAAGAAGAATGGTTTCATATCAAACTTTTCCTTGGCTTCAAGCAGTTTCGATTTCACTACATTCATATAACTGTCAATGACCTCTTCCTTTTTCAATTTTGAGATAGGATACAGGTCTTGGGTCGCAATTTGCACAAACGTGATCATCCTTAACACCAAGTCCTCCATAGAAGCATTCGAGTCCATTTCCATGTAAAACTCATACTCCAATGCCGAACCTGTCACATCTGACTCCTTCATCGATGGAAAGGCGTTACTTGATCTACGGACATGAACAAGATAGTATACATTTTTTGTTTTCACATCTTCGTATCGAAATGTTTTACGTAATGTATAGGTCTTCAACATAGTGTCCCACAACGTAGGGTCAACGGCATGATCTGCATGCGTAGTCTCCTCTTCTACTTCGATGGATAGGGGAACTGCGAACTCATTGTCGAAACGCCTTGATGACAGCTTGACGCGTTGTTTCCACTCATGTGGGATCGCTCCATATGACTCGTGATAGCACAGCTGCGTGATATGTTGAATATCATGTACGCATAATATTGAAGCCGATTGGTCGCTCACTACCTCTAATATTTCTGGCATGATAGTTTGTTGCACATCTGAGATCGAACACAACTCCTTCCAAATCAAATGCATCTCATCCACATTCAACTTCTTACGTAGATGTAGCCTCATACTACGCACATCCTTCTCCTTGGCAATCTCCACCTGTGCCTGGATGGCGGGAAAAAGAGTGTCTCTCGACAATTCCATAACTCTATTATGATAAGAGAGGATATTCCTTATATGTAGAAATCACAAAAAGTATGTATAGTCGTGTCATTTTTTGTACTGAATAGCGATTGGTTCTTTCTCGTCTTCATCAACTACGTGCCAACGAATTAATCTGCCATTTGCTTCAATAGGACACTGCAATAGGAACGACCATAGCTCAAAAAAAGGGATGCATTCGTGCATCATCATAGTAGCTAAATACGACAGAATAAGGCGGCACCTTTTTGGGCCCAGCAACATCGCGATGTGCCCATTGGTAATCACGTCTCTCAGCCGCTCCTTCATCGTCTCTTCTAATGATTGAAACAACGGCTTAGAGTAAGACAAGAAACTAGGATCTACATGAACTAAACATTGCACCAGCGTGTTCTGCATGTAAGTTCTCTTCTGGGCTTTTTTCTCTTTTACAACTACATTGTCTTGTGCCTTCTGATTATCTTCCTCTACTGAGGTGCTTTTCTCTTCGACACACTCACCTCCTTGCGTCCATTCACTTGCTGCATTCGCGATGTTCCAAAAGGCCAATCCTGATGGTAACTCATCAAGTACTTTGATATCCACACAATGATTCATGATGATTATGTCCTCTGTATTACATATGCTTCTGGTCTTAAATCATTTTTCATGATGTTTTGCAACCCAATCGAGTTCGTTTGCTTTGCATACTTCTTCTTCAACAAATAGAAACGCATGCTCGACGATACACGACTAGCTCCCGTAGCCACTTGACCAGCCACTTCCGAATTCGCAACTCCTTCCACTGTGCCATTTGCATGCGTATGGGTTGCTGTTTGTTTCAGAGGTGCTTTTGTCGGCGTAGCACTATTCGAAGGCGCAAAGTTTTTATTTAATACCTCACATAACGATTCGTACTTGCAAACTTCCGTCCTCGATTGATGACAAAACTCAACATACTTCTCGATGACCTCAATCATTGCATCTGATAACCAAGTCAAATTCACAAAAATTCCGTTACTGTTCCTAGTGTATTCACACTTGTTCTTATGTAATAACTTGAAAAGCTCGTCAATCTCTGTTTGACCCAGTTGATTGATCGCGGTAACAATCTTCTTACAACGCTCTTGACGATCCATTCATCTATAACCTATCATTGCGTCTAACTCTTATATGCGTATGTCTCTTATGTCTCATAATCGTAGTCGTCACTGAATTCACCATCCTCACTTCCAGCGCCATCATAGTCATCTTCCAACAGTCCCTCGTCGTCCTCTTCCGATTCGTCTTCCTCTGATTCTTCGTTGATAGGTGCCGCGATTGCCACCTTCACCTCTTCTTCATCCCCACTTTCACCCTCGTCCTCCGACTTCTGGCTCGTGTTCTCATCGTCAGAATACTCCACGTTCTCATCGTCACCCGAATCATTCTGATCATTCTCTGCCTCCCTTTCTCCTTCCAGAATGACGACATCCGTTTTGGTGTCATCATTTGCATTCATGGAGGAAACAGCAGTTCCAATGATCGAAATCTGTTTGTCATACAACTTGAACTTTTTGGTCAATACTTTGACATAAATAGTTTGACCAGTTTGTACCGAGTTCAAATCCACTTCCGACGTGAAACCCACTGTCTTTTTTGGCACAATAATATCCAACACTGAAATCTCTCGGTCTGCTACTGTAATGATACTTTCGGCATAAATCCCCAGCTCGTTTTTGTTTTTGACGACCGCAGATACGGTTGTCATAACAGGAGGGTTGCACGCCTCTGCCCGACATACGACCTCATATTTCAAATGACCATTAAAGTGTTGCTTCACACACATTCCTGCAGAACGTTTTGTAACCTGCAAGGAGTCGGGAGCGATGTATCCATACCTAGTACATTTGCCTTCATAGGCATCCTTCAGCTTCTTGAGTAAAATCTCATCGATCTCCATACGTAAATCTGCGGGAGTAAGCTGCACCGATGACTTGAATCGAATGGGCAAAAAGATACTCATACTGCCGTTCGCTCTTTCCTACCTTACCTCTATCAATTTTTCAAGAGTACGTCTTATATATGGATATGAATCTAGAGGTCACGTTCTTATTTTGGGCTTAGGTTTAGGTTTGAAATAAGGAGGCATATACAGTACTTGCGCCTCATAAAACTTCAACATCAATTGTCTGCATAGCTCATCCTTTGTGCCAGTAGCCTTAGGTACTCCAATTGCTTTTAAATTCTCCTTGATCTCATTCGCAAGAGAGCTCGCACATACGCGCCCAAGGCCACCATTG
>VFQS010001120.1_pt1 | contig 25736 bp, 24 predicted proteins | sample 3512361 | NCBI WGS metagenome assembly VFQS01 (sample SAMN10412375, study PRJNA504923) | tailings metagenome | isolation source: Relicate 1 Philex TSF3 active mining | place: Philippines
TCGGTGACGGCATCGCCCGTGTCTACGGCCTCGAGCAGGTCATGGCCGGTGAGCTGGTGCAGTTCGAAGACGGCACCGAGGGCATCGCCCTCAACCTCGAGGACGACAACGTCGGCGCCGTGCTGATGGGCGAGGGCCGCGGCATCCAGGAAGGCAGCACGGTGAAGGCCACCGGCAAGATCGCCGCCGTGCCCGTGGGCGACGCCATGCTCGGCCGCGTGGTGAACGCCCTGGGTCAGCCGATCGACGGCAAGGGTGCCATCGCCACCACCGAGACGCGCCTGATCGAATCGATGGCGCCCGGCATCATTCAGCGGAAGTCGGTGCATGAGCCCATGCAGACCGGCATCACCGCCATCGACGCGATGATCCCCATCGGCCGCGGCCAGCGCGAGCTGATCATCGGCGACCGCCAGACCGGCAAGACCGCCATCGCGATCGACACGATCATCAACCAGAAGGGCGAAGACGTCGTCTGCGTCTACGTGGCCGTGGGCCAGAAGGCCGCTTCCGTGGCCAACGTGGTGGAGGTGCTGCGCGAGAAGGGCGCCCTCGACTACACCATCGTGGTGGCCGCCAACGCCTCCGAGTCGGCTGCCCTGCAGTATCTGGCCCCCTACGCCGGTGCCGCCATCGCCGAGTCCTTCATGTACAAGGGCAAGGCCACCCTGGTGGTGTACGACGACCTCACCAAGCAGGCCCAGGCCTACCGCCAGATGTCGCTGCTGCTGCGCCGTCCCCCCGGCCGTGAGGCCTACCCCGGCGACGTGTTCTACTGCCACAGCCGTCTGCTTGAGCGGGCCGCCAAGCTTTCCGATGCCATGGGCAAGGGTTCGATGACGGCCCTGCCGATCATCGAGACCCAGGCCGGCGACGTGTCGGCCTACATCCCCACCAACGTGATCTCGATCACCGATGGTCAGGTGTTCCTGAGTTCCGACCTCTTCAACTCCGGTCTGCGCCCCGCCATCAACGTGGGCATCTCGGTGAGCCGGGTGGGCGGTGCCGCCCAGACCAAGGCCATCAAGAAGATTGCCGGCACCCTGAAGCTGGAGCTGGCCCAGTTCGACGAACTGGCCGCCTTCTCCCAGTTCGCCTCCGACCTCGACGCCGCCACCCAGGCCCAGCTGGCCCGGGGTAAGCGCCTCCGCGAGCTGCTCAAGCAGCCCCAGTTCAGCCCCCTGAACCTGGCCGAGCAGGTGGCCATCGTGTACGCCGGTGTGAAGGGCCTGATCGACACCGTTCCGGTGGAGAAAGTCACCGAGTTCGCCCGCGAACTGCGCGACTACCTCAAGACCAACAAGCCCGAGTTCATCACCCAGGTGATGACCGAGAAGCAGCTGAGCGATGAGGCCGAGGCCACGCTGAAGGCTGCGATTCAGGAGGTCACCGCCTCGATGCTCGCGAGCGCCTGAGGATTCACCGATGGCCAACCTCAAGGAAATCCGCGACCGGATCAGTTCGGTCAAGAACACCCGCAAGATCACCGAGGCCATGCGCCTCGTGGCGGCCGCCAAGGTGCGGCGCGCCCAGGAGCAGGTGCTGCGCAGCCGGCCCTTTGCCGACCGCCTCGCCCGCATCCTGCAGAACCTTGAATCGCGCATGCGCTTCGAGGCGGCCGATGCCCCGCTGCTGAACGTGCGCGACGTGCGCACGATCACCCTGCTGTCGGTCACCGGCGACCGTGGCCTCTGCGGCGGCTACAACGCCAATGTGATCAAGCGCACTGAGCAGCGTTTCGCCGAGCTCAAGGGCCAGGGCTACATCGTGGATCTGGTGCTGATGGGCCGCAAGGCCATCACCTACTTCCAGAACCGCTCCTACCCCATCCGGGCCACCTTCACCGGCCTGGAGCAGGTGCCCACCGCGGCGGAAGCCAACCAGATCGCCAATGAAGTGCTGGCCGAGTTCCTCTCCGCCAGCACCGACCGGGTGGAGATCATCTACACCAAGTTCATCAACCTGGTGAGTTCCTCCCCCGTGGTGCAGACCCTCCTGCCCCTCGATCCCCAGGGCATCGCCGATGCCGAGGATGAGATCTTCCGCCTGATCACCCGTGATGGTCAGCTCGGTGTGGAGGTGGGCAAGGTGGAGAACAGCCAGCCGGCCCTGCAGTCGGATCTGGTGTTTGAGCAGAGCCCCGAGCAGCTGCTCAATGCCCTGCTGCCCCTCTACCTGGAGAACCAGCTGCTGCGCTCCCTGCAGGAGGCTGCAGCCAGCGAACTGGCCAGCCGGATGACGGCCATGAACAACGCCAGCGACAACGCCAAGGCCCTCGCCAAGAGCCTGACGCTGGACTACAACAAGGCCCGCCAGGCCGCGATCACCCAGGAGATCCTCGAGGTTGTGGGCGGCGCCGCCGCCATGGCCTGATCGCCTTCCCTGCCTCCGGGCAGGATCGCCAGCAGAGCCCCCGGAGCCCACCGTTCCGGGGGCTTTGTGCTGGGTGCAGCGGCGGGCCATGCTTGAGCCGTTGCCTCCGCCGGCGCGGGCGCCTGCCGCGCCCGCGCCGGATTCCCGCCTGGCCGATGCCCCCCTGGCCGATGCCCACCGATCCCGCTGTCAGCCCTGGATTGACGCTGCAGCCCCTGTTCCCCCTCGCCCTCGGGCTGGTGCAGTTGCGGCCCGATCCGCTCGATCTGGCTCTGCAGATCCAGGCGCTCCACGAGCTCCGCGGCGGCGCCCACTCCAACCCCGATCCGGGCTGCGCCTGGACCGGAGACCTCAACGGGGTGTGGCAGCTGCACCGCCACCCCGCGTTCGCTCCGCTGTTGCACATCCTGCTGGGCCACGCGGGCGCCTACCTCCAGCAGCTGGGCTTCGCCCCGGGCCGGGTGGCCCTGCATCTGCAGCGCTGCTGGCCGGTGCTGAGCGAGGCCGGCCAGGTGGTGGGCCGCCACCATCACCCCACCGCCCACCTCAGCGGGGTGTACTACCTCAACGGCGACGGCAGCGGCCGCAGCGGCTGCCTGCGCTTCTATCCCCCCGTGCAGGCCAACGAGCTGGTGCCCGGCCTGGCCGTGGGCCATGGCGGCCCGATCCGCGCCGACGGCGCAGCGGCCCGGTGGAATGCCCCCTGGCACGACATCGCGCCACGGGCCGGCCTGCTGGTGCTGTTCCCGGCCCATGTGCACCACGCCGTGCTCGAGAACCGCGACCCCGAGGACACCCGGCTCTCGCTCAGCTTCGATCTGGCCCTCACCGCCCCGCCGGCTGCCCCTGGCTCCGGGGCGGGCTCCGGCGCGGGCTTCGGCGCGGCTTCCGGGGCGCCGCCGGAGTACCTGGCGCCGCACCCCGCGGACTGGCAGGCCATCGGGGAGGATGGGGCCTGAGAACGGCCCACCGCCCGGCGATCGCCCGTGTCCGAACCCCAGACCTTCCAGATCAGCGTTGAGCTCGAAGGCTCCCGCCACAGCTTCCCCTGCCGCTCCGACCAGACCGTGCTCGCCGCCGCCGAGGCCGCCGGCGTGCCGCTGCCCAGCTCCTGCACGGCCGGCGTGTGCACCACCTGCGCCGCCCTGGTGCGCAGCGGCAGCGTGCACCAGCCCGATGCCATGGGCGTGAAGGGTGAGCTGCAGGAGAAGGGCTTCACCCTGCTCTGCGTGGCCTTCCCCCGCGCCGACCTCGACGTGCTGGCCGGCCAGGAGGATGCCCTCTACGAAGCCCAGTTCGGCCAGTACCAGAAGTGAGGCTGGAGCCGCTCGAGCTCTGGCTGCGGCCTGCTCCGGGCCCGCTGCTCCCCCAGCTGCGCCAGGCCCTGGCCGCCGCCGGCGGAGAACCCCTGCGCTGGGCGGTCACCGCCGTGGACCCGGCCCGGGGTCTGCGGCTCGAGGGGGTGCGCCTGCTGGAGCCATGACGGCTCCACCGCTGCCCACCCTGCTGGTGATCCCCACCGGCGTGGGCTGCGCCGTGGGCGGCTACGCCGGCGATGGCCTGCCGGCGGCGCGGCTGCTCGCGGCCGCCAGCGGCTGCCTGATCACCCACCCCAACGTGCTCAATGCCGCCTCGCTCTACTGGAGCGATCGGCGCCTCCACTACGTGGAGGGCTGGAGCCTCAACCGCTTCGCCGCCGGTGATCTGGCCCTGCGCCCCGTGCCGGCACGGCGGGTGGGCCTGCTCTTCGATGCCGGCATCGAGCCGGAGCTGCAGTTGCGCCACCTCCAGGCGGCGGAGGCCTGCCGGGCCAGCCTGGGGCTGCCGCTCGGCCCCGTGCAGGTGAGCGATGCGCCCCTCGGCGTGCACCTCCGGCTCGGGCCGAGCGGCACCAGCTGGGGCAGCCTCGACCGCCCCGATGCCCTGCTGCGGGCCGGCGAGCGCCTGCGGCAGGCGGGGGCCACCGCCATCGCCGTGGTGGCCCGCTTCCCCGACGATCCCGACAGCGACGCCCTGGCCGCCTACCGGGCCGGCGCCGGCGTAGATGCCCTGGCCGGCGCCGAGGCGGTGATCAGCCACCTGCTGGTGCGCCATCTGGGCATTCCCTGCGCCCACGCGCCCGCCCTGCTGCCCCTGCCGCTGGAGCCGGGCCTCGATCCCCGGGCCGCCGCCGAGGAGCTGGGCCACACCTTCCTGCCCTGCGTGCTCGTGGGCCTGAGCCGGGCCCCAGACCTGGTGGCGCCGGCCGAAGTCGCGCGCAGCGGCGGCGCCGGGCTGCTGCACGCCGAACGGCTCGGCGCCGTGGTGGCCCCGGCCGGGGCCCTGGGCGGGGAGGCGGTGCTGGCCTGCGCCGAGCGGGGCACACCGCTGATCGCCGTGCAGGGCAACCCCTGCCTGCTGGCAGTGGACGCGGACGCGCTCGGCCTGCCCGTGCTGCAGGCCGCCACCTACGCCGAGGCGGCCGGCCTGGTGCTGGCGCTGCGCGAAGGCCTCGACCCGCTGGCCCTGCGGCGCCCCCTGCCGGGCCTCAGCGCAGGCACGCCATCGGATGCCGGGGGGTGAGCCCCAGGGCGCGGGCCACGCCCGGGTGGCACACCGCACCGTTCACCGTGTTGAGCCCGGAAAGCAGTTCCGGCCGGTCGACGACCGCCTCGCCCAGCCCCCGGCCCGCCATCACCAGGATGTAGGGCAGTGTCACGCTGACCAGGGCCTCGGTGGAGGTGAAGGGCACCGAGCCGGGCATGTTGCCCACGGCGTAGTGCTGCACCCCGTGCACCGTGACCACCGGATCGGTGTGGGTGGTTTCGCGGCTGGTGGCGATGCAGCCGCCCTGATCGATCGCCACATCGACGATCACCGAGCCGGGGCGCATGCGCTGCACCAACTCCTCGCTCACCAGGGTGGGGGCCCGGCCCCCCGGCAGCAGCACGGCGCCGATCAGCAGATCGGCCTCGGGCACCAGGCGCTCGATCAGGCCCCGGTTGCTCACCAGGGTGACCATGCGGCCGCGCCGGTCGGTTTCCAGGCTGCGCAGCCGCTGGGGGGAGCGGTCGAGCAGGTACACCTCGCCATCCATGGCCGCCGCGATCCGGGCCGCGTTCCAGCCCACGGTGCCGGCCCCCAGCACCACCACCCGGGCCGGCCGCACCCCGGTGCAGCCGCCGATCAGCACCCCGCGGCCGCCATGGGGTTTCTCAAGCAGGTGGGCGCCCATCTGGGCCGCCAGCCGGCCCGCCACCTCGCTCATCGGGGCCAGCAGCGGCAGGCTGCCATCCTCCAGCTGCACGGTTTCGTAGGCCACCGCCGTGGTGCCCGCCTCAAGCAGGGCCCGGCCCACCTCGGTGTAGGCGGCCAGGTGCAGGTAGGTGAACAGCACCAGGTCGGGGCGGAGGAAGCGGAACTCCTCGGGCTGGGGTTCCTTCACCTTCACCACCAGGTGGGCGGCCCAGGCCTCCTCCCGCTCCACCAGCCGGGCGCCGGCTGCGAGGTAGTCGTCGTCGCTGATGCCGGCCCCCAGGCCGGCCCCCCGCTGCACCCGCACCTCGATGCCCTGGCCCACCAGCTCCTGCACCCCATCGGGGGTGAGGGCCACCCGGCGTTCATCGCGCTTGATCTCGGTGGGCACGCCGATGCTGGCCATCGGAGCTGTCAGGTCGTGGACCGCCATGGCCGGAACGCCTGCCGCGCTAGTGGCCTCCACTCTGGGCACGGTCGGCCGCCGCCGGCAAGGGGGCGGGGCCGGCGGCGGCGATCGGCATCCGCCAGCCGCCGCCGAAGGAGCGGGTGCTCACCTTCAGCACCGGCGCCGCCTGGCGCCGCTTGAACTCAGCCCGCCGCAACAGCTGGTGCACCCGCTCGGCCAGGGACGGATCGGCCCCCTGGGCCACCAGCTGCTCCGGGCTGGCCAGCCCCTCGATGCTGGCCTCCAGCAGCGGGTCGAGCACGGCGTAGTCGGGCAGGGAGTCGCTGTCGCGTTGGTCGGGGCGCAGCTCGGCGCTCGGCGGCTTGTCGCGGATCTCACGGCCGATCAGCTCGCCGCGCGCGGGCAGGCCGAGGGCCGCCCGGCAGGGGCCGGCGGCCTCGCTGTCGATCCAGGCGCACAGGCGGAACACGGTGGTTTTGTAGAGGTCGCCGATCACCGCCAGGCCGCCGTTCATGTCGCCGTAGAGGGTGCAGTAGCCCACGGCCAGCTCGGATTTGTTGCCGGTGGAGAGCAGCAGCCGCCCCTCCTGGTTGGCCACGGCCATCAGCAGCGTGCCGCGGATGCGCGATTGCAGGTTCTCGGCGCTCAGCCCCCGGGGCGGCCCCCCCAGGGCGGGGCTGAGGCTGCTGTCGAAGCTCTGCATCAGCGGCGCGATCGGCAGGGTGTCGATCGCCAGGCCGAGGCGTTCCGCCAGGGCGGCCGCATCCAGCAGCGAGCCGCTGGAACTCCAGGGGGAGGGCATGCGCAGGGCCCGCACCCGCTCCGGGCCGAGGGCCGCGCAGGCGATCACCGCCACCAGGGCCGAATCGATGCCGCCGCTGAGGCCGAGCAGGGCCGTGCCGAAGCCGCACTTGCGGGCGTAGTCGCGCACGCCGAGCACCAGGGTGCGCAGCAGGGCCTCTTCCTCGCCTGCGGCGCTTTCCCCGCCCTCGCCGGAGCCATCCCACACGGCCAGGCCGGCTTCGGCGCAGGCCAGCTGCAGCGGCACCCGGCCGTCGGCCGCCATCACGAAACTGGCGCCGTCGAACACCAGGTCGTCGTTGCCGCCCACCTGGTTCACGTACACCACCGGGCAGCCGAGCCGCCCGGCCGCCCGGGCCGCCAGCCGCCGGCGCAGCGCCGCCTTGCCCAGCCCGAAGGGGGAGGCGGAGAGGTTGAGCATCAGGTCGAGCCCGAGGGGCTCCAGCGCCGCGATCGGGTCGTCGCCGGCCAGGGGCTGGCCCAGCAGCTCCTCCTCCACCCAGAGGTCTTCGCAGATCGTGAGCCCCAGCCGGCGGTGCCGGCCGCCGAGCTCCAGTTCCAGCAGCGCCGGTGCCCGGCCCGGCCGGAAGTAGCGGCGCTCATCGAACACGTCGTAGCTCGGCAGCAGCCGCTTGCGGCCCACCACCCGCCAGCCGCCCGGCTGCACCAGGGCGACGGCGTTGTGCAGGGCGGGGGTGCGGGCCTCCGCGATCGGCTCGGCCATGCCCACCAGCAGGGCCAACCCGGCCGGACAGCCCGCCACCAGCCGCTCCAGCACCCGCTCCTGCCGCGCCAGCAGCGCCGTGCGCAGCAGCAGGTCGCGGGGGGGGTAGCCCCAGAGGGCCAGCTCCGGGCCCACCAGCAGTTCGGCCCCGGCCGCTGCCGCCTGCCGGGCGGCCGCCAGCAGCAGCTCCCCGTTGCCCTCCAGGTCGCCCACCAGGGGATTGATCTGGGCCAGGGCGATGCGCATCAGGGCTGGGCGAGGCCGTAGAGATTGTGCTGCAGCAGCAATGGCCGCAGCTCGGCCGGCAGCTGGGAGAGATCCGCGCCGCTGCGCAGGGCCGAGCTGGCCGTGGCCGGGATCTCCAGGGGGAGCAGCTCGGTGCGGGCGCCCATCTGCTCCAGCCGGGCCAGGGCCTCCGCCTCGAGCGGCCAGCCACCGCGCGGCACGATCGCCAGCCGGCAGGCCGCCAGCACCGCCTCGGCCCGGCGCCAGCGCGGGATCTGGGCCACCAGGTCGCTGCCCACCACGAACACCAGCGGCCGCGCCGGCCAGCGCCGGGCCGCCCGCTCCAGGGTTTCGATCGCCCAGGGGCTGCTCAGCTCCTGCTCCAGGCTGATGCGGGGATCCTCCAGGCCCGCCACCAGGGCGGCCAGCAGCTCCTGGCGCACGGCCAGGGGGGCCCCGTGCTGCTTCATCGGGTTGTCGCTGGCCCAGGTGGCCACGCGCGGGTAGTGCGCGAGCAGGCCCCGCAGCAGGGCCCGGTGGCCGCGGGTGGGCGGATCGGCGCTGGTGCCGAACAGGGCGATCGCCTCCCCGCCTGCGGCGGCGGCGGCTGCGGCGGCGGTTGCGTTGGCGCTGTCGCCGCTCATGGCAGCAGCCCCGCGGCGATCGGGGCGGGCTCCTGCTCCAGCCAGTCGTGCAGCCAGCGCCGGGTGTCCGGATCCTGCCGGGCCAGGCGCCGCAGCAGCGCCCCCGGGCGGCCGGCATCGCGGGCGCTGCGCAGCAGGGCGGCCGCCGCCAGCCGCCCGGTGCGCCGGGTGGTGTGCACCGCCAGGGCCGCCTGGGCCAGGGCCACCGGGGCTGCCGGCGCCAGGCTGAGCCCGCCGCTGAGGGGGGCCGCCGCCAGCAGCGCCTGCTTCACCCCGCCCAGCAGCAGCTGCAGGCCCACCTGGGTGCCCCCCAGCAGGGCGTTGTGGCCCGAGAGGCGCGCCAGCAGCCGCCGGGCGCCGGCGCCGCTCATCGGCAGGCCGTACACCTGGCAGAGCTGCAGCACCAGGGCGCCGTCGCAGGCCATGCCGCCGGCCAGGTCGAGGGCGAGCAGCGGGTTCGCCGCCACCCCCGTGGCCTTGAGGGCCGCGAAGCGGCCGATCAGCTCCTGGGCCTGGCGGCGCCCCTGGCGCAGCCGCCAGCCGTGCAGCGACTGGCTGAACCGATCGGCGGCCCGCAGGGCATTGAGGGCCAGCAGGCGCTCGCCGTCGCGGGCCAGCAGGCTGAGCAGGGCCTGGCGCAGCGGCTCCACCTGGGGCGCCTCCGGGGCGCTGCGCACCCGGCCGTCGGCCAGCAGCTGGGGCCGCCGCGGCGCCGCCGCCACGGCGATCGGCCCGTCAGGCAGGGCCGGCCCCGGCAGCCGGGCGCGCATGCTGGCCAGCAGGGCGGGCAGCTCGTCCTCCGGCCAGCAGTCGCTGCGGTTGAGCACCAGCAGCAGCGGCTGGCCGCCGGCCCGCAGGCGGGCGATCGCCTCCAGCTCGATCGCGGTGAGGTCGCCATCGCTGACCATCAGCACCAGATCGGCCGCCAGGGCCAGCCGCGCCGCCAGCCGGGCCCGGCCCGCGGCGCCGATCTCATCGATGCCCGGCGTGTCCACCAGGTCGACCCCCGCCAGGCCGGCGATCGCCCCGGCGCTGTGCCAGGGGTGCTCCTGCTGACGCCGGGTGCAGCCGTGGGCCACATCGGTGGCGAAGGCCGGCTCCTGCAGCAGCGCATTGAGCAGGCTCGACTTGCCGACGCCCACCCGGCCGAACACCACCAGCCGCGGCCGCCGCCGCTCCAGTCGCCCCAGCTGGCGACGCAGGGCCTCCAGTTCGGGCGCCAGCTGGCTGCGTTCCCGCGGGCTGAGCCGCAGCTCCTCGCTCCAGCGCTCCAGCAGCTGCCGGCACCGCTCCGGGGTGGGTGGCGGCCCGCTCACGGCCGGCCCTGCTCCGGCAGCGGCTGGGGCCGGCGCCACCAGCCCGCCAGCACCGCAAGCACCGCCTCCGGCCCGATCACCCCCACGAAGCCGCCGAACTCATCCACCACCACGCGCACCCCGGAGCCGTTGCGCCGGAAGCTGGTGAGCAGCCGGTCGGCGCGGATCATCTCCGGCACGAACTCCACCGGTTCGCTGAGCTCCGCCACCTGCGCGCCCCCTTCGCCGCGCACGAGGGCGGTGAGCAGGGTTTCGCGACTGGCCACCCCCAGCACCTCATCCACCTCCTCCCCCAGCACCACCCACCACGGGCTGGGCTGGTGCAGCAGCAGGGCGCGCTGCTGCTCGAGGCTCTGCAGGCCGGCCAGGGTGGGCGCCGACACCCGCGGCACCATCAGATCGCGGGCCGTCAGGTCGTTGAGCTGGAACACCTTGGCGATCATGGCCGCCTCGTCGGCCTCGATCTGGCCCTTCTGGGAGCCGAGCCGGGCCAGCAGCCGGATCTCGTTCTCATCGGTGCTGATCTCGTTCTCGGCGGTGATCGCCGGCAGGATCCGCTCGAGCAGCAGCACCAGCGGCAGCAGCAGCCGGCTGATGGCGAACAGGGCGGGGGCGCTGCCGAGGGCCACCGGCAGGGCCAGGCGGCTGCCGATCGCCTTGGGCAGGATCTCCCCCAGCAGGATCACCAGCACCGTGAGCCCAACGGAGAACAGGGGAAGGGCCGGCCCGCTGATGCCCCGGCGCGCGAACACCACGCTGGCGTAGCCGCCCACCATCAGGCTGCCGAAGATGTTGAAGGTGTTGTTGGCGATCACCAGCACCGCCAGGGTGCGGCCCAGCCGCTGGCGCAGGGCCTCGAGCCGGCGGGCGCCCGGCAGGGGCCGCTCCCGCTCCGCCAGTTCGTGCACCTTCACCGGGTTCACGGTGAGCAGGGCCGCCTCCACCCCGGAACACACGAAGGACCCGAGCAACATCCCCATCACCAGCAGGGCGAGGGTGATCAGGTCGTTCATCCGGGCGGACCCTTTACCACGCTGATTGTGCCATCGTCGGGCAGGCCCTTTCCGCACAGATGCAGCAGCCGTTCCGCTTTGATCCGGCGATTCATGCCCAGCGCCGGGCCCTCTTCCTGGAGCGTCTGGGTGGGGCGGCCGCGGTGATTCCGGCGGCCTCGCTGGTGACCCACCACGCCGATGTGGAGCACGGCTTCCGCCAGAACAGCGATTTCTGGTATCTCACCGGCTTCGATGAGCCCGGCGCGGTGGCCCTGTTCCTGCCGCACCGGCCGGAGCATCCCTTCGTGCTGTTCGTGGCGCCGAAGGATCCCGCGGCCGAGGTGTGGAACGGCTTCCGCTGGGGCTGCGAGGGCGCCGTGCAGCAGTTCGGCGCCGATCTGGCCCACCCCATCGCCGAGCTGGCCGAGCGCCTGCCCGGCTACCTGCAGGGGGCCGAGGGCATCGCCTTCCGGGTGGGGCGCCATCCGGCCGTGGAGCCCCTGGTGCTGCAGGCCTGGGCCCGTCAGCTGGATGGGGCGCCCCGCAGCGGCCATGCCGCCCTCGGCCTGGTGGCCCCCTGCCCGATCCTGCACGAGCTGCGCCTGCGCAAGGGGCCCGACGAGCTGGAGCGCCTGCGGGAGGCGGCCCGGATCTCCGCCGAGGCCCATGAGCTGGCCCGCCGGGTGGCCCGGCCCGGCCTGAGCGAACGCCAGGTGCAGGCGGTGATCGAGCAGCACTTCCTCGAGGAGGGCGCCCGCGGGCCGGCCTACGGTTCGATCGTGGCCGGCGGCGACAACGCCTGCGTGCTGCATTACACCGCCAACGATGCGCCGCTGCGCGACGGCGATCTGCTGCTGATCGATGCCGGCTGCAGCCTGAGCGATTACTACAACGGCGACATCACCCGCACCTTCCCGGTGAACGGCCGCTTCACGGGCGAGCAGCGGGCCCTCTATGAGCTGGTGCTGGCGGCCCAGGAGGCGGCGGTGGCCACGGTGGCGCCGGGAGCCACCGCCGAGGCGGTGCACGGCCGGGCCGTGCGGGTGCTGGTGGAGGGGCTGCGGGAGCTGGGCCTGCTGACCGGGGAGGTCGACGGCCTGATCGAGCAGGGGGCCTACCGCCACCTCTACATGCACCGCACCGGCCACTGGCTCGGCCTCGACGTGCACGATGTGGGCGCCTACCGGCTCGGCGAGCACCCCGTGGTGCTCGAGCCCGGCATGGTGCTCACGGTGGAGCCGGGCCTCTACGTGAGCGACCGGTTGCCGGTGCCCGAGGGCCAGCCGGCGATCGAGGAGCGCTGGAAGGGCATCGGCATCCGCATCGAGGACGACGTGGCCGTGACGGCCCATGGCCACGAGACCCTCACGGCCGCGGCCCTCAAGGCGACGGCGGCGATGGAGCGCTGAGCAGGGTGAGGGCCTCGTCGGTGCTGGCCAGGATGTGGTCGGCGCCGGCGTCGCGCAGGCCCTGCTCGTAGGCCGCCCGCGCCTCCACCAGTCCGGGGGCCTGCAGGTGGGGTGGCGCAACGGCGAGGCTGAGCAGCCGCAGTTCCGGCCGCTGCCGCCGCGCCGCGATCACGGTGTGCACGTCGGCCACGGTGTCGCCCAGGTAGGCGATCGTGGCCGCGGCCTGGTTCTCGGGGTGCAGCAGCCGGTCGGCCAGCCGCAGCAGGCCGGTGGGGTCGGGTTTGTCGGGGGCGTCGCCCATGGCGATCAGGGGGGGATCCACCAGCCCCAGCCGCCGCTCCAGCACGAAGCGGGCCGAGGGCGGCTCCGCGCCGCTCACGAATCCCCAGGCGATGCCGGCCGCCGTGAGCGCCGCGAAGAACCCGGGCGACACCAGCAGGGGTTCGCTGCCGATGAAGCCGCGCCAGGCGGCGGGGTCGCCCTCGGGATCGCCGCCGAAGTAGAAGCCGCAGAAGGTGGCCACCAGCTCCTCGAAGCCGGGCAGCTGCAGCGGCTCATGGCTGGTGCAGCGGCTGCCGCTGCTTGCGCTGCCGCTGCAGTGGCGGCGCAGGAGCTCGAGGCTCGCCTCCCAGTCGTTGTTCCAGCAGCCTTCGCTCTTGAGGCTGTCGATCTGCGCCGGTTCGGGCCGCCAGCCGCTGTAGTGGTGCACCGTTTCGACGATGGCGCGGCGGTAGCTGCCGCCCACGTCGCGGATCACGCCGTCGATGTCGAAGAGGAGCAGGGCGCGGGGCTGCTCGCCGGGGTGGCTGGCCAGGGCGGGCGGGCGTGGGCTGGTAGGTTAGTCGTTTGCCCTTACACCTTGAGCGCCGAGACGATGACTGCTCCCGAGAGCGCCGAGAGCGGTGCCCCGAATGCTGATGCCGTCGGCACCGAGAGCGGTGCCCCGACCACCGAGGGCCGTCCGGTGCTGCGCGGTGGCAGTGCCGCCCTGGCAACGGCCACCATCGATGAAGACGGCGTTCCCTCCGGCTACACCCCCAAGGCCGACGAGGGTCGTTTCCTGCTGAAGATCCTCTGGCTGCCCGACAACGTGGCCCTGGCCGTGGACCAGATCGTGGGTGGCGGCCCCAGCCCCCTCACCGCCTACTTCTTCTGGCCCCGTGAGGACGCCTGGGAAACCCTCAAGAGCGAGCTCGAGGGCAAGAGCTGGATCACCGACAACGAGCGCGTGGAGATCCTCAACAAGGCCACCGAGGTGATCAACTATTGGCAGGAGGAAGGTCGCGGCAAGAGCCTCGAGGAGGCCAAGGCCAAGTTCCCCGACGTCACCTTCTGCGGTACCGCCTGATCCCGGGCCCACGCCGGAGGCCGTCCAGCGGTCCCCGGCGCCTGCACGGCCTGCTGAGTCTGCTCAGTCAGCCCCCCAGCCAGTCCCCCCTCAGCCAGCCGCGTCCTGCTCGAAGCAGGAGGCGGCTGTTTCCGTTTCAGCGCACTGGAATAGTTCAGCGGTGATCGCCGGGCTGATCGTGAAGGTGGTCAGGCCGGCGGCCGCCAGGCTGCTGAGATCTTCCGGCTGGCGCAGGCTGGCCACCAGCAGGCGGGTGCTCGAGCCGATGCCGTCGAGGCAGCGCTGCATGGCGATCAGCTCGGCGCGGCCATCGCGGCCGGCGTCGCTGATGCGGCCCAGGTAGGGGGCGATGTAGCGCGCCCCCAGGGCCGCGGCGATCAGCACCTGGTGCACCGCGTAGCAGGCGGTGAAGGTGACGGCCACGCCCTCGGCGATCAGCCGGCGGGCCGTTTCGGCGCCCTCGCGCGTGACGGGCACCTTCACCAGCACCCGGGCCGGATCGAGCCGGGCCAGGGCCAGGCCGCAGGCCGTGGCGGCCTCGGCGTCGGCGCCCCAGCACTGCAGGTGCAGCTCGCGGGCGCCCAGGGCCAGCGCTTCGGCCGCCAGGGCCTCCAGGTTGGCGAGGCTGCAGGGCTGGCCCGCCCGGCGCAGCAGGGTGGGGTTGGTGGTGACCCCCTGGAACAGGCCGCTCGGCAGCCAGCGGCGCCACTCGGCGGGATCGGCGCTGTCGAGCAGCAGGTGCAGGCTCATCGGGAGCTGGGGCGGGGGGGCAGGCCGGCTGTGGGTGCATCCAGGCCGCAGGCCAGCAGCTGCTGACGCAGGTTCCGGTTCAGGAGCTGCCAGTCGAGGCTGCGGGGATCGCGGCGTGTGCCGCTGCGGTCGACCTCCTGGTGGGTCACCACCCGATCCGGGCGGATGCCGTAGAGGTTCTGCCAGAGGGCGATCTGGGTGGCCAGGCTGCGGTACTGCGCCTCGGTGTAGCCGGAATGGCCCCGGGCCTCGCCATCGGCGCCATCGGCCGGCGACACCAGGCTCACATGCAGGGCGATGTTGTTCACCGAGGGCCGGGCGTCGGCCCGCAGCTGCACGGTGAGGCCATTCAGCGCCGAATCGCCGGCCCCGAAGGCCCGCTGCCGGTCGTCGACCACCCGGATCCGGCGGCCATCCCGGCCGATCAGCAGGTGGTAGCTGGCCTGCTGGGCGTCGTCGCTCTGGCGGCGCTGGAACAGGGCGATGGCGGTGGGTTCATCCACCACCGTTTCGTGCAGCACGATCAGCTCGGGCTGGTGGGGCACCGGCTCCCCCTTCCAGTTCCGCGGCAGGCGCGGGTCGTAGTTGGAGCGGTCGGCCGGGGCGGGCACCTCGGCCGCGCCGCCGCTGAGGCAGGCCAGGGAGGCCGGGTTGGCGGGGCTTGGGCTGGTGGGCCCTGCCCCGGGCCGCTGCTGCTGGTTCCAGCCAGGAACCCTGGGCAGCGGCAACGGCAACAGGGTGGGCTGGCGCACTTCGCCGCTGCCGAGGGCCGCCGGCGGCTCCTCGGCGGGCCGGGGCCGCAGGCTGGCCGCCAGCCAGCCCAGGCCCAGCAGGGCCGGCAGCGCCAGCAGCAGCGGCGCGATGGGCCAGCCGTTGCCGCGCGCCCGCCCGCCGGGGCCGGTGTTGGCGCCAGCGGCGGCGGCCAGGCCGGCGCGGCAGCGGTCGCTGAAGCTGAGCAGGGGATGGAGCAGCTCGCCGGCGAAGGTGCTGCGGATGCGCTCGATCAGCTGCTGGCGCTGGCGGTTGCCGGCGGGCGAACCGCTCGGCAGTCCCGGCTCCCCTGCCGCCGCTGTGGCTGTGGCGAGGTAGGCGCCGAACTCCGGCAGCCGCACCAGCTGGCGCAGGGCCGTGATCGCCGTGCGGGCCGCATCGCCACCCTTGCCGCCGGGCAGCAGCGGCTCAAGGGCGCTCGCGGCCGCCTGGCAGAGCCTTTCAGGATCGGTTTCGCCGGCCGGCAGGCGGCGGGCCAGGGCGTCGCCCATGGCGCCGGCCAGCTCGGCGTTGAGCAGGGTGGGGCCCGTCACTCGCCGGAGGGGCGGATGTTGCCCGGAATCCAGGTGATGGCGCCGTCCTGATGCCGGATCACCACGATGTCGCTGCCCCGGTGGCTGTCGTTGCTCCAGCGCATCGGGTAGGTGGAGCCATTGGTGCCCACCACCATGCCATTGCCGCCGGCATTGAAGGTGTAGGTGGTTTCCTTGCCGTCGGCCCACACCACCCGGTAGCCGGTGTCGGGATCGCCGCCCACGTCGCGGCAGGCCCAGAACTCCAGGTTCGACTTGTCGACCGTGGTGCGGCCGCTGGCATCGGTGACGGTGAAGGCGCAGCTGTGCGGATAGGCGCCGCCGGGCAGCTGGCCGAACTTGTATTCGGCCGCCGTGCCCCAGGCGTTGCTGGGGGCCGATTGCTCCACCTGCTCCTTGGGCGGGGTGGGTGGCGGCGGCGGCGCTGGCGCCGCTGGGGCGCTGGGCGCCGTGCTGGGCAGGGCAGCCTTGCCGCCGCCGGCCGTGGCCGAGGGCGCCGCCGCCGGCCGGGACTGCAGCATCAGCCAGCCCAGCCCGAACAGCACCGCCCCCGCCACGAACGAGGCCAGGATCGTGAGCAGCAGGGTGAGCGGGTTGAGGCCGCCCGCGGCCGGGGCGGCGGGCGCTGGTGCGCCGTAGGGCTGGGCTGACGGCGGGTAACCCTGGCCCGGCACGGAGTCCACAACGGTCGGCGGCGTGGCGTAGGGCGTCGCCCAGGCCGATGGCGGCTCCGGTGGCGCGCCGGCCGGCAGCCCCAGGCAGCCGTCCACCACGGCGGCGAGCCGGGCCACCACGGCGGGGTGATACAGGCCGCCGAGATCCTGCAGCAGGGCCTCGCGGCCGCCGATCTGCACCGATCGCTGGCCGTCGCTGAACAGGCGGCGGAAGCCGGGCCGCTGCAGCAGATCCCGCAGCGGACCCAGCAGGCTGGTGTCTTCCCCGAGCAGATCCTGCACCTGGCCGATCACGGGGCCCGGCGAGAAGGAGGAGCCCCCCTGGCGGGCGATCAGGGAGCCGATCTGCCGGCCCAGGTCGTGGTCGGAGCTGATGCTCAAGTGCACCGAATTCACTGTCTGAACCCTACCCTCCGGCGGTGGGAGGTTCCGGCTGAAGGCATGGTCGGAGGCTTCCACACCTGGCCGCAGTCACTGGCCCGCGTGCGGGCGGGTTTCGCTCGGTCGTGGGTCAGCCGGCCAGCGGCGCACGACCACAGCCTCCCTTGCACAATCGCGCCGGTCAGCGGTTCGGATCCTGCGGCACCTCTGGCGGCGGCGGCGTCCATCGGGCCGCCAGCTCCCGCGCCAGTGAGGCGCAGATCGGCACTCCAGCGCCACGGTCTTGAGCAGCGCCGCGGCCTGGAGACGCGCCGGCCTCCACCACCAGCGCCGCGGGGGCGAGCTTGCTGAGGGCGATCAGTGCCGTGAACGGATCCAGGTCGAGCGCCGTGCGGATCTCCTCGGGCGGGGCTGCCGCCAGTTGCGTGAAGGCGCTGTGGCGCTGGTTGAGGCTGGAGCGGATCCGCTGGGTCTGCCCATCCGGGTCGCCCGGGCGCGTCGGCGCGGGCGCACAGAGCGCGTTTGCCGCCGCCCGGATCGCCTGCAGCCGGGCGGGCGTGAGCAGGGGCGGCTGTTGCGGCCGGGCGAAGGGCCCGAGCGCCAGCCGCCAGGCCGCCCCAGCCCCGCAGGCTGCGGCGATGGCCATCACCGCCAGCATCAGGGCGGCCCGCCTGCTTCCCCGGGGCGGATCGGCGTGCGGGGCTTCTGCGGGCTGGGTCCCTGGGGGCGGGGCCGCCGCCTGCGGCAACGGTGGAGGCTGGAGAACCAGCGGACCGGCTCCGGCGGGCGCTGGGCCTCCCGCCGGAGCCTCCCCCCAGCTGGCGATCACCGCGCTCACATCGTCGCCGCTGCCCTCGCGGCTGATGTGGTCGAGGCAGGAGCCCAGCTCCGGGTTGTGGGCGGGGTCGGCCGCCGCCGGCAGCGCCACCAGATGCTGGGCCAGCAGGAGGAAGTCGTCGTCGCTGCCGCAGGATTTGCGGATGCCATCGGTGCTGAGCAGCAGCTCGAAGGCCGGCTCGGCCGCCGTGAGCGGATGGAACCCGCTGCGGGCGGCGAAGTGACGCTCCGACCGCTCCATGCAGAGGCTGAAGGTGGCTTCCGCGGGGCCGCTCTCCTCCTCCGCTTCCTCGCTCAGCAGCTGCGCCGGTTCGCCATTGCGCAGCCGCACCAGATCCCAGTCGCCCAGTCCGGTATGGCCCCACCAGTGGGGGGTGAGCACCAGCACGCCGAGGGTGGCGCCGTACGGCACGCTCGAGAAGCCCGCCTCAGCCCCTGCCGCCCTGGCGCTCCAGTCCCGTTCCACCGCCTGATGCCACCCCTGCACGATCCGTTGCGGCAGGTCCCGGGCCAGCCACGCGCTCCAGGTGGCAGGGTCGTGGGCCGTGATCGCTCCCACCAGAGCCCGCTGCGCTTCCTGCAGGGCTGCTGCGCAGGCCAGCCGGCTGCCGGCATCGCTGCGGCTGTAGCGCGCGCCACCGTGCCCGTCCGACACGACCAGCACCTGCACCGGCTCGCCGGCCTGGTCGCGGCAGCTCCACCAGCCGCAGGCGTCCTGGCAGGGAACGCCACGGCGCCGGTGGGCCGAACCGGTGCGGCTCGCCAGGCGGGGTTGGAGCCAGCGGGGGCGCATGCTGCTCACCACACCATCACGTTCGGATCGTTGGGGTCCAGCAGCGTGGGCGGCAGGTCGGGCAGGGGCACCGCGCCGCCCATCGGGGCGCTGCCCACCTGGCTGCGGGGCTGGGAGGCCGCGCCCACCACGGCGGTGGAGGCCCACTGGATGTAGCGCGCCAGCGTGTTGCTGTCGTTGGCCTGCAGGGGCCGCTGGCCGAGGCCGCCGCCGCTCTCCGGGCCGATGAACTGCTGCAGCACGTCCAGATCGGCGTCGTGGCCGATGGCGATGGCCAGCCGCACCGCCTTGCGCGCCCAGGGCTCCTGCATCAGGGTCGCCAGCCCATCGGCGAGATCGTCCGTGGGGGCGCCATCGGAGATCAGCACCAGCACCGGTGGCAGGGCCCGCTGCTCCATCGGTGGGGTGTGCAGGGCCGCCGCCACCAGCTTCAGGCCGGCCCCCATCGCCGTCATCCCCCCGGCCTGCAGGTCGCTCCACTGGGGCGCCACCTGCTCCACCGGGGTCGGCGCGGCCAGGTGCCATGCGGCCTCGTTGGCGAAGCGCAGCACCCGCACCAGGATCTGGGCTTCCGGGTTCTCCTGGGCCACCTCCACCATGGCCGGCAGCGACTGGCGGATGGCCTGGTTCAGGGCCTGCATCTTGCCGTTGGCCAGCATCGAGCCCGAGCAGTCGCACAGGTAGATGAAGTGGAGCGGGCGTCGCGTGAGCCGGACATCGGGGAAGGGCATGGCGGCGTTGTGAAGAACGAGGAAGCGGTTCAGCGCAGCATCGCCACGCTGCCCAGCGGTGTCACCAACCGTGAGACCAGCGCGAGGTTGCAGCGCTGGCTGGGCTCCAGCGTGAGGCTCTCGCCGCTGCTGAGTTCCACCGTCCAGCTCCGCTGGCTGAGGTTGCGCAGGCCCAGCACCCCCGGCAGATGGGGGTGCCGCTCAATGCATCCCAGGGGCGCATCGATGGCTTCCGCCATCAGCGGATCGAAATGGTGGGGGTGCAGGGCGTTCTCCGGCTGGGCCAGCACCACGCCGGCGGGGGCGACCAGCCGCGGAACGGCGGCGATGTCGCCGCCGCAGTCCCAGCAGCGGCTGTCCTCCCCGGGATCGGGGAACACCTCCTGGCCGCAGTGGGGGCAGAGGGCGTGCTGGTCGAGGCAGCGGCTCAGGCCCTTCATCCACTGGCCGGTGTAGACGCGCCGCTCCGGCTGGCGGGCGCCCGCACCCAGGCTCTGCTGCAGCAGCCGCTGCAGCTGGCGGGGGTAGATGGGCCAGGTGAGCAGCGGCGCCGGGTGGGCCATCGGATCGGGCCTGTTGCGGTCGTCGTCGGCATCGAAGATGAACACCGGATCCTCGCCCTGGAGCCTGCGCCGCGCCGGCCCATCCAGGCAGCGGATGTCGAGTTCCAGGCGTCCGAGGAAGGGATCGTGGCGGGTGAGGAGCCGGAAGAGCAGCACCGCCAGGGAGAACAGATCGCTGCTGGTGCTGGGCCGGCTCTGGCCGAGCAACACCTCGGGAGCCATGAATCCAGGCGTCCCGATCACCCCACCCATGGGGCTGCCGTTGATGTCGACGTTGTCGTTGTCGCAGATCAGGATCCGACCGGTCGCAGGATCGAGAAACAGGTTGCCAAGGGAGATGTCCTTGTAACAGAGGCCCTTGCTGTGCAGTGCATGGAAGGCTTCGGCCAGATGGAAGCAGGCCCGCAGCAGCTGCCGCAGGCTGATGCTGATGCGGCCACTGATGTGTGCCACCGCGGCCACATAATCCGCCGGCCGAAGTTTCATCATGTAGCCGAAGCCCGCGGCGGGGAGTGCCAGATCGTGGCGGCACTCCGGCGTGGGATCCACCACAAGGATCGGCCAGAGAAAACTGGTGTTGGGATCGGCGCTGCGGATGCACCGCTTCAGCCGTTCCTGCAGGCCTGGATCACGGGCAAGCGCGCTCGGGAAGTACCACTTCAGGGCCATGGCCTCGCCGGCGAACTCCACCTCATAGACCTGGCCCTGGCCCCCTCCGCCGAGCAGGCGGCGGATCAGGGCCGGCGTGGTGGTGCCGCTGAAACGCAGGCTGGTTCCATCCCGCAGCAGGCCGTTCATCGGGAGGCCAGGGTCTGGCCGATCGCTTGGCGGATGCCGTTGCGATGGCTCAGCGCCGTGATGCGATTCGCGAAGCCGTGCCGATGGGCCATGCCATCCCGCAGGGTCACGATCAGCTCATGCTCTTTGCGCGATCCGAGCACGATCCAGCCCACGATGGCGCCGATCTCCAGCGGCCAGAACAGCCAGGGCCAGGGAAGCAGCACCAGGCCGCCGAGGCTGGTGAGCAACCACCAGCTGAAGCTGTGGGGGTAACGGGGGCGGCTGCGCACGTGGGCCGAGCGGATCCGATCGAGCGGGATCTCGCGGCCATTGAGGTTGAGGGGCGCCGCGGGCTGGGGCTTGGCCTGGGGCCGCGGCTCGCCTCGCGCGGGCGTTGGCGTGGGCTTGGGAACCACGGCCGCTGGCGCGGCGGCCGCCTGCCGGAACACCAGCACCGGTCCCTCCAGACCCAGCTGGATCTCATCGCCATCCCCCAGCGGCCGGCACTGGCGCAGGCGCTGACCCTCCAGCCAGGTTCCCGCTTCGCCGCTCTGCCAGTCGCACACGATCCAGCCATGGCGCTGGGAAAAGCGCACCACGGCGTGGTGGGGGGCAACCCCTGAGGCGCTGGCCAGGCAGAGGCGGTTGTTGGCAGCCTGGCCGATCGTGAGGGGCTGGGAGGGCTCCAGGGGGGCCACCTTGCTGGGATCGTGGCGGAGCACGAGCCGGGCTGCCGCGCTCATTGGCGCCGCCCCCCGGCACGGCGTTGCCACCAGTGCCGCCAGTCTTCGCTGATCTCGGCCCAGAGCCCGGGTTCCCCCTCCCGCCAGGGTTCGATCCGGGCGGGGAACAGCAGCGCCGTGGTGGCCAGCAGCAGGGCGCCCATCACCATCAGCAGCAGCACCCAGCCAGGAATGGTTCCCAGCCAGCGCAGGGGCGGCAGGGGGCTGGTGAGGGAGACCGCCCGCAGCGCGAAGAGGGCGATGGTGAGGGCGACCCAGAAGCGGAAGGGTGCCCAGGGATCGCGGCGTTGCTCCATCGCGGTCGGCCCGGAGGCTCGTCGTAGCCTATGGCAACAGGGCCGCCGCACCGGAGCCGCAGATCGAGGTGAACGCCCCGGTTCCCACCCCTCCCACCGCGCCGGAGGCCGCCCCCAGCCAGAGCAGCGAAGCCAGCCTGAGCACCGGCGCCGGCGACGGCAGCCTCGCCAGCGACGGCAGGCCCCCGATGGCGCCGCTGCCCTGGCAGGACCTGCGCCACGGCAGCGCCAGGCAGCGCCTGCGGGCCGCCCATGGGCTCTGGCAGCAGGCCCGCCGCCGCGAGGCGCGGCTTGAGCTCTGGCAGGGCAGCGAGCGGCTCCAGAGCCTTCCCCTCGGCCCCGAGCGCCTGCGCATCGGCCGCGATCCGGCCTGTGAGCTGGTGATCGAGGCCAGCGGCGTGAGCCGGGTGCATGGCTTCGTGGAGAAGGACCGCCCGGACGACCGCGACTGGGTGCTGGAGGACTTCAACTCCGCCAACGGCCTCTATTGGCACGACCGCCGCATCCGCGCCATCCGGCTGCGCCATGGCGATGCGGTGCAGCTCGGCTCGCCCCTGCGCGACGCGCCCACCCTTCGCTACCACCACCCCCGCAGCGCCTGGGAGCGGCTGCTGCATGGGGTGGGCCTGGCCTCCCTGATCGGCTCGGGGGTGGTGATCGCCGGCCTCCTGGCGCTGAGCTCGATCAGCGGCGGCTCGCGGGTGGATTTCATCGGCGGGCCGGTGAAGATCGTGGCCGGCGATGGCCGGCGCATCGATTCGCGCGAGGGCGCCGCCACGGCCCTGCCCACCCTGGAGGACTACCCCCTGGTGCTGCGCCAGGCCCTGATTGCTTCGGAGGATTCCCGCTTCGGCTGGAACAGCGGCCTCGACATCGGCGGCACCCTCCGCTCGCTGGTGCGGCGCAGCGGTGGCGGCAGCGGCATCACCCAGCAGGTGGCGCGCATGTACTACCCCTGGGTGAAGCAGGGCAACCCCCGCTCCCCCTGGCCCTGGGTGCGCATCCCGGAGGATGAGCAGCGGCCCCAGAGGCTGGCCACCTTCGCCCGCAAGCTGCGCGAGCTTCCCGTGGCCTGGCAGCTGGAAACTCGCTTCGACAAGAACCGCATCCTCAAGATGTACCTCGACCGGGCCTACCTGGGCCTGGGGGCCGAGGGGTTCGAGGAGGGGGCCAGGCTCTACTTCCGCAAGTCGGCCCGCCAGCTCGATGCCAGCGAGGCGGCCTACCTGGTGGGGCTGTTGCCCAGCCCCAACGGCTACAACGTGTGCGCCCCCAGCCCCGGTGAGCTGCGGGCCGAGCGACTGGCGCGGGAGGCCCGCAGCGGCCGCCCCGAGAAGCCCCTGCCCGATGAGAAGGTCTGGACGCCCAAGCTGCGCCGCGATCTGGTGCTCGGCCGGATGCTGGCCGAGGGGTTCCTCAGCCGCGAGCAATACCGCGATGCCCTGCGCCGGCCGCTCAGCTTCGATGCCGCCGCCTGCCGCAGCTCCAGCTGGGTGAGCTATCCCTTCTTCAGCGACTACGCCCTCTGGGAGCTGGAGGGCCAGCGCTTCTCGCTCAACATCGATCCGAAGCGCGAGGGTGGCAACTACCACGTGGTGGCCACGATCGATCCGGCGCTCCAGGCCCGCGCCCAGCGCGACCTGCGCCGCTTCCTCGAGAGCCGGGCCCGACCGCTCGGCGTGAACCAGGCCGCCCTGATCACCCTCGATGTGGCCTCCGGGCGGATCCTGGCCTATGTGGGCGGCGGCGATTACCGCTTCGATCGGGTGCAGTCGCTGCGGCAGCCCGGCTCCACCTTCAAGCTGTTCACCTACCTGGCGGCCCTCGATCAGGGGGTGAGCCCCAGCGACACGATCTCCTGCGCCCCGATCTACCAGCTGGAGGTGGGCTGCAGCCGCGGCGGCGGCGGCATGAGCATGGCCGATGGCCTGGCCTACTCCGAGAACCCGGTGGCGCTGCATCTCGCCGATCGGGTGGGTTTCGAGAAGGTGATCGCCATGGCCCGGCGCCTCGGCATCTCCTCGCCGCACCTGCAGCCCGATCCCAGCATGGTGCTGGGCGGCAACGAGGTGCTCCTCTACGAGATGGCCCGCGCCTTCGCCGTGGTGGCGAACGGCGGCCGCACCGTGCCGATGCATGGCGTGAGCCGCATCTACGACCTCAACATCTGCCGCTCGGAGCTTGCCCTGGCCAGCTGCCCGCCCCACGGCGTGTTCTCCCCCATCAGCGAGAAACCGCAGCAACTGGTGAGCGCCGAGGTGGCCGGCCGCATGGATGCCATGCTGCGCCGCGCCGTGGAGGTGGGCACCGGCCGCGCCGCCGGCCTGGTGGGCGATGCCCGCGGCAAGACCGGCACCACCAACAACGGCCGCGATGCCTGGTTCATCGGCTACTCGCCGGGCCTGGGCCTGCTCACCGGCATCTGGATGGGCAACGACGACAGCCGTCCGGCGGAGGCCGCCGCAGGAGCCCTGGCCGCCGAGCTCTGGGGCACCTACATGCGCGGGATCGCCGCGGCCGATCAGCCCACCTGACCAGACCGCAGCAGCGGCTCGAGCAGTTCGCCGGCCCGGGTGATCAGTGCCCAGGCCAGGCCGGCCAGGGTGCCCCACCACCAGCTGCTGGCCCAGAGCCGCACGGCGGGCCCGCTGCTGTCGTTCTCGCCCTGGCGCGGCAGCTGCCAGCCGAGCTGCAGGCCGCCGTACACCACCATCAGCACCCAGGCGGGGATGGTGAGGGGGCCGGCGCTGAAGGCGTACTCCCGGCCCTGCAGCAGGCTGAGGCCGGTGGCCAGGGCCGTGAGTGTGCCGATCACCGCGGAGGCGCCGCCCCAGAGCCGCGGCAGGCTGAAGCGCCGCGCCACCAGCACCGCCGCCGCCTGGCAGGCCAGGGTGGTGAGGCTGTAGCGCAGCACGAGCTTGCCCGCCCCGAGCGGCGTGGGCCCCAGCAGGATCAGCAGCGTCAGGCCGTTGAGCAGGCCCTCCACCGTGCGTTCGTGCAGCCAGGCGGCCCTGATCCAGCTCCACAGCCGATGGGGATCGCCGCTGCCCGGCAGGCTGAGCAGCCAGGCCCGGCGCCGCTGGCGCAGCCGTCGCGTCAGGCTGAGGCCCTGCAGCAGCAGCAGCACCGCCGCCAGCCCGGTGCCGCTGCTCCAGCCGATGCGGGCGAAGGTCCAGCGATCGAGCTCGTGGGCCGCCCAGCTCAGCACCAGGGCGGCGATCAGGCCGGCGAGCAGGCCCGGGGCGATCGCCAGCAGTTCGGCCTCCCAGGCGGGTCGGCGCCGCACCAGCCGCCGCCAGCCCCGTGTGCTGGGGCGGCTGCGCGGCGGTGGCTGCACCCCGGCCGTGGCCCGGGTCGGGATGCCGGCGCCCGGGGCCGTGGCCTCGGGCCGGGGGGTGGCGACGCCCGTGGCGGCATCGAGGAGATCGAGCAGTTCGGCCTGCACCCGCGGGCTGTAGGTCTCCGCCAGCAGGTGCTGCAGGGCCTGCAGGGCGGCCTGCTGCTCGGCGCCGCGCAGGCGCAGCGCCCGTTGCAGCAGCGGCTGGCTCGCCAGGTCCCGCAGGGGCCCGCGCAGGCTGGATTCGGCCCCCAGGGCATCCATCAGCCGGTTGGTGAGGGCAGGGCCGCCGCTCAGCTCGAGGCCGTCGTGGATCCATTCCCGGAGCTGCAGGCCCAGATCGCGCCCGATGCCCATGGCTGAACAACTTTCAGAAGGGAAGAACGGGGGGCGGCGCCGGCCGCTCAGCGGAAATCCCCCATCGGCGCCGACCCGGGCAGGCCAGCTTCGATGGGGGACAGGGAATCCGCTGGTTCAGGCGCGCAAAAACGGGAATCCGTCAGGCGCCGCGGCTGGCCTGCAGGCGGGCGCGGGCGCGGGCCAGCTGCTGCTGGGCCTTTACCTTCTCGGGGCTGGTGGCCTGGCCCTCGAAACCGGAGGCAGCCTGGCTGGCGGCCTCGAACTCCTTCTCCGCAGCAGCCGCATCGATGCTGCTGCCCAGCTCGGCGGCGTTCACCAGCACGGTGACCTCGTTGGCATCCACCTCGGCGAAGCCGCCCATCAGGGCGATCGACTGCCAGCTGCCGCCTTCCCGCACCCGCAGCACACCGCTGTCGAGGGCGGTGAGCATGGACACGTGGCCCGTGAGGATGCCGAGCTGGCCGGTGGTGCTGGGCAGGATCACCTCGTCGGCGGGGCCGTCGAAGACGCTGCGGTCCGGCGAAAGAATGCGCAGGTTGAGCGTCATCTCACTTGGCCTCGGAGACGATCTTCTGGGCCTTGGCCTTCACTTCATCGATGTTGCCCACGAGGTAGAAGGCGGCTTCCGGCAGGTCGTCGAGTTCGCCGGCGAGAATCATGTTGAAGCCCTTGATGGTGTCCTCGAGCTTCACATACTTGCCGGGCATGC
>VFQS010001122.1_pt1 | contig 25729 bp, 16 predicted proteins | sample 3512361 | NCBI WGS metagenome assembly VFQS01 (sample SAMN10412375, study PRJNA504923) | tailings metagenome | isolation source: Relicate 1 Philex TSF3 active mining | place: Philippines
CGTCCCACCTGCCGTATTCGCCAAGTTGATGGCTTGATCGGCATAACCAGGATGCTGAATGGTCACATAGCTAGGAGAGCCGGTCACAGTGGCAGCGGGGCCACCCATTGTATCAGTAACATCGCCATTCAGTTGGAGCCAGATGTCAGGCGTGGCCTGTTTGGTGAGAGAAAACGTTCGTCCATAGTCATTGGACATCCACAACGATCCGCCATAAATGGCCAAAATAATCTGTTGTCCTGAGGCAGAAATGGATCCACTGGACCAATAGGCGGAACCTGTCAGAGTAGGCAAGCCACATGACGCAGTAGTGAGACCAGTCCATGTCACGCCTGAATCTGCAGAGAGCCATAAATCATTGGTTCCACCTGAAACAATAATCTGATATTGTCCTGAAGAGGACATGGCGACCTTTCGTCCATTCACCAAAGAAGATTTGGCCAAAGTCCATGAATTCGCAGTATATGATCCATTTGAAAAGTTGGTTTGTGTCTGAGTGGTGCTTTGTCCAAGTGCAACGACAGTAGAAGTCAAGAGGACTTGTGGAGCAGAGATGACATTACTTATAACCGTAGATGCAGTAAGTGTAGAAACTCCCACCGATCCTGTTACTAAAGTCGATGCAGTAAGTGTAGAAACTCCTACAGATCCTGTTATCAAGGTAGATCCTAACAGGGTAGAAACAGTTCCAGAATTACCATAGAGTGTAGAACCTGAAAGAGTGGAATAGCCTACTGAACCTGTTACGAAGGTAGATCCTAACAGGGTAGAAACGGTTCCAGAAGTGCCATACAGGCTAGATCCTGAAAGAGTGGAATAGCCTACCGATCCTGTTACCAAGGTAGAACCTAAGAGAGTAGAAACAGTTCCAGAATTACCATATAGTGTAGAGCCTGAAAGAGTAGAGTATGCAATGGTTTGAATAGAAGTTTCAGAGGAAATGAGGGTAGAACCACGTAGTGTTGACACAGTAAGTCCAGTAGTGAGTCCAAGTGTGCTAGTCCATGCCGTGGTTCCATTGGAGGAAATGGTTTGGATATAGCCATTCGGAATGATAGTTCCATTTGGCCCATAGGTTACCGTGCTTAATAGCGAGAGGAAACTCATATCTAATGGATGGGAGGTAAAAAATGATCTCTTAAGTAGAAACGGATCAAAAATGGCAAAAGCACGAAAGACCCATGTTCGATCTCGTCGTCATCGTTCGGGTGTAACACGTAAGCACCATCATCGTCGCCGTATAGGTGGTGCTATGAGTAAAGCAGAAAGGGATAAGGTTATCATTCCATTTTATTTACTAGAAAAGATTGGAGAATTAAATAAAAGAATAGAGGAAAAAAAGGAGAACGTGGATGATCTTTTTGAGGAGGTAAAAGAGGTTTATCAATTGCGAATCGCAGGTATGAATGCTTCCGATTGGGATTTTGTGATTGTTCAAACGGATGTCTATGATAAGGGTGCTAGTAAACCAGCTACGAAAGACGATATTGATAAAAGAATTCATAACGTGAATTCGTTTTTATTATTTTGGTTAACGCAACGACGATTAAAAGCTAAAAATGAGACAGTTGGCTGGAAGATGTCACGTCTATTCAAATCAAATGATCGTTCCAAGAAACTTGCAGAGGCGGTAAATGAATTTAAAGAATTCTATAAGTTTTTGAAGGGTTATTCTCAGAAGAATCCTCAATATAAACAATTGGTAGAACAGAATACTGGAATTCTTAAGGGAATGTATGGACAAAATAATAATTCCCTAGCATTGCCGAAGGTGGTAAATAATCGTAACATACCCCATTTTTAATTAGAATATACTTATAAAAACCGATTTCTTGTCCAATAAGACAGAAAATAGGTTTTTTATGAAAAGTAATTGTATATGTTATTATGCAGTAAATCCTTGTGCTTGTGCCCATGTAAGGAGAGAGGCGAGTTGAGACTGAGTCTGAGAAAGTTGAGCAGTAAGAGCCGAAATTTCAGCATCTTTTTGTTCTTTAAGTTCTTGGATGCTCTTTACAAGATAGGGTATCAAATCGGTAGTGGAAACAGTAGCAGGCTGAAATGTTTCTCCTGAATGATTCGTATAGGGCTGTCCTGAATTTTCTGTAACTAAGTTAGGATATACCGTCTTTACTTCATCTGCTATAAATCCAATACGATAAGAGATATATGGGTTTTGAATCACATCATTTTCATAAAGATAGGTTATAGGACGTAATTGTAATAATTTATCAAGTGTAAGTGAAATAGGCTGAATATTTGTTTTCATACGACGATCAGAATAGGCAGCCCATGCATTACTACCTGAAGTAAGAACAACACCAACCGCATTTTGATTATGAATATAAAATGAACCACCTGATCCTGCTGCATAACCATATGCCATCATATTAAAATAAACACCATTATATCCATTCTCTAATTGTAGAGAAGATCCATTTGTAACAGCGTCTGTTGCCGTTATACCGTTTGTTATACGAATACATGAATTTCCCCAATATCCTGATCCCGTTTTTCCATGGACTTGTAATGGGCTAATGGGAGTAGATGTCCCAATTCCAACAAAACCACGCGAATCAATTACCATATTTAATGCGGTTGAATCATCTCCGAATCCATTTGCGGGTTTTGTATAAAAGGCCAATCCACCTGGATATTGACTTATATCGCCAGAGGCGCCTGCTGCTACATATGCTTCTATTCTACCAAGCGACCAATAATCAGTTACATTATTTGTTCGAAAGTTAATAGCTCCACATGGATACATCCCTGAAGCTGTATAGGCATTATGAATATCTAGACGATACAGAGGGGCTTGTGTTCCAATTCCAACATTTCCTGTGTTATCAATATACAGGGCAGATGTGGGAGTAGCTCCTGAAGCATTTCCAACACGAACATTCAATCCAGCAAATACATTCATTTTAAATCCATCCCATGATCCTTCACCATCCAAATCAAAGTAATTATTGTAAATTGAATGATTTGGATCATCAGGTGTATTTGAAAAAGCGACTCTTCTACGTGAAACACCCACGTTTCCTGCAGAATAATAGATATTTGTTCCAGACGTTGCCCACACGGATCCATTTGTGACAGGTAATACCGTTCCGCCTACAATAACATTTCCAGATACATTGATGCTTCCTAATACATCTAATCTTTGAGTTGGGTTATTTGTGCCAATTCCTACATTACCAAGATATGTTATTCTCATTCGTTCGGTAGCTACAACATTATTGGTATTGGGTCTTGTGCTAAATACAAGATCACCATATTCAGATCCAGCTGAGTTTTGAACATATAAACCAATTTCAGCTGGATAATAATTATTTGCCGTTCCTCCATTATATCCAAATCCAATACCATAATAATCACCTGCGACTCCCCCTGATGTAAATGACTTACTGCCGATGCCAAGAAGTGGGGCTCCAATTCCTCTAGGAGCTCCATCAGATGCTGCTCCAGGAGTTCCAGCATCTAATGTTAATACAGGAGCAGTATACGTAGAATAACGGGCAATCATAAGTAAATGTGCAGGATCATTTGTTCCAATTCCTACATTGCCAGTTGCTCCATGAATTCGCATTACCTCAGTATAAGTCATATCATTCGCCCCTCCACTATACAAATTATTTGTCTTGCGTTGAAAAATCAGATGAGATTGTGCTCCATAATCATAATAGGGTCCAGCACCATTATCACGATTCACTGTTGATGCAACAATACGAAATCCATCACGTGTTCCAGAACCTTCTCCGCCACCAAAGTTAAATCCAAGTAGTGATGATTGTGAGGTATTAACTGATTGTGTATTACTTATTGCCATACCATTCGCACCATATACATGTAATGGAGCAAGAGGATTTGAAGTGCCAACGCCCAGACTTCCACCCAAATGACCAATCGCCACATTTCCAGTAGAAAAGAACTCCATTGGAGTTGCATCAATACCCGATCCACTATTGTGACGAATCACTAATTTGCCTGTTCCATAATCCAAATAACTATCATTTCCCGTATGGTGCATACGATAAGCATTCTCCAAAGTGACACCAACATATACGCTATATCCATCTTGGAAGAATCCATTTCCACTGACCATAAATTTATGATCTGGGTTTGTTATTCCTATACCAACATTTCCTGCCGAATCAATCCTCATTTTCTCCGTCACACTATTGGGAGAAACAGTAGAAGAGCCCGTTCCAAAGGATAAACCATGCCCATTGTCTGTTCCGTTAAATTGAATATAACTTTGCCATGTTACATCTGTTTTGGATTGAAATCGCTGACCCGCTGAGTTCCAATCGGCACCTGCCGATGTTCGTAACCATGTCAAATCCATAAAATTACTATTTCCTGTTGATTCAAACCATCGTTGGACGATATCATATGATCCAGAAGTGGATGAAAGTGTTGTATTACTTGTTACCGATTGAACTCCGTTTGCTCCAGGAGTTCCAAAGACTTGAAGAGGAGCATTTGGATTCGTCACACCTACACCCACATTTCCCGCTGAATAGGATACATCTGATCCATTCAACTGCCAGATCATAAGACCGGTTGGGCCTGTTAGACCTTGTAGACCTGTTGGACCTGTTGGACCTGTTGGGCCTGTGATACCTGTTGGACCAGTTGGGCCCATTGGACCAGCGGTTAAAACTGTCAAACGAATACGTGAAGCCGTCTGAACGACGCATGCCCCATTATCCACATAATACACTCCAACGGTTTGACCCGCTGGAACCAAGACAGTATAGGAATTACAGAACCAGTTCGAGGTGGTATACATTCCACCAAATGCCACAACCGATCCATTTAATCCAATAAAGGTATAGCCACCCTGCGATACGTCCAAATATACTGTATATTCTACCAATACAGGCAGAGTGGCATTTGTCGTGTTCGTATATACTCCCGCGGCATAGACGAGTCCCGTAGATCCGCTCGTCTGTGCGACATCGGTAGATCCCCACAAAATGGCCGTCAGCGTATTGGCTATAATCGACTGTGTCTCAATCGGCTGTTGAGACAAAATCGCCACTTGACCCACTGGACCGATTGGACCTGTCACACCCGTTGGGCCCGATAAGCCTGTTGGACCAATCAGACCCGTTGCTCCCGTCCAACCCGTTGCTCCCTGTGAGCCAGCGGTCAGCACAGTCAAACGAATACGTGAAGCCGTCTGAACGACACAGGCCCCATTGTCCGTGTAATAGACTCCCACCGTCTGTCCCGCTGGAACAATAACCGTATAGGAATTGGTGAACCAGTTACTATCATTATACATTCCACCAAATGCCGAAGTAGAGCCATTTACGCCAATGAACGAATAACCACCCAGTGTCGTGTCCAGATAGACGGAGTATTCCACGAGGAGAGGCACCCAACTCATTGTTGTATTCGTGAAAAGACCCGTTCCCACATCATATAGCAATCCCGTCTGATTCACCGACTGCGCATTGTCCACGGTAGCCCAGCGAATGGCGGTTAACGTTGTAGCTCCAATCGACTGTGTCCCGCTGGGTTGAGCCGACAAACTGGCAACTTGACCCACGGGGCCCGTCGGGCCAGTGATGCCGGTTGGACCCGCCTGACCTGCGATGAGAACAGAGAGGCGGAGACGAGACGTGGTTTGTAGCACACAGGCTGCATTGTCCACATAGTAGACACCCACACTCGCTCCGCTCGCTACTAACACGGTGAAGGAATTCGTAGAAATGTTCGCCGTATGGATAACGGGGCCATAAGAAGTTCCGCCCACGGATACATAGGAAGAGCCCGTTCCTGTCACATCGGTAATCAGAGTATATTCTACTAACAGAGGAATCGTGTCAGGCGTGGAATTCGTAAAGAGACCTCCTGCGTATACCAATCCCGTATTTCCAACGGTTTGCGTAGCCTCCGTCGTTCCCCATAGAGTGAGTGATTCCACTCCTGCGCTAAAGGATTGTGTGCTAGTGGGACGAACACATAGGGTAGCCACTTGACCGACAGGGCCTTGTGGACCGGTAGCTCCACTTGGACCCGTTCCTACCGCACCTGTATAGCCCGTTACGCCTGTTGGACCAGTTACACCCGTTGCTCCATCACGTCCTAAATAACCAGTTGGACCTGTTGCGCCATCGGCTCCCACGTAACCCGCCGCACCCGTCTGTCCGAGGCCCGATATAAGCAGAGTAATCGACAGACGAGAACTCGTTTGGACCGCGCATGCTCCATTGTCCATGTAGTAGACACCCAGACTCTGTCCAGGAGGCAAGCGAACGACAAATGAATTGGTGAAACTGTTGTTATCATTCAGCATGGAGCCATATGTCGTGCCATTTAACTTGACATAGGATGCGCCACCGTTTGTCACATTCAGTAAGACAGAATACTCGATCAAGAGGGGCAATGTTCCCGCATTATTATTGGTGAATAGACCATTTAGATATGTCAATCCTGTATTTCCCGAACTCTGTGCAACATCTTGAGTGTCCCATAGCAACAGGGTCTCGGTCACAGCAGACACATTCTGTGTAGCAGCTGGATAGGCCGCATAGATGGCTACTTCACTGGTCCCGCCCTGTAGACCGGTTGGACCCTGTTGGCCAACCAATAACCGTGAAACGGTGATACGCGAGGTAGTTTGAATGACAGGGGTGGCATTATCATTGTAGTAAATGCCAAAGGAGGATCCAGGAGTCAAGAGAATGGTGAAGGAGTTGCTAAAGATATTGGTATCATTCAAAAAGACACCATACGCATTCGCTGCCCCATTAAGACCGATATAAGATGAGCCACTGCCTGTCGTATTCAGAATGATGGTATAATCAATTGCGAGAGGCAAAGAAACAACCCCACTATTGGTAAACAGACCGTTGGAATAGGTTAGCCCTGTATCTCCCACGCTTTGTGCTGAATCCAGTGAGCCCCAGAGAACGACTTGGTTGATGCCTGATGTGATATTCTGTGTGGTAGAGGGTGTTCGTGATACCAAGGCGGTTTGTCCCACGGGACCTGGAATGCCTGTTGGGCCAGTATATCCTGTTCCGTCGCCACTGCCACCACCACCTGTTCCAGGCGGGCCTTGTAGGCCGGTTGGGCCTGTGGATCCAAACCCATTAGGGGCGATAATGGAGGAGATGGTCAGGGAAGAGATAGAGGCAGCATTTAAAAACATACTGGAGCCGATCATGGTGGAAAAATCAGCCATGCTGAAGGTTAGATTGGAGGCAATCACGGTGGATCCTGAAAGAGTAGATACTCCAATTGCCCCAACGGTAGCCGAAGTGGCAGTTATACTGGATCCCGAGAGAGTGGAAACGTCTAATGCACTCACCGTCGCACTCGTGCCTACGATGCTCGATCCTGAAAGGGTAGACACTCCTAATACGCTAAGTGTGGCACTGTTTCCAACAATACTGGACCCCAATAGGGTGGAGACGTCTAATGCGCTCAGCGTGGCACTCGTCCCCACAATACTGGATCCCAAAAGGGTCGAAACGTCTAATGCGCTCACCGTCACACTGGTTCCCACAATGCTTGACCCCAATAGCGTAGAGACATCTAATGCGCTTACTGTGGCACTGGTCCCTACAATGCTGGACCCTAAAAGGGTGGAAACACCTAGTCCGCTGGTGGTAAGAACAGAGGTTACCACAGTGGAGCCAGTGAGGGTCGAGAAATTCATATCACCCGTAAGGAGGCTGGAGGTAGTAAGGGAAGAGACGAGGCCTGTGGTGGTAACAAAGGTGGAGCCAATCAAACTGGAAAACTCAATGGATGGCGCTACCAGAGAGGAAGTGACATTCAATGTGGATCCGACGACGAGGTTGTCCACGCTGAGTGTGCTCTGAAGGGTCAGTGTGCTGGCTGACAAGTTATTCAGATTCAGATCGTTCGTGAAAAGATGTCGTCCATTGGTGCTAACTGTGAATATGTATCCAGTGCTCACATACGAACCGTCGGGATTATACGACTGTGTATTTCGGAGGTGAATAATATTGAAGTCAGGTGACGACATATTCTATCTACTACAGAAATCTCATAATTATTTTGTGTAGTAGAGACACAAAATAAGAATCCGATTTTCATTATTATTTTGTGAAAAAAGAGGACACAAAATAAGGATGATTTACTTATGATGATTATGTTAGAATTGTATTATGAATTATGGCTTATTGAGCGATGAATATACACCGAGGGTGCGAGCAGAAGGGTCGACATAGCCATTGACTTCTTGTCCATCGGCATTCCATCGTGGTTGCCAGTAGCCTGGTAGGATACCCTGTCGTTTCTCTCCGTGAAACTCACAGAATAGTTTACGGTAGTAATATGCCTCTTTGGTCTGAGGAGTGCACCATGGATAGGTCTCGCCTGCCCGAGCCATCTCCTCGTCTGTGATTTTATCGGCTACCCATTCCTGAATGATTTGTGTCCAAGAGATTTGACCCGAAATACTGTCACTAAATGCGTCTTTCATACGCAAACGAACACGTTCTGGAAGCACTCCTGTGTCTTTAAAGGCCTCGCGAAGCCACCACTTTTCAATGCCGCGTGTTTTCGGCATGCGTTCTTCGGCGGGAATGCTCCAATATTCAGTAATAAATTCAGGATCGAGGAAGGGGACGCGTGCTTCAAGACCCCATCGCGCAATACAACGATCCGCACGGCGGGCATCATACAAGTGGATTTTTTTGACATATTCACGAGCCGATTGATCCAATGCATCACCATTGGGAGCATACCAGTTAAACAAGTAGGAGGAACACACCTCATCAGGGCCTTCGCCCACGAGAACCACACGACAGTCAGTATTCTGTCCGATCCAGCGACAGACAAGATATTGTCCGACCGAAGCGCGAATGGTAGTCGTATCCCATGACTCCACAGTTCGGACCACGTCAGGAATGGCCGCCAGAGCTTCTTCTTTGGTAAAGAGAACTTCTGTATGTTCCGATCCAATCCATTCTGCGACTTCACGGGCATATTCCAAGTCGCGACCGACCGCCACACCGCCCTCTGTAATTCCACAACAGAAGGTGCGAATGGGCTTTCCGAGCAATTTTGCAGAAAGAGCCGTGACAAGAGAGGAGTCGATCCCACCCGAAGTCAAAAAGGCGAGAGGGCGATCGGCGGCTAGACGGCGTTGAACACAATCTACTACCGTCTGACGAAGATCATAAAGTCTCTCACGTTCGTCTTTCAATTCGCCATCAAAGGAGTAGGCGTAGAGTAGGCCAGTGAGTGAATGATCGTCCACTGAGACATCGCCGAATAGATCCACGCGATAATACATGAGATGTCCAGGAGGAAATTCCTTCATTTCACCAGGATACGTCTTACCTCCTTTGATCTCTGAAGTGAATAGTAAGCCATGTCCCGCTTGAATCGCAGACATGGTAGAGGAATAGAGTGGGCGAACGCCCACTGCGTCACGACAGGCAACCACTTGACGGACACGTTTCAGAGCATCCATTTCCACCAGTAAAAACGCATATTCGCCTTTGACACTCCGTTGAATGACTTTGGGAAAATCAGCCTCACAGCCATCGAGCAATAGTTTCCAATAGATCTCAAGCAACACACAACAATCATTTTTAATTCCAGAATCCAGTTGAAACTCTTCGATCAACTCTTTATAGTTGTAAATCTCACCGTTACAGAGCAAAAAAACAGTGCGCTGTCCATCTTCTTTTTTGAAGGGCTGGTTTCCTGCGAAGGAGGTATCGACAATCGCAAGACGGTGAAATCCAAAGGTAACAGGGCCATATGTCTCAAAGTGAGTATGATCAGGACCACGATGCTTCAACTGTAAAAAATCTTGAAATTGATTGGATACAGTTTCATTGGATTCTGTTGATCCTTTTGTCTGTAGAAAGGCCCAAATACCGCACATCTGCCCTAATACGTCTTCTTTTACTGGTTAGTGATGTTTTAGGTTCTATTGATCAGGGATTCAAGGCTTTGTTGGATAGCGATAAGGAGATCGCGATCTTCCTGATCCAGTGGGTCATGTTCTTTCTTTTCCTCATCATCATCCTCATCTTCGTCTTCCTCCTCTACCTCCTGATCCTGATCCTCCTTGTCCTCTTCCTCTTCCTCTTCCTTCGCAATCTCTGTCTCGGGGACATGGTCCGCTGCTTTTTCATCGTTTTTGTCCGAGTCTCGTTTACCGCGTGTTTCTGTTTTCCATTTGAACTGTCCGATACGATATTGGATTGTTTTTGTGGGATCATTCACATGAGACACCTCGATGATAGGAACTTGATAATAATGGGATTGACTGATTCGTTTGAAGCCGTCATTTACCATTCCGATCAATGCCTGAACCTCTTCATTCCATTTCTCCAGATACATATCCGCTTTGTGTAAAGGGAGAAGAGTAAATGCATCGACGGATTCATCGCGATAATGTTGGATACGATTGATGAGTTCCACGGCCACCATGCGGAATGCAGCAAACACTTCTTGGATTTCGGTATCACGTTTACGGCGTTTCTCTGCCACCGCTAGACGTTTGCCCCACTCCTTTTCTGAAAAGTCGCCGAGGAGAAAGCGGACATGTAATCCATTGAGGGTGTCTTGGTCAATGTGACTGCGATAATTGCGTTCAGAGATCTCTTGAAGTTCCATACAAATACGATGAAATTCGTATAAATATTGGGCACAACGGCGAGAGGTATTACGATTGAGGTTTCGTAGTTCCCATCCGCCTGGATAGCCTCCACATGGGACATCAGCGGGGTTGCGAGGGAGATTTCCTCCTGTGCGACGAAGCCATTCATAATAATGGGGATTGTGAATGACACCGTGTGTGACGATTTTACCTGTGGTCCAACTCCAAGGTGTGTGACAGGTGATACAATACATTTGATCACAGCCCGATGATTTATTGATGAATTCACCGCATTTTGGACAGGGTTTGGAATCGGCGCGGATCAATTCGGCTGTTTCTAGATCTTCCTTTTTACATTCGTGTGGTGAGTCGTGGTCAGGACCTTTAACGGTAAAGCATTTGGAACAGCTATAGTATTCACAGATGCCACATTTCCACGCGGTGCTGAGAAAGCCTTGACATCCAGATTTCATACAACGTCGAATAAATTTCTTGCGATCTTCTTTCTCGTCTCCGTCATCTTTCTCATCGCCGTCTTTCTCGTCGGCCGCTTCTCGTTCCGCTCTTCTTGCTTGCCATTGTTCTCGAAGAAGGGTGTTGATCTGTGCTTTTTTCTCACGAATCGCGGAACGGCACGCAGTCTCCGCACGATAGCACTCTTCCAGCTCCGCTTCTTCCTCCAATGAAACGGGTTGACCTTGTTCTCGTTTCATTTTAATGCTAATCGCAATACGACTACTTTTAAGGATACAATGGGCCTTCTGATGGCGTTGTTCGTTCAGTTCCTCGCGTGCTTTACGGATGCGTTGAATATATTCACGAGTGATGCGTTCTTGTTTAGCCGAATCCTGTAGGGCAGGAAGGGAGGCTCGTTCGCGATTGACGAGAATTTCTTGGCGATGACGAAAATAAGTATGTTGGAGATAGGTCTTTGTGCAGATTTCTTTCAAGACGGAATCGCTGTAATTGACACGACAGTGAATACAGTGAGCATCTTCAATGCGACCGAGAAGATATTGCTCGATACATTTGGAACAAGCATCTTTTGAGCAGTATTTACAAACGATTTTACGGCGGAGAACGGCAGTATAAGTATCGGCACAAATAGGGCACAGTTCTTTTTCCGTCTTCTCGGATGTCTTGGAAACGGGCATATTCTTGACAGCTGAATTCATCTTGTGGTGTCGTGTATTGACTCTACAAAGTAGAGTCACGTTTAGACGATCAATTTTAATTCCCCCTTCGTTTAAGTCCTCAAAATCCCCAAAAAGTCAATGATCTACATGGATTGTGTCGTCGCTGGATCAATGGCCTTCGTTGCCAATCGTTTATTCGATCCGCTAGCGCTAATCCGTTTTTCGTCAGCGGTATAGTGCGTGAGGGGCATGCGTGGGTAGAGATACCATTGAAAGGCGGTAAGAACAGCAATGATATCACGATCTTTTTCAGAGTTGGATTCAGAGCCGGTTAAGAGATCGAAGGGACTCATATGGCCGTGGAGGGAGCACAGGATGCCGAGAAGTTGGAATTCAGCGAGTGGTAATGATGGACTGACGACTTGTATTTCTTCAGGTAGAGATAGTTTTCCATTCCAGTATTGGGCGGGAGACTGTGTAGCCGTATATAACAAGAATTTCATGGGTAATATTTGATAAACGTAAAGAATTATCTTGATCAAATTATTCCATGGCAGATCTGAGAAATAAAATTGATTGTGGATTTTGGCAATCCTAAAAAGACAGGCCGTCATCACCCACTAATTATGAGCGACTCTACTTCAATCTCTAATCCATCACCTGTATCACTAACCGCATCTGCCCCATCACTAACCACATCACTGACCACAATGGCACCATCATCACCATCATTGATCGGTCAGCGTCGGAAGTCACCTGAGACTCGTGACCGTGATCCATCTCTCTTGAAGAAGTCCAAGACGTCATACAATGACCGATAGTCTGACCCGATATCCGATAGTCTGACCCGATATCCGATACCCGATACCCGATATAGCCTAAATTCCCTCCATAACTCTCTCCGACATAACGTAACTCTTTTTTACAGGTCACACCCCTCGAATTACTTAAAGGAAAAATTGAAACCATCGGATACATCAGAGACAGACGCGACCCTCTAACGATCATGTCTGCTACCGATTATTTGCCCATTCTGTTGGACGCCTTTGAAACGCTTCGTAAGCGCGAAGTAGCCAATAAGGCGCCATTCAAGGCCCGTGCCTATCAAACCGTTCTACAACAACTGAAAGGCCTATCGGGTCCTATTACCGCTTATGAGCAAATCGCTCACTTGAAAGGAATGGGCGAGAAGATCCGCGAAAAGGCACTAGAAATCTTTGAAACGGGCCAATCCTTAGTAGCGGAACGAGCCAAAGAAGTCTATTCTCTTTCCGCCCATGATGAACTCCAACAGGTCTATGGAATTGGTCCCACCAAAGCAAAAGCGCTGATTGATCAGGGCATCCGCTGTGTCAGTGATCTCTGTAAGGCCGTGGAAGAGGATCCGAGTCTGTTAAATGACAAACAGAAGATCGGCCTTTGTTACTGGAAGGACTTGATCCAACGTATTCCACGAGAGGAAATGGAGCAACACGAGGCCTATCTTCTACAGCAATCGCCTTTGCCTGCCGAACTAGTGGGAAGTTTCCGTCGCCGTGCTCCTGATTCGGGCGATATTGATGTTCTTCTGCGTGTTCCGCCGAACCAATCGGAAAAGGATACCAAACTTGTCTTCTGTGATTTTGTTCAACAGTTGGTGGATACAGGGTATATCAAAGAGATTCTCGCACTCGGTGATCACAAATGTATGGCCATCTGTAAATTCAAGGATAAGCCTGCTCGTCGTTTGGATTTGTTGGTCACACCGGATGAGAAATATGCGTATGCTCTTCTTTACTTTACAGGTTCGGATCGGTTCAATGTTGCGTTTCGCCAGCATGTCCAAGAAAAAGGATATACGTTAAACGAGCATCGTATGGCTCCGTTGTATTCTTCTACGCCTCAGCCGCCCTACATGAAAGAGGAGTGCGATATCTTTCACTTTCTGGGACTGGAATATACAGAGCCTCATGAGCGTGTGGATGCTTCATCCATTCAACTAAAACGTAATCGGATTCGTCGTCCCATTACGGCGCCAACTAACACCACAGGCATGTAAGAAACATCATAAATACATCTCTCTACAACAATAGAGTTCATCCAATGGATCCATCCCATAATAAATATATTATCTTTGATGTGGATCATACATTAATAGACAGTTATTCTCTTTTTTATTTTTTGGCATCTCTGAAGCCGGATGAGACGATTAAGCTGTCACCTGTTGAGCTTCCTCCGTGTGATCCAGCAGATTGGGAATATTTTAAACGAACTCTGGATCAGGCCTATTTGTTCTGGGTAACTGCGGTAGGAGAGGCCGAGGATTCGGATCATCCCATTGGCATATTTCGGCCTGGTCTGTTCCATGTCATGCGTCGTCTGTCCGATTTACAGAAAGAGGGTGTAATTAAGGGTGTTCATCTGTATAGTAATAATTCCTATCTCCCCACGCTCCATTTTATAAGGGATGTGATTCATCACCGAATTGGATCAACTACATTGATTCAACAGACCATTGACTGGATGCATCCGTTGAGGGTCAAAGAGCGGACAGATCGTCTTCCAGCGCGATTTATAGGAAAAACATGGGACACATTAGCAGAGATTTTACGGGTTTCTCCTGAGCAGGTCTACTTCGTAGATGATTTACAGCACAGAGAATTGATGGATGTATTGGGGGATCGGTATTATCATGTACCGAAATATGAATTCCGCGCATCCTTTGAGAGATTGATGGAGATATATTCTAGGGTTCTTCATGAGGCAAGAGTGCCTGTTTATCAATTCTTCCAGACCATTCTTTTTCTGTATTCCAATACGGTGGATGAATTCTATTTTGATTATCATTTATCCGCAAAGGAGAATATTAGGAATTTTTTACGAGATCGAACGGGAATGACGGTGGGTCAGTTAATTGTTCCTCCAACAGACAGGGGAATTCAACAGATTTATGAATGTATGGATCGAATCGAGCGTAGTGAAATGTGTTTACGGATTAGACAAGAAGATCGTCCTTCTTCTTCCTTATCAGATGATTCACAAGAATCGTTATCTTCTTTTTCGTCCCTGTCTTCTAGAAAGTCATTCACAGGAATTCAGAATGGATTTCAAGTTCGTTTGCATACACTAAAGAATCGTAGAAAGACGAGTCGTAGAAAAAGATCAGATATTATTTTATAAAAGCAAAATAGAGAATGGCAGTCGCACAGCAGACGATAGCAGCGGATGAATTTCAGGGTTCGAGTTTGTATCCGAATATGACTCGTGTTCTTCCTAGTTTTTATATGGCCGATCAGAATCCTCTTAGTGAACGTGATATGGTTGCATTGGAAATTATGGATACCATTCATGATTTCAAGCCACATCGTGATATTGATGTAGATAGTGATGCCAAAGATCATTTTATTCACGAACAGGTGGGCGAAGCATTGAATCTGGATCAAATCCGTTTGCAGGATCGAGGAGGGAATCCATTGCATGTGATAGATGCGATTGCAAATTGTCGACAGGGTAGCTGGACGTCAACTCATGTGGCATGGGCGTTTGTGCGAGGATGTGGTATTCCATGTGATAAAACAAGTAAAACTCAAACACCAACTTGTCAGCGTGCGTTAGATGTAGGTAGAACTTCAGGTCCAAATGCCAGTTCAACGATTGAACGTAGTTTTGAGAAATTCATTGAATCCTCATCGGAGGAGGATTACAAACGTCTTCAGGGTAATTTTTATGATATTGTAATTGCAAGTAAAGACGATCTAGATGCATATACAAATAATCCTCAAGACTATTTTAATAGTAAATTGGATAAAAAAGTAAAATTACATATGATTTGTGACAAGGATGTTGCTGCAAAAGTTTTATTTAATGTAGATGATAATCATGATGTAAAGTTAACAGCAAAGTTGGATACAGAATCAATTGCAAATCGAACACAGCTTTCAAGGTTATTGGCGCATTATTTGACGGGTGATGCGGATGCTACACTCTATTTTACACATGATGCGACTGGTGGAAGAAAATTTCCTGACCTGTTTGCATTAAATTCTCCAAATATGCATACCATGATTACACCGCAGAATTTGTATGATTCAGCAGGAAATGCGAGCATTCATTTCGAGTCAGAGATGAAGCGATTTTATTTTCCTAAAACGCATCGATTTACTCCACAGCCATCAACCAATGTAACGGGAAATGCGTTTGTTTCACGTCGTAATGTATATACAAAAAAGGATTATGATTGTATTTTTGTGGATAAGAATTACGAAAAGAGTTTGACAGATCCATACACAGGGTATCATTATGCGGTGAGACAGCGTCCTAGTGGGTCAATTACAGAGGGACAGTGGGTAATTCAACCTACACAAAAAGAGAAAGATGGTCCGCCGATTTCTTATTTGGAGAATCTGATTCATGCATTTATGACAAATAAGGATCAATCCAATCAGGTCATTTCAAAGGCACTTCGAGATGCACCGAAAGATTCAAGCAGTATTTCTTTGATTCCAGATGCATCCCAACAAGATTTATTAAATCGATTTATTGAGCGTATGAAGGCAAAACAGAATGGGTTTTTTCTGGATGCGAAGCGTTGTGGAGATCAGGATCAGGTAGATGCTGCTGTGGTAGCCTCTCAACCGAATTCATCTCTAGGAGGTCAAGTTGTATTGGTGACAGGTGATGTATTATGTGCGTTTTATGCTCGATTGAATAATATTCACACGATTTTGTCGACGATTGATGACGGAGAGCATCACATGGCAGTTTATAAGTCAACAAAGGGTCTTGATCCACAGGCTTTATTGGAGATGAAGAAACAGAGTGAGCGGCAGTTGGTAAGGGAGTATATTAAGAATCTGAATGCTATGGGGCTCGCGTCTACAAAAGAGGCATTAGAGATCATTCTTCAACGCTTAATTAAACAAGATACATTGAATCCGTTTGACTATCTTCGCACAATGCGTGTTGAAAGGGCAAAATGGTCGCATCGTATCAAACAATTCGATGTCATACAATATTATTGTGATTTATATCAGGATATTTTGTATGTTGTGAATCAGGTAGAATCCAATCCAGAATTATTTACAGAATTATCAGAAGATCAAAAGGAGGCTGTGGATCTGAGAAAGTCGCAATTGGAACAGAATCATGTATATGATGCGATACCTGAATTATCTACGAATCTTCCACCCAATAAATTATCGATTACTCGATGGATAGCATTTAAGAAAACATTTGACAGTGTTAAAGCGGATGGTAATAAATTGAATACATTTATATTGAAGCAAGCAGGAAATGTGAAGAAATCTTATTCACAGACTGTTTCGGAGGCTTCTTCAAAAAATATGATGGAAATTGTTCCATCCACGCGATTGACGCGCATTGATCCAATTAAACAGAAGAAGCTCATTATGAGAGACGGTATCATTTCTGCCTATGGAAAGGTAAAAGATATTGTCATACCGATTCGTAATTATCTGGGTTCATTCAAAAATGTGAATGTATCCAAATGGTATAGTAGCCAAACAGAGCTTCATGCGAAGATGGAGGAGATTCTTGAATATTTTCCGATTCCTCCATTTGATGATGTGACAGATGACAATGAATTGAATACATTAATTACGCAAATTAATGCTGAAATTCGAATGAAGAAAGCGAAAGTGGATGAACTATTATCGATTCTTCGACGTGTATCGATCTCGTCCTCATCTTCATCTGCCGCCTCGGCATCCCCCTCTGTCGTGCTAGGTGAAATTTTACCATCTTCCTCTCTTCGATCGATGGAGGGTTATTTGAGACAACAAATAATGAGTGTTCCAGATCAAGGTCTCTTAGTAGCCATTAAACAATATATATCATCTTTGCCAGAATCACCTCAACAGCAAGGTGGTGAAGGTAGTTCAAAGCGTCCTCGTTATACAAGAGACGATGAAAAGAGTAATATGATAGACGCAGAGTTTGGATTGTCTGAGGAGGAACATCTACTACAAAATGAAATGATTTCAAAAGCACAACAATATGCGATCAATGGAGTTGGTTCTCAATTCGTTCATGCGATTTTGGGTAGAGCCAATCTCCATCCAACAATATCTACATGGTTTGAGACGATTCGTTCAAGTAACACCATTTCACCGATACCAATTACTCAAACGGAAATGACGTGTCTATTGAATGATGTTCGTTCAACCATTCAATTTACGACTTATGCAAACGAGTATATTCGTCATTCACTTGATGAATTTTATGAGTTAGGTGGTCTTTTGACACATATGACGGAGGACACATACAATGAAGAAGAGAAGAAAACATCAGATCTACCATTTGAAAGGGATGAAAAGAATGGAGAGCTAATTATTACATATGAGAATATTATTCCATTTTTTGCAGAATTATTGACAAATGGCCCAGCAAATCGGGATGTATATGAGATTGCGTCATTGATTGTATTTCCTTGTTTGTATCTTATATCTATTCGTTCGATGAAGGGAAAAGCGGATTTACAGGGACTGGAGGTGAGAGTAGTAGATCAAATGTTATCACTGTATTCAAATGAGGATTGGTGGTTTACAGCAGAGGACGATGTAGTGGAAACGATGCAAAAGGTGAAGATCTTGTGTGAATGGTTAAAAAGACAATTGCCGTGTAGATCGATACCAGTTGCTATAAAACAAAGTGTGATAAATAAGAAAATGATAAATGATGAGAAAATGGGTGATGAAAAGGATGATATGAATCAAGAGAGGGGTCCACTTCAAGCATTTACAAATACGATTGGTTCATTTTTTGAGACGGATAAGACATTGCTTAAGAAACGTGGATCTCAAACCCTTTCACAAATGGTTACAGCTAGTGATAGAGTAGAGCAAGAAAGAGCCCCTCAAAAACAGGGTAGAATACCTAGAATGGTATTGAGAGCAGAAAGGTCAGAAAAATCTGTTCCAATGGTGATGGGAGGAAGAAGGACGTATAGAAAGAAAAAGATATCTCGAAAAGGGGCTTCAAAAAAGAAGTCAATCCATCAGAAGAAGAAAGAGAAAAAGAAGAAGTCAATTGAAAAATTCAAGACGGCCTGTAAACGATCCATACGTATTCTTCGAAAAACTCGTTCACGAAAATGAAAAGAACTTAAACTATATTCTCTCAGCCTAGGATAGAAATGGGTCTAATCAACAACGACGCGTTTGAGGCAAGCAACGGTGTTCAGAAGTCTGGCACGTATATTTCATTTAACAATGAGACGCTGTATTTGCGCAAGTTGAATCTGCCATTTTCTGGTCCGACGACTGCGCAAGCTCCTGCGCCTGCTCCTGCGCCTGCGCCTGCTCCTGTCCCTGCCCCTGTTCCATCGACGGAGTCGTCCAGTTCATCGTCATCGTCATCGTCATCATCTACGGATGGTTCTTCTTCTGAGCCAGTCGTGACCGAGCCAGTCGTGACCGAGCCAGTCGTGACTGAGCCAGTCGTTCCAGAGAAGAAGTATGCGGTGAATGCGAACTATCGTATTTTCTGGGACAAGGCCGCGCGTGACGCGGGCAAGTCATTTATGGAACTACGTTCTGTCTCGGCGGAAGTGCCAGAGTCAGCTCTAACTACGAATCTGTATGAGGTGCTGTATGCTGAATTGAAGAAGCAGTATCCTAACTCGGTAGATGAGTTGACGGTTCGTTAATCAATGAACAAAATAACGAGGCCTAAGGCCTAATATAACACAACCGTGATAGAAATATTCTTATGCAGCATACTTCTACTACGTATCAAGACCTACTTCCTTTGTCAGAAATGGTGGTTCATGGTCGTATTCTCCAGAAATTGGATTTAATTGGAACGGTTTCTGTCTATGGTTCCCCCTATTTTACGGTCTATCGTCGTTACAATAATGTTCATGAGATGATTGTGGTAGATTATAATGGGGACATTTATCTTCAGAAGGATCTTACCTTTACAGAGTCTATTCGTCGTATTCTCTGTCTGTCTCATGAGCAAATGGCCGATCTTCGGGTAGTCTCCGCATTCTCTTTCAAGCATCAGGCTCCTCCGCCGACGATGATTCATCGAATTCCTGATATGGAATGGTCGGAAATTCAAGAGACATGGTTTGGTGTGGATGTATCAGTGGAGGGTATTTTGACAGACTTTCATCGCCGTTTTATGGCTCCAGCTCCTCCTGCTCCTCCAGCTCCTCCAGCTCCTCCATCGCCCACCGCCCATCCATCCGCATCAATGGATGCATCATCTTCATTTACACCCTATCCAGCTCCTTCTATGGGCCCAATGGTTCCAGAAGAAAGACCCTTCCATCCTTCGGATGAGGAACTGGTTAGACTATTGATTGAACTCCAATCTTCTTCAAAGAATCCAACCATTCTACCCGATGACCCGATTGAGCTGTCTGTTCCACCGCCACTGGACCTAAAGGAACATGTTCCATCTGAGCACCTAAAGCCCTCTGAGCCCCTAAAGCCCTCTGAGCCCTTTAAGTCCCCAAAAAGGACGTGGTCGGTAAAAAAAGAGTCGGAGCCAGTGACCCAGTCCCCTCCTGCTAGTCCTCGGCTACATTCTGCCAGCCATTTAATGATTCTTCGTAATGGTCGACAACTACGAAGAAAGATTAGTTAATGTAATAAACATAACGGCTTGATTCAAGCGATATAATCATGTAGAAGGAAGCAAAGATCGTATCTTTATCGCTCTCTGCTTCGCTTTGTGTTTTTATAGCGACCTTCTTTCTATTACTGCCTATCCTTTCGCTTACCATGTATTACAATACGATTTCGTTCTCTGCCTCTTTCTCACAGACCGCATACAGCGGACTGTATTACTTTCGAACGACACAATACAGCATGCGAGGATGAATACATTCAAAATTCAAATCAAAGAAGTCCGCTTCATTCCACTGGTGAGGATAAGCCAATGATTTCTCCTCAAATGCCGTAGAATACTCAAAAATAGACAGACAGGAGTAATAACAAGCATCACGAAACTGCCCTTCGGCATTAAACCAGTAGTCATCCGCAATAGGGGATCGCATAAATCCATACATGGTTCCAAGTGTTGGAATTAAATGAAATAAATCACGACGAACAATATATAAATTATTCTTTCTTATTGTTAAAATATAACGACCACGATGAAGATAGTCCATCATCGCTCGTCCATGGACAGGCACCGATTCAACCGATTCGGTTTGACTAGGAACATATTCTGCCATTAAAAAGGACAGATTGGGAATCAAATCATCAGAAATCAGGGTACACATAAAATAGCGAAATACATCCTTGTCTGTCATCGCCATTTGCGATTCTTGCATCTCTTGGCGAATACGATCCAACCGTCGGTCTATCTCCTGCTCGGTCCATGAAAGCCAATGGAAATCAACGGGTTTTGCATAAATACTGTCGGTTCTGGCACGAATGATATAATCATAGGAAACGCCCCGTTTGGCTTCCGCATACGACATCTTCATATAAGCCAATTGAAGTTGAAAATATTCAATCATCGATCCACTGTTACGGAGATACCCTTTCCAGCCTTCTTCGATCGTTAAATGATCCAATTGTAGTTCGCGATGTGCCACCCATCCAGGAAACCGATCAAATGAAAACCAAACCAATTCTTTCAAGTGTTCGCCCAATTCAGCCTGAAACCATGCCTTCCATTCATCATCCGTCAACGATCCATCATTCTGAACGCAAGCATATACATCAGCAGGAACATCATCGGCCACATTACACAATACATTTCTCTTTAAGAATTTCATCGTTTTGCGAATCGTGCGCAACGCACCTGTTAGAAGAATTGCCCGCCTCATTTACCCATCCCATAAGAGGTTTGCTTTACATACTTATACAGGCTATTTACCAGAAAAAGAAATGTCACATGGTGGAACATATTTAGAAAGGCCTTTTACGTATTTGACAACGCCTTTTTTACCGATTGCGGTATCACGAATAATAGACATGAGGTTGGTGCGAATGGTATCTTTTGAAAGTTTGTGATGGGGGGCGAGCAAATCCACTAATTCGCGAACTTCGATTTGATCACCTGGCACACATACGCGCATAATGGACTGAATCCACTGGACATCCCGTTCATCCTTGGTATCACGAAACACATTTTCAGGTATCTTTGCTTCTTCCATCGCTGTAGTAACATCGGATGTCACACGTCGTGTGCGTTTGAGAATGCGATCCAAGCGATATTCAGAGTCTTCTAATACATCGTTCATCCATCGTCCCATTTCTTCCAAATGCGCTTTGTGTCGGCGCCATTCGGTGCGTCGTCTTCCAAGTTCCTCCACCATTTTCTCGACTTCGCGAATGACTTCTTCGCGTTCCCAGCCAACGGATTCATCCCGATAATAATTCCACCATACACGGAAGAGAGACATAAGCATTTGAAAGGAGCGTCCCTCTTCTTCTCCACAGAATTCTTCAAACCGGTTCAAGTAGATCATCATCTTTTCGCCTTCAAACTCAGTAAGCATTGGTCCCGTGGAAGACTTTCCATAAATATCAGTAGAACGGCTGATCATGACCCCAATGGTGGCATGTGGATTCTCTTTCAAGTCACGAAGAAACTTGTCAACTTCTGCTTTGGGAACAACAGAAGAATAGTTTTTGAGTTCCCACATAACAATATGTCCTTCCAATTCCATGGAAAAGTCCATTTCGTGTCCTGATCCGAGACGGGTATCTTTCAAGCCAAATCCTTGACAGACGCCAAAGTGTCGACGGAGTTTTTCACCGAATTGTTCTTCATAGTCGGATCCTTTCATTTTAACATTCGCTCCGCGTTTTCCGATGGTGCCAGACAGGCGAGCAATTTCATCGGACTGACGAGCAATGGAGTCTTGGAGGCGTTGATAGGCTGATTCCATCTTTAGTAATTGTTCCTGTTTGGAGGCAACGAGACGTTCCATCATCTCTTCTGTTCGACGAACGGCTTCATTTACGTCTCGTTCACGACTCTCTTCCAGAACGCGCCGACTCACCTCCATGGCCGAGCATTTTGCAAGAACAATTTCATGCTCTTTTTTCAACACACGAATGGATTCTTCCCATTCCATGCTACATGTTAAGCGTTCGTTCTTCTGTGCTTCTTTTACCTTTTCCAGATATTCACTTTGAAGTCTGTCTTTTTCTTCGGAGACTACACGAATATCTTCCAATAATCGTGTCAACTTCTCTTGATACATTCCTTGAATGCGTTGAATCTCAGCATCCTTGATTTCGCTCACTTTTTTCACCTCATCACCTGATCGTTTGGAGCGAACCATGTTCTGAACCGTGGCCCCCAAGTAAAGTGCTTCTTCTATCGCTTTCACGTCGTGTGTTTTTGTATACACGAGTGGGATCTCAAATCCGTGACTGACAGACAGAGTAATTTGACGGGTAAGCATTCCAGAACCTTTTGTGCGCTCTATTTCTCTTATAAATAACACCAAATAAGTTTATATCCTTTTTTAGACCCTAAAGACATAGCATTTTATAATCGGCAAATGGAGGAGCAGCGATATATCAAAGGACTTGTATCCATTATTTTACCAACGTATAATCGTTACGAGTTTCTACTTCACGCGATTCGTTCATGTTTAGCCCAAACCTATCCGCATGTGGAGGTGATTGTGGTGGATGATGCTTCGACCGATCCGAGATATACAGATGGCTCACTAGATGCGTTTCCAAAAACGACGATTGTTCGTTTGCCAATGAATCAGCGTAAGAAATATAATGTGGAGGCCGCACAAGGAATGACACGTCAGGAGGGAATCTTACTTGCGAGGGGTGAATGGATCGCATTTCTAGACGACGACGATTTCTTTTATCCGACAAAGCTGGAAGAGCAACTAGCAGCAATGAATACAAATCCCCCATCTTTATTTTGTTCTACCAACATGAACAGAGTTCATCATCACGGAATTACAAAGGATGAGACAGATATGGAATCACAGGGCCTCTATTTTCCACTTAACACTCTTCCCCCCTTTTTCACATCAGATATTATCCACTATACGAATTACATTAATAACTCCACTGTTGTAATCCACCGCGACATCATAGATAAAGTGGGTTCTTTCCATCCAATTCCCTATGAAGACTGGGATTATTGGAAGCGTGCCTTGAAATATACCCATTGTCTGTATTTACAGAAGCCTCTTGTATACTATACAGTAAGTGCTGATCCTGTAATTCGTTCCAAAAATTATCGATATCCAGACTCTCAGTAGAATGGCACAGCCAAGTTCAAGTGATATTGATCGATTTCGTATGAAGATATTACAGGAGATTATTGAAGGGGAAAAGAAGAGGGAAGCAGAACAGAAGCGAAAAGAACGAGTCTGTTTCCATCGATTTGAACCACAACCCTCTATACATCCCGTCCCTATAGGATATATGTTATGTATTTGTTCAAAATGTGATCGACAAATATGGAGACGAATTCCGTCTCCGTCTTATGCGTAGAATATAAGCAACTAATTTCAATCTATACGGTATATGTTTGAGGTTATCTATCAATTCTTTATTTCATTGGTGGCCAAACTCCTGTCATGGTTTGGTGTCTCATTGGGTCAAGCTCAAGAGAAGGCTTCTGAGGCATCTGATTCATCTTCTCCATCGGTTTCATCCTCTTCGGATGCACCACCTTCTCTCCCTTCATCAGGCCCCGTCGCATCCGATTTGTCTAATTCCTTCTCGTCTCAGGCTGCCGTGGTCGCCTAATGTAATCATATAAGATACATCTCATTCTATCCGCCATATTATGACATAGAATGAGATAATAACAATCACGCGAGATAAATAACCCGCAATACGCAATATGTAATACGTAATATCTTTATAAAGAAACGTAGTTGCTTCGCTTACGTAGTCGGCAAAAGCCTTACAAAATCACGCTCTTTTCATGGCCCACGCGTAGACGAGTATTGACCATAATATCAAAGCCAGCATCCTCGATATTCTTACAGAGAGCCACATCCTCCGAGCACATATCTACCAATTCTAGACCATCCTTTGTGCGCATACGCTGAAGTTCACGATTAAAGTAGGGGTATTGAAGAGCATCCAACACCTCACGGCGACAAGCAAAGAAGCCCATGCCCGCATAGGAAACGCGAACAAACTCGGGAGCAGAAAGGGGTTTAACCTCTTCCTTCGCCTCTTCTGCGCGACGACGCTCGGCCAATTCTTCCGAAAACTTTTTCATGTAGGGTTCAAAATCCTTTGGCTCCATAAATTCAAATGTACCATTCTTCAAAAAGAACTCCTTGTTCCAGTCCTTTACTACCGCAAATTGCTTATTATTCGCCATCATATAGTAGCCAGATACAACTGGATGAATGGAAGTAGATTCAATCAATTCAACGAGCTGAACAGGTGAAAAGACGACATCCGAATCAATGCTAACAAACACATCGTATTCCATGCCATTAAATGGCTTCTGGTTCTTACCACGTAGAACATCTAGACCGAGCGTCTGCATACGCGCAAAAGAGACAAATGAACTCTTACCCGTGCTTACTACAATTTCATAACGACCAGCGTTCAAAAGAGAAACCAATGTATCGGTCCATGATAGAATAAACGCCTGTGAAAAGCGATCGCCTGGCAGACCAATCACAACGCGCTTCTTCTTTGGAGCCTCTTGATTGGATGGGGCTACTGGATTCTCTTGGCTGGGTTGGACGACAGGGTTGGAAGTGGGTTGGACGACAGGGTTGGAAGAAGACATGCTATGAAATTCCTGATACCCTTTCAATAAAAAAACCCCTTTATATTGGCGCATGTGGAATATCAATGACTCGAAAGAGGGGTCGGAGAGTAATAAATTCGTTCTCTAAAAACTGTAAATAGAGTTCCACATCCTCTCTCAAAAAGAAAACAGGAGAGAAGACAGAATCACCCATTAAGATAACAAAACATTGATCACCTCTCTCTTCCAATGGAACGGTTGAATGAAAGTCAGTTGTCATGTCTAAAAAGATGCCACCCAATAAAGGGTCATCTTCTCTCTG
>VFQS010001123.1_pt1 | contig 25698 bp, 30 predicted proteins | sample 3512361 | NCBI WGS metagenome assembly VFQS01 (sample SAMN10412375, study PRJNA504923) | tailings metagenome | isolation source: Relicate 1 Philex TSF3 active mining | place: Philippines
CCTGCAAACCAGCAGCCAGCAGCACAGAGTTGACCGCCCGCGAATAAGACTCGCCACGAAAAGCCAATGACACCAAAGCATCCTGGCCGGAGGCTGGCGATTGCTGACCCGAGCGACTGGTCGATGGCGCAGAGGAAGCATCAGCCACGTAGACAAAGCCATATCCACCGAGTTGAGCCAATGCCATCAAGGCATCTTTCGCTGGAGCATTGCGAAGGGTCATCGTGACCGGAGGTCCATTCAGCTTCAGAAAGCTGCGGTTCGAAAGCACCATGGTTCCCACTGCCATATCCCCGAGCGGTGGCGCCACGGCCCGCGGCTTGAGCGGCGGTGCATAGGCAGGCTGCGGGACTGATCCGGGTTCGCGCAGATTGAATCGAGCCGACTGGTCGGCAGGCTGAACTGGGGTGGAGAAGCTGATGATCAGATTCCGCCCGTCGGCGCTCACCGCCGGCCGACCCAGCGGAGCACCTGGCATCGGAACCACCTGCAGCTGATAGTCGCGGCCGGCGCCATTCAGGCTCACGCTCTGCAAGCCAGCCTCAGGCAGCGTGAATCGCTGGGGGCCAAGACGCAGCGATCCTGGAGCAGCCATCTGAAGATCGCCCCGCCAGGCCTGTCCATCGCGGCTCTGCTGCAGCACTGGAGCAGCACCCGTGCCCTCAATCACCAGCTCCACGCCCTCCGGTGAGCGCCTCAAGCTCAGTGCCACAGAGCCGGCGGCTGGAGTTGCGCTGGCCGGCGTCACCGGCCCAGTGGGGCGGGGCGCTGCCTCCAGAGGTGCCAACGCTGTAGCCGCGGCCACCACGGCCAGAAGCAGGCCACAACGCAGCTTCACGTTTGATCCCCTGGCGGTTTTAGGCGGATGGTATCGACAAACACCAGGCCAGGCCAGGCTTTAGCGGGCCTGACCTGGCTGCTCAGCGGAGCTGTAGAGACTCAGGTTCAGCCGCAGTTGCGTGGTGTTGGCGACAGCTTCACCCGGCTTGGCGGCGTGTTTGGTTTCGTGCTTGAGGCTCAGATCGCTCTGCACCACCAGCAAGCTGAGCTTCTCAACCCCCCTCAGAAAAGCCAACAGCTGCGGGCCGGTGCCTCTCGCCGTGAGCAGCAGCGATGTTTTTTGCAGGCCGGGAGCCAGCAAAGGATCGGGAGGAGGGGCGGGAGCCCTGTTTTTGTCCTGCCTCGCGTTGGATCGATTCGATTCGTCGTCGGGGGGCGGGGCCGGGGCGATCGGCTCATAGCCATCGAGGATCACTCCTGTTCGCTGGGCCTCAGCGCTGAGCTGCGCCATAAAGGTGTTGATCTCTCCGCTACCAGCGATCAACCCCAGGATCTGGCTTCTCCGCTGCTCTTCCTGCTCCACGTTGTCGCGGAGCTTCAGCAGTTGCGTGCGCAGCAGCGGCAGGCGCTGACGCTGTTCAGCCAGTTGTTCCCGTTCCGCTTCGGCGATCTGGAGGCGCTGCCAGGTGGGCCACACCGCCAGCCCGGCCACCCCAACGCTCAAGAGCAGCCCGATCGCTGCAGGCAGCCCCATCAACACCCAGTCCCGTTGCAAACGGCTAGGCCGACTCACCTGCAGGTTGCTCATGGCAGCACCCCCGCCCGCTCCAGGATCTGCAAGCGCTTGGCCAACCCCTCAGCTCCAAGGCTCTGCAGCAACTGCACCTGCCGCGCAGCCGGCACGGTGGCGAAGGCAGCCGTGAGATCCCACTCGAGTGGTGCCCCGGCCTTGGCGACATCGCGACTGAGCCTGATCACCTTCACGCCCTTGCCCTCAAACATCGGTGATTGGCCCAACAGCAAACCCAAGGCGTTTACGCGCCGAAACGCTTGTGGATCTGCCGCCACGCCCTTGAGCTTCAGGCTGTTGCCTTGCACCTGCACATCGGTGAGCTGAACACCCTGTGGCGTGATCGCTGCCAGTTGAGCCACCAGCGCTGAGCCCGACGACACCGCTACCAGCCCCTTCGCCAAGCCTTCAGTACTGCGCTGCAAGCCGCTGAGCTTGCGGCGCTGAACCAGCGCCTGAGCCTCCAACGCCTGCACCTGAGCCGGAATCCCCCGCAACCCCTCCAACTCCCGCTCGAGCAGGGCTTGCCTCCACAGCAGCGCTCCCCACAACCCCAGCACCGCCACCAACAAACCTGCGCCCAGAGCTGTGCCCCGCAGCAGCAGGCCCCGCGCCGGAACCAACGGCTCAGGGCTGGGAGGGAGACCCCGCTCCAGGCGACGCTGCCGCAGCAAATCCCAATCGCCGATCAGCCAGGCAGGGATGGTCATGGCAGCCGATCTCCCGCCACGAGCCCCCTCAAGGCAGGCGCCTCAGCGCGCGGTTCCAACCAAGACACCGAACATCCCAGCGCTCCGACCAGCTCAGGCAGCACCGCATCCACAGCCGACTCATCACCGCTCACCAGGGCAGCCCTTGGATGGAAGCGCCGTTGAAAGGTGTGCAACGCAGGGATCAGCGCCTCCAGTTCTGTGAGCGCAGGCAGCGGCCATTCGCCCAACGGCTCTCCCTGATCCAGGGCCAACAACCAGCTCTTCTCCTCCTGCAACTGCAGAAGCAGCTGCACCCCCTCAGCGAGCTGCGGCTCCGCCGCCCGCCACAGGCAGATCGGTAGCGGCTCCATCCCATCGAGCGCCACACCGGCCTGGCTGAACACCTCGATCCAGGCCTCCAGCAAAGCGCGCTGCACGACCACCAGCAACGAGCGGGGCGGCGCTCCGATCAGGGGTTCAAGCCGCACATCTGCGTCTCGCAGCGACCAAGGCAGATCGAGCTGATCCTGTTGCTGCCGCACCACCACTTCGGGTTGATCGGGCCAACGCGCATCGGGCCAGGCGATCACCCGCCAGGCGGTGGCAGCCCGCGGCAGCACCGCCTTCACCCGAGCGCCAGAGAAACCGCGCTCGACCAACAGATCCCCGATCAGATCCCCCAACGCCTCCACCGCCGTGGGCTGGCCGTTCACGCACAAGCCTTCTGGCAGCGGCACCCGCTCGAGCCATGCCACACGCTCACCATCGAGCACCATCGCCGTGAAGGCCTGATCCTCAAGCTGCAGATACACGCGCCGGGGGAAGAGCCAACTCTTCAGTGGTGCGAGTTGATCCTGAAGCCCCGAGAGCACCACCGCAGCTCAGCTGCCATCTGAGCGCAAACTATCGCCAGCCCGCGCCGCTGCCCACCGCTTCGCTGATGCTGCGGAAGCCGTGGCGATCGAGCTGCTGGCAGATGCCCTCCAGGATGGACGGCACCAGCTGAGGCCCCTCGTATATCCAACCGGTGTAGAGCTGAATCAGCGAGGCACCGGCGCTGATGCGCTCCCAGGCCGACTCTGGGGAATCGATGCCACCCACGCCGATCAGCGGCAGGCCGGGGCCGGCCACCGCTCGGAGGCGGCGCAGCACCTCAAGAGCACGTCCGCGCAGGGGCGCACCGCTGAGGCCGCCGGCTTCTTCCGACAACGTGCGACCGGTCTGGGCGATGCGGCGCTGCTCGAGGCCGAGGCGGTTGAGGCTGGTATTCACAGCGATCACCCCAGCCAGGCCCTCCTCGTAGGCCAAGCGAGCGATCGCATCGATCGCTTCATCCTCGAGGTCGGGGGCGATCTTCACCAGCAGCGGCGGGCAAGCCGGTAGGCGCCGCAGCCGCTCCACCAGGCGGCGCAGCTGGGCGTCGTCCTGCAGCTCCCTGAGCCCCGGGGTGTTGGGGGAGCTCACGTTGATCACGGCGTAATCGGCCAGGGGAGCGAGCAGCTCCAGGGAGGAGGCGTAATCGTCGGGTGCCTGCTCCAACGGGGTGACCTTGGATTTGCCGAGATTGATCCCGAGCACGGCCGGGCGCTGACCCGCTGGCGGAAGAGCCTGGCGCTCGAGGGTGCGGCGGGCCGCCAAGGCGCCGTTGTTGTTGAAACCCATGCGGTTGAGCGCCGCCCGCTCCGCCGCCAGCCGGAACAGGCGCGGTTTCGGATTGCCGGGCTGGGCGTGCCAGGTGACGGTGCCTACCTCGGCAAACCCGAAACCAAACAAGTGCCAAATGCCGGCAGCCACGGCGTTCTTATCGAAGCCGGCGGCCAAGCCCACGGGGTTGCGGAAGCGACAACCGAACAGGGTTTGTTCGAGGCGCAGGTCGCGCACCTCGAGCTCAGCCCCCAGGCCCGCCAGGCTGCCGCTCACCAGCGGCCAGTTGCGCCGCAACGATGCCTGCCCCAGGGCCTGCAGGGTGAGCTGGCTGAGCTGCTCGGCGTCAGCCCCCTCATCGCGGCTGAGCAGGGGGCCCACAAAACGCTGGTAGAGAGCCCCGGTGCCGAGTTCAGCCATCCCGTTGTTGCTCCGCTGACACCGATCCTGACGCCTCCCGGGCCAGGCGCCAGCGTCCGTCAGCGCTTGGCTGCACCTGCCAGTCGCGCCAGCGCCAGGGTTCGCTGCGGCCCTCGAGCTTTTTCAGCGGTTGCTCCACCAGCTGGGCGAGCTCCAGCAGGCTGAGGCCATAGCCGCCCTGGGCGAGGCGATCGGCGAGCTCCAGGCGGGTGAGCAGCTGCTGCAGGGCCGGGGGAGCAGCATCCTGTGGGGCTTTGGGCGAGGGCTCGGGCTCGCTCACCATCAGGCCGCCGTACTCGCCATGGGCGAGCTGGGGTTGCTGCCCCTTAGAGAAAGCCACGGCGATGGCATCGCAGCGGTCGTTATCGGGATCGCCGCTGTGGCCTTTCACATAGGTGAAGGGCAGGCCGCTCAGGCGGGCGGCATCAAGGGCTTCCCAGAGGTCGCGGTTGAGCACGGGGCTGCCGGAGGCGGTGCGCCAGCCCTTGCGCTTCCAGCCGTTGATCCACTTGCTGAAGCCGTCGATCAGGTATTTGGAATCGGTGCGGATCGTGAGGCCCGGATCGCGCGGCAGCACCGCCAACTTCTCCAGCAAGGTGAGTGCCGCGGTGAGCTCCATGCGGTTGTTGGTGGTGTTGGGCTCAAAGCCGCCGAACTCCTGCACCGAGCCATCGCTGAAGCGCAGCAAACAACCCCAACCGCCAGGCCCCGGGTTGCCGCTACAGGCTCCATCACAGGCGGCCGCTACCACCACTGGCTGATCGGGCACTGGGCGCTCACCTCCGGGTCCGGTACAACACCCTCCTGACGACGTGCGCAGAAGAGAAATCCCATGCAGCGAACCTACCTGCCCCTGCTGGCCCTCTCTACGGCGATCGCGGCGCCGGCCTGGGCCGCCAGCGTGTTCACCAGCCAACCCCTCGACCAGTCGCGCTTTGCGGTGCTGGCCCAGCCCGTGGGCAAGAGCGATTGGAAGCTGCTGGTGCTCGAGCAGATCAAACCGGAGCCCCTCTGCTGGGAGAAGCGCAGCGATGGGCTGATCGATCCAGCGCTCAACCGCTTTGATTTCAGCGGCATCTGCAGCCGCTACATCGACAGCAATGGCTATTCGCTGCGGGTGGGAGATGAAGACCTTGCCAGCCGCTACCGGCTGCGGCTCGAGCAGCAGGGCAACAAGGTGTCTCTCCTGGCCATGACGCCGAGCCAAGCCACCGAGCTGGTGGTGGGGCGCGGATCGATGAGCCAGCGCGACCGCGAGGGCTTTGTGGCCATTGAGCTGGAGCCTGGCTGGAGCCTGGAGCGCCGCGCCTACGGCAGCCAGACCCTCAGCCATGTGTACTTCGCCAATGGCACCCCCCTCAGCCAGCTGATCGCCAAAGCCAGCCGCGGCAGCGCTGAATCCGCCCTTGCCACACCCGCGAGCGGGAGCAAGCTGAAGCCCCTGCCGCCTCAGCCCGGGAGTGGCCCAATCGCCCTTCAGGTGATCCCGTTCAGGCCCTAGGCCAGCTCACGCAGCGGTCCACACCCCCTCGACCCCGTTTTCCTACTGCCGTATGTTTGTCTTGTGTGAGGAGTGCGGAACACCACTTCTGGGGTCGAAACGAGGACAGACTCCCAGAAGCGTTCCGAACTCAAAGCCCTGCCTTCGGCGGGGCTTTTTTATTGATAGGGCGAAACTGGCGACCTCAGTTCGCTCAAGGCAGCAGCCGTACCAGCTGGTTCACAAAAAAGCCGGCCCCCGCAGGAGCCGGCTGGATCAGAAGCGTGATGGCGGGCTGCCGGAGCGGTCCGCCGCAGCGATCACTTGATGGTGACCTTGCCGCCGGCCTCTTCCACGGCCTTCTTGAGGGCCTCGGCGTCGGCCTTGGACACGCCTTCCTTGATGGCACAAGGGGCGCCTTCCACGAGAGCCTTGGCCTCGCCCAGGCCCAGGCCGGTGGCTTCGCGCACGGCCTTGAGCACCTTGATCTTGGCAGCGGCGTCGAAGCCGTCGAGAACGACGTCGAACTCGGTTTGCTCTTCAGCGGCTTCAGCAGCAGCTGCGGGAGCAGCGGCCATCACGACGCCGGCGGAAGCGGCGGCGGACACACCGAAGGCCTCTTCGATCTGCTTGACGAGCTCGGAAGCTTCAAGCAGGGAGAGCGACTTCAGTTGCTCGAGAATTTGGTCGGTAGTAGCAGACATGGTTGGGAATCAGCAACAGATCTGTGTGAACAGTCGGAGCGGAGAGCTCAGCAGAGCAGGCCTCAGTTGGCCGTGCCCTCGCCGTCGGCGTGCTGCTTGAGCGCCCGGGCAAGACCGGAGGGAACTTCGTTGATGCCCACAGCCACCTTGGTGGCCACAGCATTGATCGCGCCTGCGATCTGCGCCATGAGCACCTCCTTGGAGGGCAGATCCCCAATGGCCTTGATCTCGGATTGCGAAAGGAGCTTGCCTTCGAAAAGGCCTCCCTTCGTTTCCGATTTCTTGGTGTCCTTCTGGAAGGCCTGAACAGCCTTCACGGCACCACCCACGTCGCCCTTAACGAGCACGAAGGCGTTGGTGCCGGTGAGGAGGGAATCGAGTTCCGACCAAGCGCTGTTGCCATCAATGGCACGGCGCATCAAGGTGTTTTTGGTCACCTTGCACACACCGTTGCTGGCCTGCAGACGGGTCCGCAGATCAGACATCTCCTTGATGGACAGGCCCTTGTAATCAAGAACCAGCGCCATTTCGGCCTCACCGAGGAGCTGCTTGAGCTCTTCGACGATCTGTTGCTTGTTCTCCAGCGTGCGGCCCATGGGAAACGGAACGGATCGGGGGAACAAGCCGGGTACGCAGCCCCAGTGCAAATGCACTCGAGGGGCTGCGGCTTGCATTCCCCCGGCAGCGAACCGCCAGGGCAAAAACCAGTCGCGTGCACCTCGGCAGGATTTAAGGCTTTCGGTAGCGACTCACCGAAGTGAGCGCCGACCTTGAGCAGACCTGCTGTCTTGGGTAGGGCGCGTGCCCTTCTGGCCTAAGCCAGTTCGCCAACATACAACAAAGCCCCCGCCTGGGGCGGGGGCTAAGAAAGCCGAGGGAACCCCGGCCATCTGGATCCGGATCAGGCTTCCTGCTTGATGTCCTGCAGGGCAGACACATCCACTTCCACCGAGGGGCCCATGGTGGAGGTGATGTAGAGGCTCTTCCAGTAGCGACCCTTCGCACCGCTGGGCTTGTTGCGGTCGATGGTCTCCTGCAGGGCCTTGAGGTTGTCGAGCAGCTTGGCCGCGTCGAAGCTGGCCTTACCGAAACGAACGTGCACGATGCCGGTGCGGTCGGCGCGGAACTCGAGTTTGCCGGCCTTGAACTCGTTGATGGCGGAGGCCAGGTCGGTGGTGACGGTGCCGGCCTTGGGGTTCGGCATCAGACCACGGGGACCGAGCACCCGGCCGAGCTTGGCCACCTTGGGCATCATGTCGGGGGTGGCGATCAGGAGATCAAACTCCATTTCGCCCTTGGCGATGGTTTCCACCAGATCGTCGTCGCCGGCCAAGTCGGCACCGGCGGCCTTGGCTTCAGCCACCTTTTCACCACGGGCGATCACGGCGATGCGGATGCTCTGGCCGGTGCCGTGGGGCAGCGCCACGGTGGTGCGCAGCTGCTGGTCGGTGTACTTGGGGTCGATGCCGAGGCGGGCGTGGGCCTCAACGGTCTCGTCGAACTTGGCGGTGGCGTTGGCCTTCACCAGTTCCACCGCTTCCAGCGGGGAGTAGGTGCGGGTCTCAACCTTGCCGAAGGCGGCGGAATAACGCTTGGAAACTTTGGGCATGTCAGGCGTGGGGTGCAGGCGAGCCCAAGGGCTCTCCCCCGATAAGGGACAAAAGGTGGAATGGGATCAGGCTTGGGCCGAGGCCCGCTGATCTCAGTCCTTCACGGCGACGCCCATGTTGCGGGCGGTGCCTTCGATGATGCGCATGGCCGAATCAACGCTGGTGCAGTTGAGGTCGGGCAGCTTGGTCTTGGCGATCTCCTCGAGCTGGGCGCGGCTGATGGCGCCCACGGAGCCCTTGGCGGAGGTGGCGGCGCCCTTCTCGATGCCGGCTGCCTTGGAGATCAGCACGGAAGCGGGAGGGGTCTTGGTGATGAAGGTGAAACTGCGGTCTTCGAAAACCGAGATTTCAACCGGGATCACATAGCCGGCCTTGTCCTGCGTCCGAGCGTTGTACTCCTTGCAGAACGCCATGATGTTCACGCCGTGCTGACCGAGGGCAGGGCCCACCGGCGGCGCGGGGTTGGCTTTGCCGGCATCGAGTGCCAGCTTGATCACAGCTACAACTTTTTTTGCCATCGTCCTGGCGGCTTGAGCAATCTGCGGATCCGCGACCCTAGGGCAGCGGGTGCGGCAGGCCCCGGGAACCGGAACACTGCCTGAGGCCGCCCTCCGCAGGGAGACGGCCGCAGCTGATCAGCTCTGTTTGCTGATCTGGGAGAACTCGAGTTCCACCGGGGTTTCCCGGCCGAAGATCGAGAGCAGGGCCTTGAGTTTGTTGCGCTCGCCCGACACCTCGATCACTTCGCCCTGGAAGTCCTTGAACGGACCAGCCGTGACGAGGATCTGATCGCCCTCGGTGAGGTCGACCTTCACCACAGGCTTCTTCTCGGCGGCGCGCTTGAAGATGCGATCCACCTCCGAGCGGCTGAGGGGGCGGGGCTTGATGTGGCCGCGGGCCTTGCCGGTGGCGCGGCGATCCTCAGCGCCCACGAAGTTGATCACGTTCGGGGTGCTGCGCACCGCCATCATCGTGTCTTCATCGAGCACCATGCGCACGAGCACGTAGCCGGGGAACACCTTCTCTTCGGTGCTGGTGCGGCTGCCGTCTTTCTTGAGCTTCACCGCCGGGGTCTGGGGGATCTCGATCTCAAGGATGCGGTTGTCCACGCCCAGGGTCACCGCGCGCTGCTCGAGCGTGGCTTTCACCTTCTTCTCGCAGCTGGAGGCCACCTGCACGGCGTACCAGCGGGCGATCGGTGCGCGGCCTTCAGCCGCGGGCACGCTGAGGATTTCCAAACCTTCAGCCGCTTCGGCACCAGCCAGGCCTTCAGCGCCCAGCTCTTCAGGGCTCAGATCAACGTCGGACACGGGCAATGGCAAAGGGGGAAGGAGAAATCAGCGGAACACCTGGGCGTTCACCCAGCTGTAGAAGCGGTCGATGGCGGCGATGGCAAAGGCCGAGAGGGTCACCATCAAGATCACGGCCACCGATTCAGCAAACAGCTGCTGGCGGCTGGGCCACACCACCTTGCGCAGCTCGGCCACGGTGCTGCCCACGAAGCCCTCGGAGGCCGGGGGAGTGGCTGGCTGATCGGGTTGTGGCTCAGTCGGGGTTTCCACCACAGGGTCCAGAAGGTGTTCGCGGAGCGAGGGCGCGCGCTGTTGCGCAAACAGCCACCCTACCGGACGTGATCAAACCGCCCCGCCGATCGGGGTGAAGCGCAGCTCCCCTTCCGCCTCCCGCAGGCTCACCTGCACAGCGGATGCCCCAAGGAAACGCTCCTCGAGCAGCTCGGTGGCCAGGGGATTTTCGATGCGGCGCCGCAACAGCCGGCGCAGCGGCCGCGCCCCGTATTCCGGTTCGTAGCCCTCTTGGGCGAGCCAGGGCACCACCGCTGCATCCACCTGCAGCTCCAGCCCCTGCTCCCGCAGCAGAGCGGCCAACTCCGCCAGCTGCAGGTGCACGATGCGCTGCAGCTGCTCGGGGCCGAGGGGCTGGAAGCGGATCACCTCATCGATGCGGTTGAGGAACTCCGGCCGGAACTGGCTGGCCAGGGCCTGCTCCACCTGCTGCTCGAGCTGGGCCGGATCGGCACCGCTGCGGGCGTTGTCGAGGATGGCGCGGCTGGCCAGGTTGCTGGTCATCACCACCACGGTGTGGCGGAAATCCACGGTGCGGCCCTGGGAATCGGTGAGGCGCCCGTCGTCGAGCACCTGCAGCAGCACGTTGAACACATCCGGGTGGGCCTTCTCCACCTCATCGAGCAGCAGCACCGCATAGGGGCGGCGGCGCACCGCCTCGGTGAGCTGACCGCCTTCCTCGTAGCCCACATAGCCCGGAGGAGCTCCGAGCAGGCGGGCCACGGCGTTGCGCTCCATGAATTCGCTCATGTCGAGCCGCACCAGCGCCTCCTCCTCATCGAACAGGGCCGCCGCCAGGGCCTTGGCCAACTCCGTTTTGCCCACACCGGTGGGGCCGAGGAACAGGAACGAACCCACAGGCCGGCGCGGATCCTTCATACCGGCCCGGGCGCGGCGGATCGCCGCGGCCACCGCCGCCACCGGCTCCCGCTGGCCGATCACCCGCTCACCCAGCCGCTGCTCCAGCTCCAGCAGCTTCTGGCGTTCACCCGCCATGAGCCGTTGCACTGGAATCCCGGTCCAGCGCGCCACCACATCGGCGATGTCTCCCTCTTCCACCTGCTCGCGTAGCAGCGACTGCCCGGCTCGCTGCTGCTCCTGCAATTGCGCCTCCAGCTCGGTGCGGCGCTGTTGCACGCCATGCAGCTGGTCGTACTGCAGGCGGGCGGCTTCCTCCAGATCGCCGTCGCGCTCGGCTTCAGCAATCTGCAGCCGCAAGCTCTCGTCGTCGGCGAGCAACTGCCGCAGCTCAGCCAGCTCCTCGCGCTCGCCCTGCCAACGCTGCTGCAAGTCCTGCAAAGCACTGCTGGCCTGACGGCGTTGCGCCTGGAGGGCCACCCGCTCAGGCTCAGGCGCGCTTTCCGCCGAGAGCAGCGCCAGCTCAACACGCCGCAGCTCGCTTTCCGCCTCTTCCACGAGGCGCGGTTTGGAGGTCACCTCCATGCGCAGCTGGGCGGCCGCCTCATCGATCAGATCGATGGCCGAATCCGGCAGGCAGCGATCGGCGATGTAGCGATCCGCCAGGCGCGCCGCGGCCACCACGGCGCCATCGGTGATTGCCACGCCATGGTGCAGCTCGTAGCGCTCCTTGAGCCCCCGCAGGATCAGGGTGCTCTCCTCGAGCCCCGGCTCCTTGATCAGCACCTGCTGGAAGCGGCGGTTGAGGGCGGGGTCTTTCTCCACCGTGCGGCTGAACTCCTCGGGGGTGGTGGCACCGATGCAGCGCAGATCCCCCCGGGCCAGGGCCGGTTTGAGAATGCTGCCCGCATCGCTGCTGGAGCGCTCCGGCCCCACCACCGTGTGCAGTTCATCAATGAACAGGATCACGCCGGCACCTTCGCCCTCGGCCTCGCGCACCTCCTTGAGCACGCTGCGCAGGCGCTCCTCAAACTGCCCGCGGAATTTGGCACCGGCGATTAGGGCGCCGAGATCCAGGTTGATCAACCGCTGCCCCTTCAGCGCATCGGGCACCTCCCCAGCCACGATCCGCTGGGCCAAGAGCTCGGCGATGGCGGTTTTACCCACGCCTGGCGCGCCAATCAACACCGGGTTGTTCTTGCCCCGGCGCGAGAGCACCTGCATCAAGCGGCGGATCTCCGTGTCGCGCCCGATCACCGGATCCAGCTCACCGGCACGCGCCGCAGCGGTGAGATCGCGGCCGAACTGATCGAGGGCGCTGGGTTCCTGCTCGAGGCGGAGTTCTGAATCGGCGACATCTGCCGCAGGCGGACGGGGCGCTGCAGGGGCGGGCGGGGCCGAGACGGCTGGAGCACCCCGATCGATCCAGCTGTCGCTGGGCTGCTGGGCCGCCCTGGGCTCCGGTCCGCGATGCACCGGCTCGGGCGCTGGGGGCGACGGCCGTTCGAAGCGTTGCTGGCGGCGCAACAGGTCTTCGCTGAGGCCCTGATCCGCCAACAGCCGCCGCCCTAAGCGGGGTTCATCCAGCAGAGCCAGCAGGATCTGGGGGATGTCGATCAGGCGAGCGCCCGCCGCCTGGCGGCAGCGCTCCGCCGCATCCAGCAGCTCTTCAAAGGCCTCCCCGATGTAAAGCTCACGACTGGAACTGGTGGGCTGATCGGCGCAGACGTCGTCGAGCTGATCGAGCAACGCCTCTGGATCGAGGGGCAGCGGATCGATCCAGCTGGCGTAGCGCGGATCGCTGAACAGCACCTGCAGCAGGTGCTCCACATCCATGTCGCTGTGGCGCCAGCGGCGCGCCTGCTCCTGGCTGGCCAGCAGCAGATCCCAGGCCGCATCGCTGAAGCGATCCGGCTCCGTGGTGAGGCTGGCGCCGGCGGCGGGGTTGGCGAAATCAGGCCGCATGGGCGCGGGAGCTCAGCTCGATCAGTTCCACCTTGTAGCCATCGGGATCTTCCACAAAGGCAATCACGGTGGTGCCGTTCTTCATCGGCCCCGGCTCCCGCACCACGCGGCCGCCCTTAGCGCGGATCTGATCGCACACCCCAACGATGTCGTCCACACCGATGGCGATATGGCCATAGCCGCTGCCGATCTCGTAGCTCTCGGTGTCCCAGTTGTGGGTGAGCTCCAGCACCGTGGCGTCGCTCTCCTCGCCGTAGCCCACAAAGGCCAGGGTGAAACGGCCGCCGGGATAGTCCTTGCGGCGCAGCAAGCGCATGCCGAGCACCTCGGTATAGAAGGTGATCGAACGCTCCAGGTCGCCGACCCGCAACATCGTGTGGAGCAAGCGCATGGAAGCCGCATCAGCCAGGCGCATTCTGACCAGAGCTCACGGTTCGGTGCCAACGGGCACAAGAGGAGCGGCAGGGGCGACCCATAGGATCCCCTCCAAGGACCACTGAGACACACCTAGGCCGCTGTGATCGACACCCTCGACCTCGTGATTGACACCATCGTGGCCCGGGAGGTGCTCGATTCCCGCGGCACCCCCACGGTGGAAGCCGAGGTGATGCTCGAGGGCGGTGCCAGCGGCCGCGCCATCGTGCCCAGCGGCGCCAGCACCGGCGCCCACGAAGCCTGTGAGCTGCGCGATGGCGGCAGCCGCTACTGCGGCAAGGGTGTGCTGCAAGCCGTGAGCAATATCGAAGAGAAGATCGCCCCGGCCCTCTGCGGCCTGAGTGCCCTCGATCAGGGCACCGTGGATGCCGCGATGATCGAGCTCGACGGCAGCGATAACAAGAGCGCCCTGGGCGCCAACGCGATCCTGGCCGTGAGCCTGGCCACCGCCCGGGCCGCCGCCAATGGCGTGGGCCTGCCGCTCTACCGCTATCTGGGTGGCCCGATGGCCAACCTGCTGCCGGTGCCGCTGATGAACGTGATCAACGGCGGTGCCCACGCGGCCAACAGCCTGGATTTCCAGGAGTTCATGCTCGTGCCCCATGGCGCGCCCACCTTCCGCGAGGCACTACGGATGGGCACCGAGGTGTTTCACACCCTCAAGGGCCTGCTCAAGGACAAGGGCCTGAGCACCGCCGTGGGTGATGAAGGTGGCTTCGCCCCGGATCTCGGCAACATCGAAGCCGGCGACCTGCTGGTGCAGGCGATTGAGAAAGCCGGCTACCGCCCCGGCGATCAGATCTCCCTGGCCCTGGATGTCGCCAGCACAGAATTCTTCAAAGACGGCCGCTACGCCTTCGACGGTGGCAGCTACACCAGCGCCGAGATGGTGGATCAGCTGGCGCAGCTGGTGAACCGCTTCCCGATCACCTCGATCGAGGACGGTGTTGCGGAGGACGACTGGGACGGCTGGGCCCTGCTCACCGAAAAGCTCGGCAAAACCGTGCAGCTGGTGGGCGACGACCTGTTTGTGACCAACAGCGCCCGCCTGCAGCGCGGCATCGATTTGGGCGTGGCCAACTCGATCCTGATCAAGGTGAACCAGATCGGTTCCCTCACCGAAACCCTGCAGGCGATCGATCTGGCGGGCCGCGCCGGCTACACCAGCGTGATCTCGCACCGCTCCGGCGAAACCGAAGACACCACCATCGCCGACCTGGCGGTGGCCACCCGCGCCGGCCAGATCAAGACCGGTTCCCTCAGCCGCAGCGAGCGCGTGGCCAAGTACAACCAGCTGCTGCGCATCGAAGACGAACTGGGCAGCCAAGCCGTGTATGCCGGAGCTGAGGATCGCGGCCCCCGCGGCAAGGCCTGATCCGGCGAGGCGGATCGCCCGCCTCAGGATTGACCCAACTTGTCGATGCGGCCATCACGCCGTAACCGGGCCTGCAGTTTCAGCCAGCTCAGGCCCACCGGGGCTGACAGCACGATCGGCACTGCCGTGAGCATCGGCCTGGTGCTAGCCGCCAGCAGAGCCGTGGACACTAAAAGAGCCCCGAGCAGCATCGACTGACCAGCGCTCTGCTGGCTCAGAGCCACGCGCCGCAGCAGCCGATCGGTTTCACCGGCGCGGATCTGAACCTGAAGGTCGCCCTGCTCAATGCGCGAGAGGCTGTCCTCTAGGCGCTGAGGCAAGCCAAGGGCACGGCTGCCCACCTCCACCGCCTGGCGACCCAGCTGATTGAACAAATCGTTGGGGCCGTTGCCGGAGGCGCTCATCAGGGGAAGCAGGTAAGGGCGGGCAATCGCCACGAGGCTAAAGCTGGGATCGAGGCTGCGGCCGACCCCCTCAAAGGTGGAGAGGGCCCGCATCACGAAGATCAGCTCCGGGGGTAGGCGGAACGGCTGGCCGTACACCAGGTCGTAGAGATCGCCCGACAGCTTTTCGATCACATTGGCGGAGAAGGGAGGCGTGAGCGCCTCGGTGAGCATCACCCGCACCAGGCGGCGCACGGGGCCTGGATCGATATCAGGTGCAATCACCCCAGCGGCCTGAAGCTCATTCACCAGGCCGGCCGCATCGCGGGCGGCGGCGGCCGTCACCATCCGGCCCAGCCGACTGCGCAACCGCTGCGACAGGCTGCCCACCATGCCGAAGTCGTAATAGATCAGGGCCCCATCGCGGGCCACGGCGAGATTGCCGGGATGGGGGTCGGCATGGAAGAAGCCGAAACGCACCAGTTGCTGCAGGTAGCTGGCAGCACCCTTCTCCGCCACCGCAGCCGGATCGATGCCCGCTTCGAGGATCGCCGTTCGGTCGGTGATCTTGATGCCGGGCACGTAATCCAGGCAGAGCACGCGGCGGGTGGTGAGCTCCCACACCACCGCCGGGATGCGAATGCCGGGGTCATCGAGAAATTGCTGACGAAAGCGGGCGGCATGCTCAGCCTCCAGGCGGAAATCGAGCTCCCGCAGCAGCACCCGCCGGCACTCCTGAGCGATCGACACCCAATCGCGCCCCACGCCCCAGCTGGGATGGCGCTGCAGCACAGCCGCCACCTGCTGCATCACCTCCAGGTCGAGGCGGAACAGACGCTCCAGGCCTGGGCGCTGAATCTTGAGCACCACCTGGCGGCCGCTGCGCAGGCTGGCGCGATGCACCTGGGCCAGGCTGGCGGCCCCGAGGGGCTCGGGATCGAGATCGATGATTTCGGCGCAGCGCTCACCGAGCTCCTGCTCCAGCAGCGCCTGGGCCGTTTGGAACGAGAAGGCCGGAACGCTGTCTTGCAGGCGCGACAACTCCTCCACCCAGCTGGCGGGGAGCACATCCGGGCGAGCCGAGAGCAACTGGCCAAGCTTGATGAAAGCTGAGCCGAGGCTGAGCAACTCGGCGGTGAGCCAGCGGGCCCTGCGCCGCTGCCGGGCGGCGCGGCGCTCGGCGGTAGCCCCACCGGGATAGCTCAAGTCGCGAGCATCGAGCCAGAGCCCGAACAGCAGCTGCACCACAGCCGCCCAGATGCGCAGCACCCGCGTGGCGCTGCGCACACCCTGCATCAAGGCAGGCATCAGGGCTGCTCCTCAAGCCGACGGGCCACTCGCGCCACCTGAGCACGCAGCTGATCGATTTGGTGCTGAGGATCCGCGGACATGGGCGCCGAGGCAGGAGCGCCTGGAGATGGCGCGGCCTCACCGCGCTCGAGGCGCTCGGCCTCAAGCTCCACCTCTTCGCGGAACAGGTCCCATTCCTGCCGGAACCGTTCCGGGGCATCCTGAGCCAACACTGCCAGGCCCGCTGCCGCATCGGCCAAGCCACTGCCCAGGCGGGCCGATAACCGGTTCAGTGCTGCCTGCACAAGGGTCTGGGGAGTGCTCATGGCGGCCGTCCGGGCCGAGGCCAGGCGTGATCTGCTGAAACTGTGGCAGATCAGAGCTGGGGAGCGGGAGGCTGTGGAGGCGTGGGCTGCGGAGGAGTCACCGGTTCTGCCACAGGAGCTGAAGGCGCAGCCGGAAGCTCAGGCTCACTCGGCGGTTCGATCTGGTTGGCGCGTTGCAGCTCGGCTTCGGCCTGCTTGGCCGCTTCCGCGCGCTGCTGGGCCTCCAGCGCCTGCTGACGCTCCAGCTCCTGCAGCTCCAAATCGCCGCGGATTTCCCCCTGGGCATCGCCAAAGCGCAGCTTCAGGCTCTCCAGGCTCGTGCCGGGGAACACCTGCACATCAAAACCTGGGCCGAAGCGAATCAACTCGCTGACGTTGAAGCTGAGCAGCCGCTGGGCGACGCCATAGGCCAGGCCAAAACACACCCCAGCAATCAGGGGGCCTTTCCAGATCTGCTGCGGCCGAGGCTGGGTCGGCTGCGACACCCGTGCCATCCGCGGCCCGCATCAGGGGCCCAACTTTAAGCAGCCCAGGCCTGTGTGGATGCGGTGAATGACAGAGGGCTGCGCCGAACTGAACGCTTAATTTCAGCAGCGCGTAATGGGGAGAGCAGCTGTGGTCTCGCTCGACTGCCTCGCCGCGCTCGATCACCTCATCTGGCTGCGCACAGGCCAACGGGCTGCGGAAGCTCTGGCCTGCGCGCAGCCCACCGTGAGCCGCAACAGTCGCCGATGCCTGGAGGTGTTCGGCCTGGAGCTAGCCCGCAGCCGCGGCGAATGGCGGCTGATCGGCGACACCGAGCTGCTCAACCTGGAGCGCTCCGTGCATCAGCAATGGCGCTGGAGCCGGCGCTGCACCCTGAGGCTGGAAGCCCAGCATTGGTCAGCACCAGGCCTGGATGGGCTGGAGCTCAGCAACTGGCAACGCGGCAATTTCAACCAGCTCGATTACGAACAACCCCTCGCACTGCTGGAAGAAGGGGTGATCGATGCCTGGATCTGCTCAGCGCCGGATGCACCGGTGCGCAACGGGCTCACCGCCCTGCAGCTCACCACCATGCCCATGCATCTGATGGTGCCTGTGGGCCACCCACTGGCGGATCGGCGCAATCCGATCGCCTGGGATGAACTCTTGCCTTACCCCGTGCTGCCTCTGCCCAAGGGCAGCTTCCCGATCTTTGAAAGCATGCTGCGCCAATGCGGCCTGCTGCCCAGCGCCGAACGGGAACAGGCCATGAAACAAGCCTCCTGGTTTGGCCAGGTGCCGGTGGAATCGATGCTGATCGGCTACTCCTCCCCGCTCACCCTGCATCTCTTCGGCGACGAGTGGGTCAGGCTTCCTCAGCGTTTACCCGTGGAAGTTGGCGATGTGCTGATGGTGCGTGATGCCTTCCGCGATCACCCGCGCACCCAAGAACTGTTCAACCTGCTGAGTGATCACCTCAGCCAGTTGGCCGCCCCGCATCCTGATGTGACCGTGCACCGCAAGCCTGTGGCTTACGTCGTGTAGCCGGTGATCTGCTTGGATCCGGCTAGCAACGTCAGCCCGAGGAACGGGGCCACTCGCCTTATCGGCGCTGGGCATCCTGCATCCAGATCCGCTCCAAGGCCTGCCGGAATTGATCGGTGCTGGAGGCCGTGCTCAGCGTGCGCCTGCGGAAGACAGAGGTGATCGCCCAGAACTTGAGCCCAGCGGCAATGGCAAAGACCACCCAGGGCACCAGGGTCCACAACGGATGAGCGATCACCGCTTGCCACCTGCCTGGGTGTTGGTGTCTTGGTGCTTGTGGTCTGCGTCGTGGTGAGCGCTGGCGATGGTTGCGCTCAGGAGCGTCACAGCGGTCAGGGCAGCGAGCAACAGGCGCTTCATCGCGTTTTGAGCAATGGGCTCACGGTATGGGGTCACGGTATGGGGTCACTGGGTCGATTGCCTGATGTCTTGCTGGTTCGCCAGGTCGCCGCGTGCGTCTAATCAGGTCAGCATTAGCACCACTCCCAGTGCCAGACCGGCGATATGGACGGTCACCGTCTCGCTGTGGTGCGGTGGGTAGGCCAACAGGGGTCTGAGGGGATGCGGTTCGCTCCCGGTAGCCCAGATCAGCACCGAGAGCACCAAGAAGCATCCGAGCACTTGAAGGGAATGCTCCAGGACCTCAGCAGATGCGAACGGCCTGATGCTTTCAAGGTGAGCGGCAAGGTGCTGAATCTTTTCGGGGAGCACGGTGCTGACAGCAAAGATGCCGCCCATGCAGAGCGCCTTACGAAGATCCATTGAAGTGTTCGTTCTGCTTCTCACTGGATGCCTGCAAATCTGCTGCGATCACTGACCCTGATTTACGTCGTGTAATCGGCGTTAATGCGCACATATTGATCCGAGAGATCACACCCCCAGGCACAACCGCTGCCGGAACCAGATCCCACCTGAATGTGAATCAGCACAGTGTCGTCGATGAGGTAGGCGCCGGCGGCGCGCTCGCGCATGTAGGCCGAGGCGGCGGGGCGATCGAAAGGGAGCGGTTGACCGGCCGCCATCAGTTGGTGCTCGCCGAGCCACAGCGCCACCGCATCGGGATCCATCGGGACGCCGGCGCGGCCGGCGGCCGCCACGATGCGGCCCCAATTGGGGTCGCGGCCATGCACAGCGCACTTCACCAGCGAGGAGCCGCAGATGGTGCGGGCGATGGCTCGGGCAGCAGCGTCATCGCTGGCACCTTCCACCTTCACCTCAATCAGGCAGGTGGCGCCCTCGCCATCCCGGGCGATCGCTTTGGCGAGATGTTGCGACACCGCCGTCAGGCCGGTCTCCAGCGCCTCGTAATGCTCGGGGCTCAAGGGCTCACCGGCTGCAAACGCCAGGTACGTGTCGTTGGTGCTGGTGTCGCCGTCCACCGTGATCGCATTGAAAGAGCGATCCACTGCCCGCTTCACCATCGCCTGCCACACATCGGCCGGCACGCCCGCATCGCACGTGAGATAGCCGAGCATCGTGGCCATGTTTGGGTGAATCATTCCCGACCCCTTGGCCATGCCGCCGATGCGCACGCGGCGATCGCCCAACTCCGCCTCCAGGGCAATCTGCTTGTCGATCAGATCGGTGGTGAGGATCGCGGTGGCCGCAGCAGCGCCGCCTTCGGGGCCGAGGGCTGCCGCCAAGGGATCCAGCCCGGCGAGCATAGTTTCCATTGGGATCGGCACACCGATCACGCCGGTGGAGCAGATCAGCACCTCTTCAGCTGCCAGCCCCAGTCGATCGGCCATGGCCTGGGTGGCCCGCTGGCTGTCGATCAGGCCGCGATCGCCGGTGCAGGCGTTGGCCTGGCCGGAATTGGTGAGCACAGCCCGGGCGCAACCGCCACTGGCCTGCAGCCGTTCGGCGCAGAGATCCACGCAGGCGGCCCGAACCAGCGACGTGGTGAAGGTGCCGGCGCACACGGCCCCCTCCGGGGCGAGTAACAGCGAAAGATCGGGCTTGCCGGAGGCCTTCAGGCCAGCGGTGATGCCGGCGGCCTGGAAGCCTGCAGGGGCCGTGACACCACCGGGAATCGACTGCCAGGAGTGGGGCACAGACAAGGGTGTTGCTGCAGCAATCCTCCTCCCGAACTGGGCCCGCTCAGCGTTTGCGCCACCGGATAAACAGAGGGATCAGCACCAGGCCCACCAGGAGACCCACGGGGTTCTGCAGCACCACCCAGCCACAAACGCCCACGGTGAACATCAAGATCACACGCGCCATCACCCGCCCGGATCGACTGCGGTAGAAACCGCGGCTATAGACCGGGTCGTAGAGAGCCACGCAGCCTCCCTGCAAAGCCAGATGACTCACCCATCTTGGAAACGCTGGCAGGGAACGCAACGGCGCATTGGCCTCACCGGCGGCATCGCGACCGGCAAAAGCACGGTGGGGCGCTGGCTGGAGCAGCAGGGCCTGCCGGTGCTGGATGCAGATGTGTACGCCCGGGAAGCGCTGAACCCTGGAAGCGCCTGCTCGAAAGCCGTTCTGGAGCGTTATGGAGAGCGCGTTGCTTCAACGGGCGGCGCCGGGCAGGAGGCCGCGATCAATCGAGGGGCCCTAGGGGGAATCGTGTTTCATGACCCCGCCGAAAAGACCTGGCTCGAAGCCCTGATCCACCCCGTGGTGCGCAAACGCTTCGAGCAGGAGCTCAGCACCTTGAGCCAGGCACCCACGGTTGTGTTGATGATCCCTCTGCTGTTTGAAGCAGGCCTGGAGGAACTCTGCAGTGAAATCTGGCTGGTGGATTGCACCGCGCAGCAGCAACTCAAACGGCTGATGCAGCGGGATGGCTTGAGTGAGGCAGAGGCCCGAGCACGAATCAGTGCGCAGTGGCCGATGGAGCGGAAGCGGGGTCTGGCGGATCGGGTGCTTGACAACCAGGGAGACGCTGAAACCCTCAAGCACCAGCTCCTTGATCAGCTACAGCAAGAGAGCCTGCGTCGGGTGTGAGCAAGATCACAAAGACCCGGGACCCAGAGCAAAACCATGCGCAAGTCATCCGAGGAACCTGGCTTCATCACCACCAGTCACCCTCGATGAGCCGCACCACCACCCTTCTGGCCGCCCTCGCGATCACCTCCAGCAGCGCTTTCAACCTGGCTCAGAGTCCAGCTGCCAAAGCCATGACAATCAGCTGGGACTGCTTCGATCGCAGCACCACTGCACTGGTCGCTCGCAGCAGCGTTGACATCACCAGCCCTGCAATCAGCTGTCTGCCAGCCGCTGGAGCGGCACAAGCAGCAAGTCCCGCTGCAACACAAGCCGCAGAAACCGAGGCAACTGAGGTGGGATCTGGAAGCGAAACAATGACGGGAACGGAGGCCGGCGCGGAAACCAGCACCGAATCAGAACCTGGCTCTGAACAATCCCTCGGAACGATCCTGGGCACCCATCTCAGCAAACTGATTGGCCAAGGCCTGGCAGATCTGTTCCGCTGAATAATCCACGCAAGCCCTATTAATGCCAAACTAGGTTCTTCAACTTCCTTACTAGCCGCCTGCCATGCAATCCTGGATGAATCGGCGCTTCCGCGCGATAGCCTCAACCTCCATCGCATTCCTTGCAGGGGCAGCAGGGGCATACTGGCCCTCCCCATCATTCGCAAACTCTCCCGAATATAGACCCGAAGAAAAATATTCAAGCAATTTCGGCACCGTTAACATTAGACGCACGAACGGATCCAATTACTCCGGAACTTACCTCGATGGAACAGCATCTCTTCATGGAAGAAGAAACAATAACAACAAGTTCACGGGTCAATGGATTCGACGAGACAGCGCAAGCGAGCGATGTGACTACCCAATCGACGGCTCTTACTATTGGGGGAACGTGATTCTGCAATTCACAGCCGATGGCTTTTCAGGCCTGTACGGGAGTTGCAACAACCCGCCCAGCAACACCTGGAGCGGGCGAAAACTAACCACTCAACCTCTACCTTTTCCATTGCCACAGCCACAACCCACTCGTCTTGACGGCTGGTGGAGAGGTGATCGCGGTGGCTACTACTCCGTACAAAGCAGTGGATCCTCCTTCCAGATGAAGGGCTTCACAGATGCAGGATTACCTCTCACATTGTACGAGGGAACCATCAACGGCAATCAAATCTCTGGTCGTTGGAGCGACTTCTGTGGTGGCGCTTCCGGCAACGCAACACTGCTCTACCAGAACGGCACCATCCGGCGGATTGGCGGAAACTTTAGCCTCATGACCAACTCCTGGTCTCCTTCTTCCAGGCCAGCCAACCTCCAATCACAACCAAACTGCAACGCCTCATCGCAACCACCACAACAGCCACAACCCACTCGTCTTGACGGCTGGTGGAGAGGTGATCGCGGTGGCTACTACTCCGTACAAAGCAGTGGATCCTCCTTCCAGATGAAGGGCTTCACAGATGCAGGATTACCTCTCACATTGTACGAGGGAACCATCAACGGCAATCAAATCTCTGGTCGTTGGAGCGACTTCTGTGGTGGCGCTTCCGGCAACGCAACACTGCTCTACCAGAACGGCACCATCCGGCGGATTGGCGGAAACTTTAGCCTCATGACCAACTCCTGGTCTCCTTCTTCCAGGCCAGCCAACCTCCAATCACAACCAAACTGCAGGAGCAATTGAAACACCAAACAAGTACGTTTAGAACCCTTCTCACAAGCCCCCTACACAGGGGGCTACTAATGTGGCGGCTCAGGCCCATCCCCACGCTCAACCAACTCAGTGCGCGGGAGGGGATCGGGCTGCCGATCGGCGTAATAAGCGTTTTGAAATCGCCCCCCGATGTAGTGGTGACCAGACCTGCGGACATAATCCGACTCTCGACCCAGGTTGCCAAGATGGTTTCGCTTATAAATCCGGCGGTTGATCTCAACCAGAAGGAAGAAGATCCCTACGATAGAAAGATAAATCAGCAAAAAAGACATGAGATCATCCTAACGCGCCTCAGAATTAGCCCTTGAGTTTCTGAGTCAAGATCTGGTTCGCGAGCTTGGGATCGGCCTTTCCACCGGTTTTCTTCATCAGCTGACCAACAAAGAAACCCTGCAGCTTGGTCTTACCGCCGCGGAAGGCATCAACCTCTTCAGGGTGCGCCGCCAACAAGTCCTCAACGATCGCTGTGAGCGCCGCCGGGTCACTGATCATCCCCAGACCGCGCTCTTCGACGATCGCCGCCGGTGAGCCACCCTTCTCAAGGAGTTCGGGAAGGATCTCCTTGGCAATTTTGCCGCTGATCGTGCCGCCGTCGATCAGCTTCACCATCTCCGCAAGCTGCTCAGGGCGGAAGGGGAGATCGGTGTAGGAGAGGCGGTTGGCGTTCACATAGGCAGCGATATCGCCGGTGATCCAGTTGGCCAGGCCCTTGGCATCGGCGCCGGCAGCAACAGCAGCCTCGAAATACTCAGCCATCGGGCGCTCATCGGTGAGCACACGGGCGTCGTATTGGGAGAGCCCCAGGGTTTCGGCATAGCGGTGGCGCTTGGCGGCCGGAAGCTCCGGCAGCTCAGCGCGCCAGCCCTCGCGCAGGTCGGCGCTCACCTCGATCGGGCCGAGATCCGGATCCGGGAAATAGCGGTAGTCGCTGGCCCCTTCCTTGCCGCGCATGCTCTTGGTGAGCTGCTTGCCCTCATCCCAAAGGCGTGTTTCCTGCACCACCGGCTCACCGGCCTCGTAGGCCTTGATCTGGCGTTGGATCTCGTACTCGCAAGCCTTCTGGATGGCCGAGAAGGAGTTCATGTTCTTGATCTCCACCTTCGTGCCGAAGGGCGCATCGGGCCCGCGGCGCACGGAGATGTTCACGTCACAGCGGAGGGAGCCCTCCTGCATATTTCCGTCGCTCACGCCCAGATACCGCATGATCCGGCGGATCTCGGAGGCGTATTCCGCTGCCTCACGGCCCGTGCGCAGATCGGGCTTGCTCACGATCTCCGCCAGCGCCACTCCGGCGCGGTTGTAATCCACCAAGGAGTGGGTGGAGCCCGCCAGACGATCGCTGCCGGCGTGCACCAGCTTGCCGGCGTCTTCCTCCATGTGGAGACGCTCGATACCGATGCGCTTGAGATAGGTGTCTTTGCCCTTTTCAGCCACCTCCACTTCGATCCAGCCGTCTTCGGCGATCGGCTCGTCGTATTGGGAGATCTGGTAGTTCTTCGGCAGATCGGGATAGAAATATTGCTTACGATCAAACTTGCTGTGCTCAGCGATGTTGAGGTTGAGCGCCATCGCCGCCTTCACCGCATACTCGAGCACCTTCTGATTGAGCACAGGCAGCGTGCCCGGCAAGCCGCACACCACCGGATCGATATGGGTGTTGGGGTCGTCGCCGAAGGCCGTGGAGGCGCTGGTGAAGATCTTGCTGTTGGTCCCCAGCTGCACGTGGGTCTCCAGGCCGATCACGGCTTCCCAGGCGGCCTCAGCAGCCATGTGTGTTCTCCAAGCGTGGGCCGATCCTATGGAAAGGCGCCGGTGGCCATCAGCAGGGCTGGACTGAAACACTGAAGGACCGCCGCCGCCCACCCTGGAGCCATGGCCGCCACAGCAGCCTCGAGCACTGATGCCCCGTTGCTGATCCTCGGCGGGGGCCTGATGGGGCTGGCGGTGGCCCATCAGCTGGCCCGCAGCGGCCAGGCAGTGGAGGTGCTGAGCCGGCGCCGCAGTGAAGCGGCCGGCTTCGTGGCAGCCGGCATGCTCGCCCCCCACGCCGAAGGACTGAGCGGTGCCCTGCTGGAACTCGGCCAACGCAGCCTCGAGCGCATCCCCACCTGGGTGGCCCAGATCGAAGCCGACAGCGGCCTGAGCTGCGGCCTGCGCCCCTGCGGCATCGTGGTGCCCTTCGCCACGGCAGCGGAGCGGGACGTGTATCCCACAGCAGCCTGGGGGGAGCCCCTCGACCGGCAGGGCCTGGAACGCGAACTCCCGGGCATCGGCCCCGGCTGGCAGGCGGGGCTGCTGTTCCGCCAGGACGGTCAGATCGATAACCGCCGCCAGTTGATGCGCGCCCTGGAGCGGGCCTGCGTGGAGCAGGGCGTGCGCTTCCAGGAGGGCGTGGAGGTGTTGGAGCTCCTCCAGGAGGACGGCCAACTGTGCGGCGTGCGGGTACGCGATGCCGCAGCGGACGTTCGCATCCTCCAAGCCGACACGGCTGTGCTCTGCAGCGGCGCCTGGAGTGCCCAGCTGATGCCTGAGCTCCCGATCGTCCCGGTGAAAGGGCAGATGGTGTCGTTGCAGGGGCCACGCGAGGCCCTGCAACGGGTGATTTTTGGACCTGGCACCTATCTGGTGCCGCGGGAAGACGGGCTATTGGTGGTGGGGGCCACCAGCGAGCGGGAAGCCGGCTTCACCGAGGGCTTAACGCCCTTCGGCCAGCGTCAGCTGCAAGCCGGCGTGGAAACACTGCTACCCGCCGCCAGCCAGTGGCCACCGATGGAGCGCTGGTGGGGATTCCGGCCCTGTACCCCTGATGAAGGGCCACTACTGGGGCCCAGCGCCATGCCGGGGCTGTGGCTCGCGGCAGGGCACCACCGCAACGGAGTGCTGTTGGCGGCCATCACGGCCGAGTTGTTGGCGGCGTGCCTGAGCAGCACTGGATGCACGGTGGAGCAACAGGGGCTGCTGGAAGCGTTCCGCTGGGATCGCTTCCAGGCATTCAACCCTCAAGCCTGAATCAGCCCTCGACGCGCCAGGTCTGATCAGCGGGGGTCCACTCGCTCAGCTCCGAGGGCTGGAACCAGAGGCCGATTTCGAACTGGGCGGTTTCCGGGGCATCGGATCCGTGGATCACGTTGCGGCCGATGTTCACCGCCAGATCGCCGCGGATGGTGCCGGGCTCAGCCTCGAGGGGCTTGGTGGCGCCGATCAGCT
>VFQS010001124.1_pt1 | contig 25668 bp, 26 predicted proteins | sample 3512361 | NCBI WGS metagenome assembly VFQS01 (sample SAMN10412375, study PRJNA504923) | tailings metagenome | isolation source: Relicate 1 Philex TSF3 active mining | place: Philippines
CGCTGCGCCAGCACTACCTCGATTCCGGCCTCACTGGATCGCTGGCGGATCGCGATCTGTTTCTGGCGATGTATGGCTGCACGGTGCGTGAGCACCAGGATGCTTGCCGCTACAAGCGCTCCGGGGCACCGGTCGTGACGGATCTCAGGCGCTGGGCATCAGTGAGGAATGGTGGTGCTGAATCCGCCAGTGGCCATCGCTGAACACATACACAAAGGTGTAACGGGCTTTCACCTGATGGCCATCGGCGAAGCGGAAGCTGTAGGTGCCGGCTGCCATCGCTTCATTGCAGCCCAGCTGGATGCTGCGGCTGTCGATCTGCCCCTGCGGGCCGCCGGCAAGAAAGCCAGTGAAGTAATCGCGGATGCCGGCGGGGCTGGTGCGCGGCTCGCTCGAGAGGGTGGGCAACAGCAGGGCGTCGTTGCTGTACAGCGCCACCACCTGATCGGGATCGCCGCTGCGCAGAGCGCTGTTCCATTGATCAAACAGCTGCGTCACGCCCTCGGGATCCAGCGGTGCACAGGCTTCGGCTGCCCGAGCGGGCAGCGCCCAGCCCAGCCAGAGCAGCATCACCAGGCAGGCGCTGAGCCATGCCCCGGTGAATCGGTTTAACGTCGGCCGATGGCGTTGCGGTTGCCCCCCTACCAACCGTTGCCGGCTCCCACCGGTGACGGGATTGATCTGCTGGAGGTGCCGTTGCAGGCGCTGCAGCCCACCCAGTTGTGTGTGGGTATGGCCGAGATCCGTAGCCGCCAGCTCGATTTCGCCGCCGACGATGCCAAGCAGCGGCGCCGTTATCTCAAGCGCAAGCCCACGCCGTTGGTGCGCAGCGCCTCCGGGGAGCTGTGGATGGTGGATCGCCATCACCGGCTGCGGGCGTTGCTCGAGCTCGATCCCAACGCCACGGCCTTCGGTTATGTGGTGCTGCAGCTCGAGGTGTCGGAGCGCCATGCGGTGCTCGAGCAGCTGCATCAACGCGGCTGGCTGTACCTCTATGACGGCCGCGGCCTGGGGCCGCTGCAGCCCACAGCGCTGCCATCCAGCCTCAGCGGCACCCAGGACGACCCCTACCGCAGCCTGGTATGGAAGCTCAAGCGCGAAGGCCTGGTGGCGGCGGCGCCGCTGATCCCCTTCCATGAATTCCGCTGGGGCGCCTGGTTGCGCAGCCGCCATCTGCCGCCGTTCAGCTCGCAGCGGCTGGAGCCCGCCCTGCCGGCGGCGCGGGCGCTGGTGCGCTCCCGGGCGGCTTCCCATCTGGCTGGTTGGATCGCTGCTTAGTACCTAGCGTTGCGGTAGGGCCCGCGCTGGAGTTGCCATGGTTCGTCATCTCCTGGTGCCGATCGACGGTTCCGAGCTCTCCGATGCGGCGGTGAGCGCCGCGTTGGCACTGGCCAAGCCGTGTGGCGCGCGGGTGAGTTTTTTTCACGTGCAGCCGAGCTACTACGGCCGCCCGGATGTGGCGATCTACGGCGAGGGGTTGGTGCTTGACCCGGCCCTGAGCGAGCAGTTCACTCAGGCCAATGCCCGCTTCGCGACCACGATTCTGGACAGGGCGCTCGATCAGGCGCGGGCGCAAGGGGTGGAGGCCAGCAGCGAGACCTGCGTCAGCCCGCTGGTGCATGAGGCGATCCTCGAGGCTGCGGAACGGTTGGGCTGTGACCTGATCGCGATGGCCTCCCACGGTCGCCGCGGCCTGGCGGGGTTGCTGATCGGCAGTGAAACCCAGCGGGTGCTCACCCATGCCCGGCTGCCGGTGTTGGTGATTCCCGCTCAGGCCTGAGCCTGCAGCTGGCCGGCCCGGGCGATCAGCCCATCGGCTGTGGCGCGATACACCGCTTCGGCTTCCTCGGCGCTGCGGCCGATGCAGGTCATGCCGAGCTTGCCGTATTCCGAGAGGCAGCCCAGCAGGTGAAACACGCTGCCCCGCAGCCGGGCCGGGTCGTAGTGCAGAGCGGCTTCGGCCACGATGTCGATCAGATCGGCCGGCAGCAGCCCCCGCAGTTGCGGAGCGGTGAGGTTGTCGGTGGCGCTGTAGTACACGGCCTGGCCGGTGGGTGCCATGAACAGGCCCGTGGCCGGATCCAGCCGCCCGGTGGTGATCGCCCGCAGGGCCATGGTGGGGTGGGTGGTGCCCCCCTGGCGCAGGTTCACTTCGATCGCCTGCAGATCCCAGCGGCCGTTGATGCGCCGGGCGATGAAATCCACGGCGTAGCGCTCCAGGGCCCCTTCGGCGGCGAGGGCCTCCCCGACGGCCTGGCCGTGGCGCATCAGCTCCAGCCGGTAGGGCTCTTCGGCAGGGAAGCGGCAGCCCAGGTAGGTCTGTCCGCTGACGCCCCCCAGGATCTGCTCATGGGTGGAGAGCAGCTCCACCCCGCCTCCGGGGTGGATGGTGCCCTGCACGCTGGGGGAACTGAGGGCATCGCCGCCCTCCAACCAGGCCTCCACCAGTGCCCCCTGTTGCGCCAGCAGCTCTTGCCAGAGCGCCGCTGGCATCGGCAACTGCTCCAGAGCCGCCAGGATCTGCAGGCGGCGCTCGCGGCTGCTCAGCTCTGCCAGCTGCAGGGGGGCGAGCTCCAGGCAGGCATTGCCTTCGCCGCTGATGCCCTCATTCAGTTTCACCACGCAGCGGCGCAGCTCCGGATGCGTTTCCCACAGCTCGGCCGTGGCTTCCGCCAGATCCGCCAGGTTGAAGGCGAGGTCGCTGCCGGGGGGATGGGGCACATCGCAGCGGGCGAACAGGGCGCGGCTGCCGGCCTTGCTGCCCCAGTAGCCCAGGGCGGGATCGGTGCCGAGCAGCGGCACCTGCAACACCTCGGAGAGCCGTTTCTCCAGCTCGGTCACCACAAAACAGCTGATGAAGCTGCGGCCGGGGCGCAGCAGATCGCGGATGCGGCCGAGCAGGGCGGGCCGCTCCAGCAGCTTGGCGGTGAGGGGGCGGTTGGAGGCGTCGTCGGTGTCGAACAGGTGCAGGCGCCGGCGTGCGTGGGAGGTGGGCACGCCCGGCATCAGCTCGAGCACCGCATCCACCACCAACTCCGGCAGCAGCTTGCTGGTCACATAGATCGCGCGCACACCGGGATCGCGCAGCCGCATCAGCGAGAACAGCTGCCGCTCCTCGTAGTGATGCGCTCCGGTCACCAGGGCCATCAGGGCCTGCTCCATCGAGAGCGATGGCACCACCAGCACATCGAACTGGCCCCCGTCGCCGTTGTGCTCACAGCCCCAGTCGGGCTGCAGCTGCGCCTGAAGCTCCCGGAATGACAGGGCCATGAAGAAGTCAGCGCCGATCCACCACCGCATCAATCTGGCTGCTATGCGGGAAGGAAGGAGCCCTCTGGCGCTGGAGATGGCGAGCGTTGATGCCTGTCTTGAACCCTGGCAGGCTTCTGCCCAGCGGCCGGATCCGATTGATCTGCTGGAGCAGCAGAACACCAATCGCCTGCCCTGGCTGATCGCCGAGCGCCATCGGCGCATGGCGCAGAGCCCCTTCGCCTGGTTCCGCGGCAGTGCGGCTGTGATGGCCCGCGACCTCGGCTCCATGCCCAATAGCGGGCTGACCGTGCAGCTCTGCGGCGATGCCCATCTGCTCAATTTCGGCTTCTATGCCTCACCGGAGCGCACGTTGGTGTTTGACATCAACGACTTCGATGAGACGTTCCCGGGCCCCTGGGAATGGGATCTCAAACGCCTGCTGGTGAGCCTGGTGCTGGTGGCCCGGCCGTTGGGACTCGATCGTGAGGAGCAGGCCTGTCTGGTGCGCAAGGTGGCCTCGCGCTATCGCAAGGCGCTCGTGGCTTTTGCGGCCATACCCACGCTGGAGCTGTGGACCACGCTGCTGCACGTGGAGCAGTTTGTGGAGGAGCAGCGCAGCGGCTCCTTTCGCCAGCACCTGCGCGCCGCCGCCGCCTCGGCGCGGCGCCGCAGCGGCAGCCAGGCGGTGGCCCGTTACGCCGAATGCCGGGCCGATGGCCGCTGGCAGCTCCGCCACGAGCCGCCGCTGCTCTGGCGCCACCGGCAGGTGGATCCCAACTTCTTTGTGTATCCCGACCACGACCAGGCGCTGGCGGTGTTGCTGCAGGGCTATCTGGAGAGCGTGCAGTCGCACCGGCGCCACCTGATCCGAGGTTTCCGGATCGTCGACACCGCCTACAAGGCGGTGGGGGTGGGATCGGTGGGCACCCGCTGCAGCATCGTGCTGCTGCAGGGGCCTCATCCCGATGACCTGTTGCTGCTGCAGAGCAAGCAGGCCCTGGCGTCGGCTCTGGCCGAGCCCCTGGCTCAGCCGCAGACCAGCGCGGATGCCCATCAGGGCCAGCGGGTGGTGGAGGGCCAGCGCCTGCTCCAGTGCGTGAGTGATCCCTTCCTGGGCTGGACCACCACGCCCGGCCACCACCACATGTACTGGCGTCAGCTGCGGGATTGGAAAGCCTCGCTGGAGGTGGAGGCGATGAAGCCCGATGCGCTCAAGGCCTACGGCCGTCTCTGTGCGTCGGTGCTGGCCCGCGCCCATGCCCGCTCCGGTGATCGGCTCACGCTGGCCGCTGCCCTGGACGGGCAGAAGGGGATCGATCACGCCCTCAGTGTGGATGCGCTGGCCTATGCCGATCAGGTGGAACGCGATCACGGCCGCCTGCTGCAGGCGATGGCTTCCGGTCGGCTCAGCAGTTAGAACGCCAGCTGGATCTGCATTCCGGCCGCCAGGATCCCCGGCACCGTTTTCAGTGTGCCGCTGGGATTGAAGATCCACTGCAGCGTGGGCTGCAGATTGAGGCTCTGGTTGATCTGAATGCGGTAGCCCAGCTCCAGCATTCCTTCATAGGCGCTGCTGCTCAGTTGGTTGCTCAGCCCGCCGCGGCCGAGGCCGAGCAGCGCCACGTCCAGGGGGCGGCCGGGCAGGGGGCCCTGCACCAGCAGGCCGCCGCCCACAAAGGTGGGGGCGATCACCCGGGAGGCATCCGGCGCATAGGAGGCGCCGAGCCAGAGGCGATCCGCGAGCCCCAGGGGGACTCCGGTGGGCAGCGTGACGCTGCCGTAGACGCCGTTGCCGTTCTCACTGGTGAGGAAGCCCCCGAGGCTGATCAGGCCATCGGGGAGCTGGTTGTCCACGCTCACCGGCGCCGCACATGCGCCGCGCCGCTGGTTCCAGCGCACGATGCCCCGCTCGGTGCGGCAGGCCGGCAGGGGCTGGGCGCTCATCGCCCTCGGCTGGAAATCAAGCTGCAGAAACTGGGCCACACCGCTGTTCAGCCCGAAGCCGCTATCGGCGAGGCCGAGCCACTGGGAGATGGTGTCTGTGCTGCTCAGATCGAACAGGCCGTAGCGCAGGCTCAGCTCCGGGCTGGCGTGGGCGCTCACCACACCGCCAAGGGCGGGGTAGGGGTTGATCGGCAGGCCTGGCACCGTGATGTTGAGGGTGTTGTTGAAGGCCGAGTGCACGTAGTTATCGAACACGGGCACTTCCACGAACTCGGGATTGATCGGCAGGATGCCGGCCTTCACGTTCAGCCAGCCCTCGCCCCGCTGCCGCTCGATCGCCACTTCCGAGAGGTAGAAGCCGGCCGGGTAAGCCGCCTGCTGCAGCGGGAACAGGGCGCCGATGGCGCTGCTGTAGTAGGCGTCGCCGGCATCGTGATTCACCGCAACGCTCAGCTGCCAGTGATCCAGCTCGTGCCAGTTGGCGCTGGGTTTGTTGAGGCCTGAGCTGAGGTCGAGGTTGAGTGTTCCCTGCTGAATCCAGCTCCCGGCTGAGCGTTCCCCGCCCCAGGGGTTGAACAGCGGTTCGGCTGTCACGCTCAGCTCCAGCTGCATCCACTCCGGCAGCTGCAGCAGCTCCTGGACGCTCGGCCAGGGATCGCTCAGGGAGATCTGCTCCGGCAGCGGCTCAGCGGCAACGCGGCCAGCCGGGCCCACCAGCGCCAAGGCTGCGATCAGGCCCAGCAGGCCATGCCCCGGCCTGCCAAGGCGGCGTTGCTGGCACATGGCCGGGCCCTCGGTGCGGCCACAGGATCTGTCCTGCAGCCGCATTTGGCAACCGTCCAGCGAGGGCTTCTCAGCCCTTCTTGTTGCGGCCTTTGCCCTTGGTCGGGGCCGCCTCAGCCTTGGCGGCCACCGCAACGGGAGCCTGGTCGCCTTCACCGCTCACCACCACGCTCACCACGCGGCCGCCCTGACGGAGCACGCGTTGCAGCGCTTCGTTCATGCGGCTGAAGGGCACGCGGGTGGTGTAAGCGCCGTGGCGCACGAAGCGGTTGTTGGCGATGCCCGTGGCGGTGATCGTCACCACGCGGCTGCCTTCGCCGGCGGCACCGGCGCTCGGGCTCGACACCAGCAGCTCCTGGCTGCGGAAGCCGTAGGCCGGGGTGCCATCGATGCGGCGGGCGCTGCTCAGCTCGGCCACCGGCAGCTCGCTGCTGCTTGAGGTGGAGGCGCGGAAGGGACCATCGGTGCTGATGTGGGCGTAGCGGCTGGCGGCCGACACACTCACGGGCACGGGACGGTTCTGGTGCAGGGCACGGCCCAGCTTGAACTGGGTGCCGCTGCCATCCCCCTTCACCGAGGCCGCGGCGCCACGGGCCAGCTGCATCAGCCAGGTGAACTGACGGCCTTCATGGCCCGCGGCGTAGTTCCAGCCGTGCAGGTGAGGAACGTTGTCGTTACCGAAATTGCGGTTGTATTCGGCGCTGTCGAGATAGGAATCGATCTCGGCGTCGTAGCCCTGCTCCTGCAGGATGGTGAAGTGATGCAGCATCTCCTCCTTGTTCTGAGGAGCGCGGCCCAGCAGGTGTTTGTGGTTCAGTTCGATGAACCGGTAGGGGTTGCAGTTCTCGAAGAAGCGTGAGCGATAGAGCGCGCTCTTGGCCACAGTGCGCACGAACTCGCGCACGTTCAGGTAGCCGTTGCGGAACAGTGATTCAGCGCCATCCAGGCGCTCGTTGCTCATCAGATATTGGCCACCGAGCACCTGCTGATACACCGCACGGATGATGACGCTCTGGTCATCGTTGGAGGCATGAGGCCGGTGCTCTTTGCGTTGTCCGGCGGCAAAACGCTCAATGCCCAGGGCAGGTGCTTGAACGAGAGACATGACGTTCGGGCTGACAGGGGTGGACCAGCCGGACCGTAGGGACCCTGTTCGCTGTTGTCTGCCAAACGTTGCGAGCTCTTTACGGCGCTGAAAGGCTGTGTCAGAGGATGCGTCAGTGCGGATGAATCTCATCGAGCACCTGGCCGCTGGAGCACACCGTGCGGCAGGCGCGCTGTTCCTGGCGGCTCAGTTTGCGGGCGGCGATGTAGGCGAGCAGCGGATTGGGATAGGTCTTGCTGGTGTTCCAGCTGCCATCGGTGGCCTGCATCAGAACCTGGGTCTGCATGGAGCTCAACCTCCTGGAATCCGTTGGGGCGGACCCTATGGAGCGATGTGCCCCCGACCGGTAGCAGCGGCTACCGATTCAAGATTGTCTTCCGATTTGGGCCTGGCTTGGCTTGGTCCGCTGCGCATCATCCTCAGAAGGCTCGGCCCGTGATGTGCCAATCCAGCTGCTCGCCGGCATGGAAAGGCACCAGGCGGCTGGGCTCCGTTGTGCCGTTGGCCAGTTCCAGGATCGCCGGCAGGCCCGGGGCGTCGGGATCGGGCTCGCGCTGTTCGAGCGTGACGCTGCCCTGGTTGAGCGGCAGGCCGTAGAAGCGTGGGCCGTTCAGGCTGGCGAAGGCCTCCAGTTGTTCCAGGGCGTTCTCCTCGCTGAACACCTGGGCATAGCTCTCGAGGGCATAGGGCGCGTTGTAGATGCCGGCGCAGCCGCAGCTGCTCTCTTTGGCGTGGCGCAGGTGGGGGGCCGAATCGGTGCCCAGGAAGAACTTCGGGTTGCCGGAGGTGGCGGCCTTGCGCAGGGCCAGGCGGTGCAGTTCGCGTTTGGCCACCGGCAGGCAATACATGTCGGGCCGCAATCCCCCCTGGAACAGGGCGTTGCGGTTGATGTGCAGGTGGTGGGGCGTGATGGTGGCCGCCAGGTTGCTCGGCCCAGCCTCCACGAACTGCACCGCCTCAGCGGTGGTGATGTGCTCCAGCACCACCTTCAGGGCGGGATGGCGCTCCAGCAGGGGCTTGAGATGGCGCTCGATGAACACCGCTTCACGGTCGAAGATGTCCACGGCTGGATCGGTCACCTCCCCGTGAATCAACAGGGGCATGCCGATGCGCTCCATGCAGGTGAGCACCGGTGTGATGTGCGCCAGATCGCGAACGCCGGCATCGGAGTTGGTGGTGGCACCGGCCGGGTAGAGCTTGGCTGCGGTGAAGACCCCCGCCGTCAACCCCCGTTCCAGCTCATCGGGAGCGATTGTTTCCGTGAGATAGGCCGTCATCAGCGGGGTGAACCCGGCTGCGGCTTCCGCTCCGGCGCTGCGCTCCAGCGCCATGAGGATGCGATCGCGGTAGGCGCTGGCCTGCGCCGCGCTCGTGATCGGTGGCTTGAGGTTCGGCATCACGATCGCCCGCGCAAACTGGGCGGCGGTGTGCCCCACCACGGCCTGCAGCAGCGCACCATCGCGCAGGTGCACATGCCAGTCGTCGGGCGTGCGGATCGTGAGGGTCTGCCGGGGCGCTGATGCGGCCATCGCGTTGAAGCCCTGCTGCTGCGGTGCCTTCAGTTTCGGTGTTGATGGAGCCCTCACCCTCCGAGAGCAGGTCAGAGCGGCACTGCTGAACTCTGGTGGGTGAGCAGCAGGTTGAGGGTGTCCTGCAGGGGCATCGGCTTGGCCAGCAGGTAGCCCTGTCCCCAGTGGAATCCCTGCCGCTGCAGCCATTGGCGCTGGGCTTCCGTTTCCACCCCTTCCGCGGTGGTGTGCAGCTCCAGGGCGTCGGCCATGGCCTGAATCACCTCCAGGATGCGGTTGCTCGGTTGCTCGGGTGCATCCAGGAGCTTCACGAAGCTCATGTCCACCTTGAGGCTGTGGAAGGGGAAGCGGTTCAGCCGGCTCAGGGAGGAATAGCCGGTGCCGAAGTCGTCGATGGCCAGCAGCACGCCGCGTTGATGCAGTTGCTGCAGCGTCCGCGTGATTTCGGCTTCCGGTTGCTGCAGGTTCACCTCGAGCATTTCCAGTTGCAGCTGCCATCCCTGGGGCAGGGGCTCGGCATCGATCAGGGCAAAGAGGGTGTGCAGCAGAGCCGGGCTGTCCAGCAGCGCACCGGAGAGGTTGAGGCTGAGCAGCATCCGCCGCTGTGGCTGCACCCGCGCCATCACATGGCTGGCGGTGATCGATTGACGGATCATCTGCAGATCCAGCTCCCCCAGCAGCTCGGCCCGCTCCGCGGCCTCCAGAAACAGGCTCGGCATCAACAGTTCCCCATCGCTGCGACGCCAGCGGGCCAGGGCTTCCACACCCATCACCTCCCGGGTCCTGAGATCAAAGAGGGGTTGGAAGTGGGGCTCGAGCTGGCCCCGGCTCAGGCCGGCGCGCAGTTCTGATTCCAGCTGCAGATCCTGCTGCGCCTGGATACGGCTGGCCAGATCGATGCAGCTGTAATGGCTGCCCGGGCGCCGGGCCGCATTGCGCAGGGCGATGGCGGCATCGCTGAGCAGGTCATCGGCGCTGCTGTAGTTGCCCTGCACCAACGCCGCTCCCACGGCCACCTGCGAGCTCAGCAGCTGCTGCGCCACACCGATCGGCTGCTGCAGCTGTTCGGTGATGGCTGCCGCCTGGCTGCAGAGCTGCTCCTCGGTGGCGGTGAAGGGGGTGAGCACCAGCCACTCCTGGTCGTTGAGTTCGCAGCAGCTGGCGTTGTCGGGCAGCACCGCCCCGAGCCGCTCCAGCTGCTCCTGGCGCAGGGCGCTGGCGCTGGCCTCCCCCAGCGCATTGGCGATGCGGCGCAGCTCCTTGAATTCCAGGCGCATCACCCCGAAGCAGGCCTGGCTGCTCTGGCTGAGCATCAGGTCCACCATGCTGATCAGCTGCTCCTTGCTGGTGAGCAGCTGATTGAGGCGAGGCGGCGGCGGTGCCTCCGGTTCGGGGGCCGACGCCTGGGCTGCCTGAACGAGCAACCGGCTCTGGCGCTTCAGCTCCATCTGGCGTACGGCCAGGCGTGCCAGCCGCTCCAGGGCTTCGATCTGAGCGTCGTGCAGCTGGCGGGGCTGCTGATCGACGGCGCAGAGGCTGCCGAGGGCCAGGCCATTGCTGGAGATCAGCGGGAAGCCGGCATAGAAGCGGATGTGCGGCTCCTGGAGCACCAACGGGTTGTCGCAGAAGCGCGGGTCCTCCAGCGCGTCGTTGATGATCAGCGGCGTGCGCTGCAGGATCGTGTGGCCGCAGAAGGAGATATTGCGCGGTGTTTCCTTGGCATCCAGCCCGATGCAGCTCTTGAACCACTGGCGGTTCTCATCCACCAGCGAGATGATGCCGATCGGTGTGCCGGCGATATCGCGCACGAGGGCACCGATGTCATCGAACGCCGGTTCATCCGGGCTGTCGAGCACGCCGTAGCTGCGCAGTTCCTGCAGCCGTGCAGCGTCGTTGGAAGGGATGGGGGCCTGCAGCATCGGTGCAGGTGGAGCCGAGGTGCTGCAGAAACGCTAAGCAGGCTGAGCCGTGTTGTCAGTCCCCGTTTGAGGACGTCGGCCTGGGCGCGCTGATCAGTTGCTTCAGCTGCTCGGGCGGCATGGGCCGGCCGAGCAGAAAACCCTGAAAACTGTCGCAACCCAGCTCCAGCAGATGCTGGCGTTGGTTTTCGTTTTCCACCCCCTCAGCCAGACAGCTCAGCCCCAGCTCATGCGCCATCAGGATCGTGGCCTTGACGATGCTGCGATCGGACGCGTTGCTGGCGAGATCCTGCACAAAGCAACGATCGATCTTGAGCCGTTGCAATGGCAAGCGCTGCAGGCTGGCCAGGGAGGAGAAGCCGGTTCCGAAGTCGTCGATGGCCAGGCTCACCCCGGCTGCGGCGAGGTTGTTGAGGGTGTTGGCCGCGGCCTGGGGGTTGCTGATCAGCACCGTTTCGGTGAGCTCCACCTCCAGCAGGGAGGGCTGCACCTGCCAGTGCTCACACAGGCAGAGCAGCTGCTGATCGAGGGGCTCCTCCTCGGGATCGAGCTGATGGCCCGACACGTTGATCGCCACGCGCGGCAGGTGGAGCCCGTCGCGTTGCCAATGGCTCAGCTGCGTGATCGCCTGCTCCAGCACCCAGCGGCCCAGGGGGCGGATCAGGCCGCTCTGTTCCGCCAGGGGGATGAAGCGCCCCGGTGGAATCTCCTCGCCACGCCGGGTGTGCCAGCGCAGCAGTGCTTCCGCACCGATCAGGCGCTGCTCGCGATCCCACTGGGGTTGGTAATGGAGAAGCAGTTCCTGGCGTTCGATCGCCCGGGCCAGGCGTTGTTCGAGATCGAGGGTGTCGCGGATTTTCTGGCTCAGGGCGGTGGAGTAGGCCCTGATCGAGCCCTTGCCCTGACGCTTGGCTTCCGTGAGTGCGGTGTTGGCCCACTGCAGCAGGCTGGAGGCGTCACTGCCGTGGTCGGGCGCGATGCTCACGCCCACGCAGGCGCTCAGCTGAACCGGCAGTGGGTCCTCTAGCCGCGGCACCACCTGATGCAGGGAGTGCGCCAGTTGCTGGGCCAGCTGCAGGGCCTCCGCCAGGCTGCCCACGTTGTTGCTGCGCACCACCAGGAAGGTGTCGCTGTCGAGGCGGGCCAGCCAGTCGCTCGGCTGCAGCTGCTGGCGCAGGTGTTCGCCGCTCCAGTGGAGCAGCTGGTTGCCCACCTCCACGCCAAAGCTGTCGTTGATGCTCTGGAAGTTGTCGAGATCGAGGCAGAGGACGGCGATCTGACGGTTGTAGGGGAGTTCGCGGATCCGCTGCTCGAGGTAGCCGATCGAGGCCAGCCGGTTGGGGAGGCCGGTGATGCCATCGGTGCGGGTGGCCTGCTCCAGCTCCAGCTGCAGATTGCGCTGGTGGCTGAGGGTTTGCAGTGTGCTGATGCTGCGCAGCGCCTTGCCGTCGTCGTTGCAGATGGTTTCGCCGCGGTGCAGCACCAGGACGATGCGCTCGTTCTCCAGCTGGAGGCGATGTTCGAGGCGGAAGGGGCGGCCGCTCAACCACGACTGGCGCACGCTGGCCGCCACCAGATTGCGGTCATCGGGATGAACCCGCTCCAGCAGCAGCTCGAAGCTGGCCGGCAGATGCGGGTCGATGTCCAGGATTCGATAGGTCTGCGGCGACCAGATCACGGCGCCGCTGTGGTGATCAATCCGCCAGCTGCCGCATTGCTGCAGCCGCTCCGCCTCTGCCAGCAGCGCGAAGGTGTCTGTCAGTTCGGGTGGGCCCAACTCGCTCAATCAAGGCTGCATCGGGCAGCCCTGATCACCGTGATCGCTGCAGCTTAGGGAGCGTTGCCGGCCTCGCCTGCGGGTTGTCAGAGCCCAGGCCCTGCCTAGCCTGGGCCATGACCAACCGCTTGGCGCGCTCCACCCTGCACCGGATCCGGGGAGGATCCGTCGCCGCCCTGAGCGCCGCAGCGGCCCTTGTGGTTCTGGCGGGTTGCCAATGGAGCCGGCCCAGCATTGAAGTGCCGGTGTCGAATTGGCCCGGCTACGAATACATGTACCTGGCCCACAAGCTGGGCCTCGATCACCGCGCCGGGCTCACGATCAAGCCGCTGCAATACCCCGATCCGCAGACGATCGTGCACGCCTATCTGCGCGGCGATGTGCCGTTGGCGCAGCTCACCACGGTGGAGGCGGTGGATCTCTGCAGCCGTGCCCCAAGCCGCTGCCCGGTGATCGTGCTGATCCTGGATGAATCGCGGGGAGGCGATCAGATCGCCGTGGCCCGTTCACTGCCCAGCCTGGCTGCGCTGAAAGGGCAGCCTGTGGCCGTCACCTTCTCCACCCTGGGCCCCTATGTGCTCAGCCGCGCCCTGGAGCAGCAGGGGTTGGACATCACCGATGTGCAGCTGCGCAACATTCCCCTGGCCCAGATGCCCGCTGCCCTGCGCAGTGGCACCGTGAAGGCGGCGGTGTTCTTCCCGCCCTTCAGTGATTACGCCGCCCGCGACGGGCTGTCGCGCACCCTGTTCGACAGCCGTTCCATTCCCGGCGAGGTGTTTGACGTGCTGGCGGTGGACCCCCAGTACCTCGCTCGCCACGGCGACACGATCACCGCTTTGATTCGTGCCTGGGCAGCAGCCCATCAGGCGGCCCGCCGCAATCCCACCCGAACGCTGGCCCTGGCGGCTCAGCGCGAGCAGCTCAGCCCTGAGGAATACCGCAAGGCGGAGCAGGGCCTGGTGTATTTCAGCCTGGACCAACAGCAGCCGATGCTCCAGCCCGGCGGAGTGTTGGCCCGCAATCTCAAAGCCGTGCAGGCTGTGCAGGAACGGCTCAGGCTCACGGCCCCTGGTGCGCCGGTGCCCAAGGTTGAGCCGCGCTATGTGGAGGCAGCCCGATGATCCGGCCTCGCCTGATTGCTGCAGGGGTGGCTTCGGCTGGGCTGACCATGAGCCTCGGCGCCTGCCTGGGGCCGTGGCAGGACCGCCAGGTGCGGCTGGCGATCGTGGATTGGCCGGCTTACGAATACTTCTATCTGGCCAGCCGCAAGGGGCTGGATCGTGAGCAGGGCTATCGCCTGCAGGTGAATCAGTTCGGCTCCCTTCAGGATCAGCGGCGTGCCTTCAGCCGCGGTGATGTGGAGGCGATCACCACCACCCTGCCGGAAGCGATCGCCATCTGCCGTGAGGTGCCGGCCCGCTGCCCCGTGATCGTGCTGGTGCTCGATGCATCCAACGGCGCTGATCAGGTGGTGGCTGCATCGCGCTGGCGTTCTGTGGCTGAGCTCAAGGGTCAGCGGGTGGGGCTGGAGCGCGGCGTGCTCGGCGAATTCATGCTGCTGCGCGCCGTGCAGGGCCAGGGTCTGGGGCTGGCTGATTTCAAGCTCCGCTACGACGGCCCCAAGGCCCTGGTGGCCCAGCTGCAGCGCGGGGTGCTCGATGCGATCGTCACCTACGCCCCTCACAGCGATGGCTTGATGGCGGATCCGCGCTGGCGGGTGTTGTTCAGTTCCAGCCAGATTCCCGGTGAGGTGGTGGATGTGCTGGCGGTGAGTCCGGAGTTGCAACGCCGTGATTCCAGGCTGGTGGCTGCGCTGGTGAGCACCTGGTGGGCGGCGCGGCAGTTCGCCGCCGAGCAGCCGCAGCAGGCCACGGCCGTGATGGCCCACCGCCAGGGGGTGACTCCGGAGCAGTTCCGCAGCTCCCAGCGCCTGATTCGCTACCCCGATCGCGCCCAACAGGCTGCCTTGCTGGCCCCGGAGGGTCCCGTTCAGCGCACCCTGCAGCGGCTCCAGCGCCAGATGCAGCAGGCCAATCGCCTGCCGCAGGCCATCCCGCTGCCGCAGCTCGCCCCGGAGCCGGTGCCATGAGAGGTCCACTGCGTGAACGGGTCAACCGCCGCCTGTTGGTCATTGCCCTGGCTGCCGCGGCCCTGGGCTCCACGGTGCTGGCCAGCGTCAGCGGAGCACTCGTGCTGCACGCCACCTTGAAGGAGGCGGAGAACTATGCCCGCACGATCGAGCGCGATCTCTCCGGCAGCGTCACCAGCTTCCAGCCGATCTACGAGGTGCAGCGGCAGCTGCAGCTGGCGGCTTCCTCCCGGGACTTGCGCTCCGCGTTGTTGCTGAATCACCGGGGAGTGGTGCTGGCGGCCAGCGATAACGCTCTGGTGGGGCGCTCCGTGCAGGATCTCGGCCTCGAAGATGGTCTGGGTGATCTGCCGAGGCATCTGCGGGACTGTTTCCCGGCGCGCACGTCCGGCTTCTGTGCGGCGGATCGCGCCTCGAGCCTGCTGGATGGTCCGATTCCCTGGATCGGTGGTGACCACATGATCCGGGTGCTGCCCACGCCGCTGGCCCTTGAGGGCCTGCCGGCTTTCGGGCAACAGGGTCTGCTGGTGATCGAGCTCGATCTGCAGCCGCTGGTGGGTCAGGCTCTGCAGCTCACGGGTCTGGTGTTTCTGGCGGGTCTGGTGCCGCTGTTCTTCACGGCCGCTGCCCTGGTGCTGGTGGTGCGTCGTCAGTTGCTGCCCGAGTTGATCAACCTCGCCCAGACCGACAGCCTCTCCGGGGTGCTCAACCGTGGGGCGTTTCTGGAGGTGGCTGCGCAACGGCTGGAGTTGCGCGGCCCGGAGCAGCCGATGGTGGTGGCCCTGATCGACATCGATCACTTCAAAACCATCAACGACACCTACGGTCATGCCGCGGGCGATGAGGTGATCCGCCGCATGGCTGAGTTCCTCAATGGAGCGGTGCGCCGCGGCGATCTGGTGGGGCGCCTCGGCGGCGATGAATTCGCCTTGCTCGTGGCTGCGACGGCCCCGCAGGCCCATGATCTGCTGGAGCGCCTGCGGCAGCGGGTGGCCGCCCATCGCTGGACCCTGGCCGATGGCAGCGAGCCGCAGCTCACCCTGTCGATCGGCATGGTGGAGCGCGGTAGCGAGGGGCGTCATCAACTCGGTGAGCTGCTCCAGGCGGCCGATGCAGCCTTGTATGTGGCCAAGGATCAGGGCCGCAATCAGGTGATGGATCTCGAGCGCCTCCGCCCCCGTGGCTGGTCGGTGCAGCCGGCCTGATCAGTGCGGTTTGTGGTTGTTGAAGCGCAGCTCCAGCACGTGCTGCACCACATAGACGAGCAGCGCCGTACTCCAACCAGCCATCAGCAGGCCATTCACCGCCAGGCCCACGCTCAGGAGATGCCAGCACTCCGGCAGCACCACATCGCCATAGCCGACCGTGGTGAAGGTCATGGCGCTGTAGTAGAAGCTGCCCTCGAGGCTGGTGAACAGATTCAGGGCTTTCAGCAGCAGGGCCCAGACGAAGATGTCGCCCAGCACGCCCAGGGCTGTGAGTCCCACGCCGGCGAGCATCGTCAACGATCGGCGCACGATGTCCTGTCCGCACCAGTGCAGCAGCCGCGGTGCGTGGTTGAACTCGGCGATCACCAGCGTGATTCCCATCTGCCAGAGGCAGGTGAGCATCAGCATCCCGGCGCTGATGGCCAGAAGGAGTCCCGTGCCCGGGGCGGTGCAACCGGCTGGCGCACCAGCTGCCGCTGCCCTGGCGGCCAGGGGCAGCCCGCAGCTCAGTGCGCCCAGCAGCAGCGGCAGGTGGCGGTGAAGCGATCGGGGGCGCAACATCAACCGGTTGGTGGGAGTTGGGGAGGGGGCAAGCCCAGCCAGCGGGCTTCCTCACGGGCCGCCGGCAGCAGGGCCTCCAGCTGAGCGCGCACCGGCTGGTCGGTTGTTGCTGCGCTCAGCTGATTGAAGCGGCGCAGGGCTGATTGCGGGAAGAGCAGGACACCCACGAGCAGTGCCAGGGCGCAGCCCATCAGGTAGTCGATCCAGCGGTTGGGGATGTACCAGGCCACCAGCGGGCCATAGCCGACGAAGGCCACACCACTGGAAATCAAGGCTGTGCGCAGGCTGCTGCGCTGGTTGAGTGCGGCCATGAGCATGGCGGTGCCCGCCATCACCAGCCCGATCGACACGTCGCTGATCCCAACGGTGTTGAACACCAGCAAAGGCATCAGCACCCCGAGGCTCACTCCGACCATGCGATCGCGCACCCGCGCCAGGGTGGCGCCGATGCTGTCGTTGAGCAACAACACCACACCGAAGTAGAGGTATTTGGGGGTGAGGGCTCCGAGGCCTTCGCCAATCGCCAGGGCAAGGCTCGCAAACACCAGCTTTCGCCAGAAGAACGGCGAGCGCAGGCCTGCGGCGATGCGTTGCCCCAGGGGTGGTTCGCTGGGGGGCTTTCCGCTGGCTGCAGCGGAGCTGTGCTGGCCCCCTTCCGAGCTGGGCTGTTCAGCGGGTGTGAACAGGAGCTGCACCAGCGTGCCGATCGCCAGGCCCAGGCCGATGGCGAGCATCTCGTCGCGCCAGCTCTCCCAGCTGGGTGTGCCCAGCAGGGGCAGCACACCCGCACAGGCCACCACACCGCTGAGCAGGCGCAGTTTGCCCGGAAGCGTGAGGGTGATCAGTTGCATCAGGGCCGCCACCAGGCCGAACACGAACACCTGGGGCACGTTGGAGAGGGCCAGCCCCAGGCTGACGCCGATCGCCAGGCACACCCCCACCACCACCAGCAGGACCGGGTAGATCATTGACGGCCAGCGGCTGAAATCCGGCCTCACCACCAGCACGGCGATCAGCGAGCCGTAGGCCAGCGAACCACCGCTCAATCCCACGCCTTCACAGGCGGCATGGGTGAGTGCTGCGGCCAGGCCAATCACCAGGGCCGCGCGCAGATCGCGGGCCAGGGGGCTGGTGGTGCCCTCAGTCGCCATGGGGCGAGGGACGTTTGAGGGCCTGGGCCCAGCCCACCAGCAGCACGATCAACAGCAGCGCCAGCCAGAACCACAGCCGTGGCGGCTGGCTGGTGGCGGTGATCACCAGCAGGATCAGCGTGAGCCAGGGAGCCGGCTGGCGCCAGGGCCTGAGCCAGCGTTGCAGGCCGTGATGGATCGTGGGTTTCATCGCTCGGTGCCTCCCAGCCAGCGCAGGAACGGCAGCAGGAAACTCACCGGTCGGCGTCGCTCCACCACCACCTCACTTTTTGCCGGGGTTCCATTCTCGAGCTGCAGGTTGGGGCCGCTGCTGCCGCCACTCCAGCGCAGGCCCGATGGCGTCTTGGCCCGTTCCAGCGTCACCGTCACGATGCGGACCGGTGCGGTGGCCTTGTCGGGCAGGGTGGCCAGCGGGTCGCCGCCTTCGCCGAAGGCGGCCTGACGGCTGCGGGCGATCAGGCTGCCGGCAAGGTCGCTATCACCAACGGCCCGGGATACTTCCGCCAGATCGGCACTGGCGGGGGCAATGTTGGCGATCCGTCCTTCCACCAAGCCGTAGCGCTGTGAGCTGCCGCCGTAGCGATCGCGGGTCTGCAACTGCAGGTCGAGCTGGATGGGCATGCCGGGTTTGAGCCGGGCCACATCGGCATCACTGAACAAGGCGATGGCCGTGCGCTCCTGATCGCTGCTGTTCGGTTCGGGGCCAACGCCAACCGAGGCGAGCCGTTGGCCTGGGATCACCGCCTGCCCGGGATCCACGCTCAGGCCCAGCAGCATGCCGTCGCGCGGGGCGAGCACCGACTGGCTGTTGCGCTGGGCCTGCAGCGTGGCCTGGGTGGCATCCAGCTGCGCCAGTTGGGCTTGCAGTTCCTTGATCGCGCTTTCGTTGCGGAGGTAGAGGTCTTGCGCTCCCACCCACAGGGGGCTGTAGCGGGGAATCACCTCATCACGCCGCAGGTTCTCCAGCGCCTTCAGCTGCAGCCCCACCGGCTGGTTGGCCGTGCGCAGGGTGCCGATGCGCGATTCGATCGTCTGGCGTTGGCGTTCCACGGCCTTGATCTGGTCCAGCAGCGCGTTGTTGGCCGGACCGATCCCGCCGCCGCCGGCCGCCTGCTGATCGATCCGGTTGATGCTCATCAGCAGGTCGCCCTGCTTCACCCGATCACCAATCCGCCGCACCAGCTCCTGCACCTGGCCGGCTGATCTGGCGTACACCCCCACGCGGCTTTCGGGGGCCAGCAGCACGGCGCTGCCTTCCACCTTCACCGGCACCGAGGGTGCCAGCGCCCAGGCGCTGCAGGCAGCACTCACCACGGCCATGGGCACGAGCTGGGGGAGGCGTTCGCTCAGCATCGCCATCCCATCCCGCCGCCAGTTCTGCTGCAATCTGCGGTTACGGTACCGGCAAATTGCGATTCGAAGGCTTGCGCCGCCGCCTGCGCCGCTGCTTCTGCCTGATGCCGCTGCTGCTGCAGAGCGCTGCAGCCTTCGCCGAGCAGCCCCCCGAACCGCTCGCTTCGGTGCCTCCGGCTGCAGCGGCTGCGCAGCCACGGCTCAGCCTCAGCCTTCAGCAGGCCATCGCCCTGGGCCTGGGCCGCTCCCTCGCCCTGCGCAGCAGCAGCCTGGCGCTGGATGAAAGCCGTGCGCTGCAGGGTTTGGCGCGGGCCAGGTTCATGCCCAAGCTCGATCTGGTGGGCCTGGGCACCTATGCCCAGGTGGGCACCGATGTGGGCTTCATCTCCAACCTGCCCACCATCGGTGATCTCAGTTTTGATCTGGGCGGTGACGGCTACGCGGTGGTGCAGAACACCTTCGTGAATGTGGGCCTCGCCCTCACCATGCCCCTGATCGATTTCGGTCGGGGCCCTTTGCAACAGGCCGCCCGCGCCGGTGTGCAGGCGGCGGAGGCGGAGCAGAAGGAACAGCAACGGCGCACCCGTTTTGCCATCCAGAGCGCCTATCTCAACGCTCAGCTCGCTGAAGCGCTGATCCCGGTGTGGGAGAGCGCCCTGCAGGTATCCACCCGCCTGCTCAGCGATGCCCGGGCGATCCGGCGCGAGGGGCTCGCTGCGCGGATCGACACACTGCAGGCCGAAGCACTGGTGGAGACCGATCGCCAGGGACTGGCCGAAGCGCGCAGCCAGCGGGAGGTGGCTCTCAGTGCCCTGGCCCGCAATCTCAACCTGCCGGCTGAGCAGAGCATCAGCCTGTCGGAGCCGCTGCGGCCGCTGCCGGCCTGGCCCCTGAGCCTCAGCGCCAGCCTGGCTCAGGCCCTGGCGGATCGCCCGGCCCTCGAAGCGCTGGAGCAGCAGCGCCGCGCCGAGCAGGCACGGGTGCAGGTGGCACGGGCCGGAGCTCTGCCCCAGGTGGGTGTGCTGCTCGGAGCCGGCATCAACGGCGACTGGCTGAATGTGCCGGTGCTCAACAACACCCCGCGCGTGGGCGTCAATGGCAAGCAGGGTCCTGATCTGCCCACCCTGAGCACCAGTGGCAATGCCTCCGGCAGCTTCTACGACTGGGGCGCCGTGATTTCCCTGCGTCAGCCCCTGTTTGATGGTGGCCTGACCCGCCAATCGGTGGCGCTGGCCCGCCGCCGCGCCGAGCAGGGCGACGTGGCGCTCGAGCTGGCGCGTCAGACCATCACCCAGCAGGTGGAAACGTTCCACGCCACCCACCAGGCGTCGGGGCCACAGATGCGGGCCGCCGCCGCCGCCGCCGCCGCCGGCTCCGAAGCCGTGCGCGACGCTCTGCTCCGCTACCGCGCCGGGGTGGCCCCGATCACGGAACTGTTGATTGCGCAGCGCAATCTGCAGGCCGCCCGTTCGGCCGAGGCCGCAGCGATCCATCGCTGGAACATCAGTCGCGCCGGCTTGGAGCTTGAAACGGGCGCGGAGGCTGCTCCGGGGAGCGCGCCTTCCTCTCCTTAAAGTGATGGCATGACTGATCAGGACCCGCGACCCGTCACGCCCGCCAGCGAGCGGATCACCGAGCAGCTCGGTCGGCTGATTCCCCTGGTGAACGGTCCTTCGCGCGTGGCCCGGGTGGGTTCATCCCATGGCCGTGATGGTCTGCCCTCGCTCTTGAGCTGGGATGAAGACGGTCAGCTGAACGTGGACTGACCCTTGCACGCAGCAGGGCTGCTGGTGCTGGCCGGCGGCGGCCACACCCATGCACTGCTGCTGCGCCGCTGGATCATGCGGCCCGCCAGCCGTCCCGCCGCGATGGCGGTGTTGCTGGTGAATCGCAGCAGTACGGCGCTTTATTCGGGCATGGTGCCCGGCCTGTTGGCAGGGCTCTACCCCCCGGAGGCCTGCGCCATCGATCTGCGCGATCTCTGCCGGCGCGCTGGTGTGGGCTTTGTGCAGGCGGAAATCACCGGGCTGGATCCCAGCCGCCGTGAACTGCTGCTGCAGGGCCGCCCGCCGCTGCGGTTTCACACCCTCAGCCTCAACGTGGGCTGTGAAACCCTCTGGCCTGCTGGCGCGGCTGAGGTCAGCGCCGCGGTGCAGACGGTGAAGCCGCTTGAGCCTTTCCTCGCCTGGCTGGAGCAGCGGCTCAAGGATCCTGCGGTTGATCGGCGCGTCCGCATCCGCGGTGGTGGCGCTGCCGCCCTGGAGGTGGCCCTGGCCCTGCGGGCCCGTGGCTTGCGGCCTGAGCTGCTGCTGCGCGGCCAGGGCTTGCAGCTCGGTTCCGCTGCGGCGCATCGGGCGGCCGAAGGCTTGCTGGCTCAGGCCGGTATCCCCCTCTGCCGCGGCGTGGACGATCAGGCCGCCGCTGATCTGGCCTGTACGGGCAGCCGCGCTCCGGCCTGGTTGGCCGCCAGCGGTTTGCCGGTGCAGCCGGGAACCGGCCGGGTGCTCACCGATGCCTCCCTGGTGGTGCAGGGGGCGGAGCGGCTGTTGGCCAGCGGTGATTGCGCGGTGATCGCTTCCGATCCCAGGCCCCCGGCGGGGGTGTGGGCGGTGCGGGCGGCGCCGCTGTTGGCCGAGAACCTGCAGCGCCTTCAGGCCGAGCTGCCGCTGCGCCGCTGGCGGCCGCAGCGCTGGGCTCTGCAGCTGCTGGGCGATGGGGGCGGGCATGGCTCGCCAGGGCCGCGGGCGCTGGCGGTGTACGGGCCCTGGTGCTGGGGGCCGTCGCGTTGGTTATGGCGCTGGAAGGACCGGATCGATCGCCGCTTCATGCAGGGTTTCGCGCCTGCGGCAGCCATGGCCGCGGCGGCCCCGATGGCCTGCCGCGGTTGCGCCGCCAAATTGCCGGCGGCCCCGTTGGCGGCGGCCCTGGGGCGGCTGTCGTCCACCGGTGAGCCGCCCCCCGCAGAAGACGCCGCCCGCCTGGATCTGAACGATCGCGGTGAGCTTCTGCTGCAGAGCGTGGATGGCTTTCCCGCTCTGCTGGAAGACCCCTGGCTCAATGCCCGCCTCACCACCCTGCACGCCTGCAGCGATCTGTGGGCCTGCGGTGCCCGGGTCCAGAGCCTGCAGGCTGTGGTGACGCTGCCGGAGGCGGCGCCCGCTCTGCAGGAGGAGTGGCTGCTGCAGAGCCTGGCCGGTGTGCGTTCGGTGCTCGATCCGCTGGGGGCCACGCTGCTGGGCGGCCACACGCTTGAGGGGCGTGATGGGGCGGGGCTGGGGCTCACGCTTGCGGTGAATGGAGCGGTGGCACCGCAGCGCCACTGGCCCAAGGGGCCGCTGGCCCCTGATCAGGTGTTGCTGCTCAGCCGCCCCATCGGCACGGGCGTGCTGTTTGCGGCGGCGATGGCTGGCGCGGCCAGACCGGGCTGGTTGGATGCCGCCCTGGTGGTGATGCAGCAGTGTCAGGCGCCTTTGGTGGAGCTGCTTGCGGCCCATGGCTGCCAGGCCTGCACGGATGTGACGGGTTTTGGCCTGCTGGGCCACCTCGGTGAAATGCTCGGGCCCGGTCAGCGGGTGGTGCTCGACCCTGCGGCGATCCCGGCTCTGCCCGGTGCTCTGCAGCTCCTGGAGCAGGGGATGTGCAGCACCCTGGCGCCGGCCAATGCCCGGGCCCTGGCTCTGCTGGATGGTTCAGGGCCGATCCAGTTGTCCCGGCCGGCCGCGGCGGCTGAGCAGCAGCTCTGGATCGATCCACAGACCTGCGGGCCCCTCCTGGCGGCGCTGCCTGCAGCGGCAGCTCCGGCGGCGCTGGAGGCGATCAGGGCCGCCGGTTTCAGCCAGGCGGCCCTGATCGGCCGGGTGGTTTGAGCGCGCGACAGTCAGCGCGCCGCTAGGGAGCGGGCGCCGCCTCAGTCGCGCACCAGCCAACCGGCGGTGAGATCGTCTGGGTCGCGCTGGAGATAGAAATAACCGCGTGCACCGGAGCGGCCCTTCACCAACAGGGCGCGGTAGCTGTAGGTGCTGCCCAGAGCATCGCGTTCATTGAGGCTGCCCCAGCAACTGTTCGGATCCAGGCTGAGCTGGCCGGTGTAGCTGGCGGTTTCGCCCACGCCGCTGGTGCTGGAGAGCGCCAGGCCGCTGACGCGGCCGTCGCGCCACTGCTCGCGTTGCACCACCGCGTTGGGGCTCCAGCCGCCCTTGCGCCAGCTGAGGCCCACCTGGCTGCTCAGCACCAGGCCATTGAGATCGGCGGCCTGGCAGCTGCCGGGTGCCATCGGCAGCCAGCGGCTGGTGATCACGCTGCCGGCATTGCGGTTGAGGCCGTAGAGCGGGCGACCTTTGCCATCGAGCACCACCTCACTGCGTTCCCGTCCCCAGGGCAGCTGGCGTTCCAGTTGCAGCACGCAGCCCGGCCCCATGCGGGCAACACCGGCGTAGGTGGCCTGGCGCTCGCTGCGGCCGATCCGCTCCACCACCGTGCCCTGCAGCTTGCCGCCCGCGAGCCAGCGCTCCTCCAACACATGGGCGGTGGGGGTATTGCTGGTGGTGCCGCTCTGCACGCCCATGCCCATCACCGCGTAGCGCCCCAGAACAGGGGTGGGGCAGCTGCTCTGGGCTGCCTGCGCCGGGGCGCTCAGGCTGGCGAGGGGCAGGCTGCTTGCCATGGCAGCCATGGGAAGCAGAGCCAACAGACGATGGACCATGGCCGGTCGCTGCACACGGAGCACCCGCAGTATGGGTGGATTGCAGTGGCCCGGGATCAGGCTTTGTTTCAGATCTGAACCATGCCGCAGCGCATGCCTTTGAGCACGGCCTGCACCCGGTTGTTCACATCGAGGGTTTTGAGCAGGCGTTTGGTGTAGGTGCGTGCGGTTTCTTCGCTCACCACCAGTTGCTCAGCGATTTCGCGGTCGGTGAGGCCACTGGCGAGCAGATCGAGCACCTCATATTCACGCGGCGTGAGCCTCGGGCAGCTCAGGTAGGGAAGCTGACCCGAGCGCAACGACGGACTGCGGTAGGAATGATTGCCCATCACAGCCATCACAGCCGCTTCCAGAGGTTTCTGGTCTTCGATGAAATCCGCCTCGGCCACGACCGCTTCCAGCCAGCTGGCTTCGGCGTATTCCACCGGAATGGCATCACCGAGGGCCAGCACCACCACCTTGAGCTGCGGTTGCCACTGGCGGGCCTTGCGGGCCAGTTCAAAGCCGTTGCCGTTTTCCAGAAAGTCGGTGCAGATCAGCAGTTCGTAGGGTTCCTGCTGCAGATAGGTCAGACAGCTCTGCTCATCGGTCACCGCGCAGCCGATGTGCGTGGATGTACTGAAGCTCTCGCAGAGGCAGCGCAGGAAGAAACGTCCTTTCAGTGCCAGGGCCACCTTGCCTTGCACCGCCACCGACAACAGCACCTCATCGAGGTTGCCGGCGCTGAGGCTGTCGAGATAAGGCGTGAAGTCCATCGCTCAGCCCCAGCGGAGCAGCCATCATCGCGTCCGGCTGAGCACAGCCGACTCAGATCGCAACCTTTTGTTCCTCGCGTGTGAGTTGGGCGTAGAGATACTGCGGCGACTTGTACTGGCGCGGCAGGCAGTGATGCAGTGTTTCAAGCCGACCCCAGCACACGGTGCGTTGGATCTTGTTGAGTGTTCGCTTCTCAGCGATCAACATCTTCAACGCTTTGCAATACAGCTGGTAATTGGCTTCGAGTTCACCGATGGTGATGCTGGCGTCCTGGCTCATGGTTCAGTCGTCGTAGACGAGGCACTCAGGGGCATTGGGGTTGAGGTCGCAATACACCTCAAGCGGTGAGGGATCCTTCTGCTCACCGGGGTGGTGCTGCCGATAGGCCTCGAGATCCTTGAGCTCGCCTTCGAGGTGGTTGATCTTGCCGGTGTCGCCGCTCTGGCGGGCCTGATCAAGCTCAGCCTTCAGCTTGGCCAGGTGGGCTTCGATGTTCTCCAAGGATCGGGTGTGATCGGCGGGCTACAGCTACGAACGCTCCGCTGGCCATCGCTACCCCCATTTGGGGGCAACCCGTCAGCGCTGCGCCTCTCCTGTCAGAGTGGTTGCAGACCTCAGGGTTCGTGTGATCCGCCGTTTCAGGCTGCTGGCCCTGCTGGCCGTGGTGGTTCTCGCGGGTTGCCGTTCAACGGCTCCTTTGCCCCAGGAGCGGGAGCGCCTGGCTGAACAGCAGCGCCTGCTCGCGCTGTGCACCCGCCATCAGCAGCGTCTGCCCGGCCTGTTGGAGCGTTTTGAAGCGGCTCAGCGGGCGTTGGCTGCCGTTCGCCAGGCTTCCTATATCCCCAGCCCCGCTCCCAGTCCTCTCGATCCGGAGGAGCAGCGGCGCCTCACCATCTACGACCAGCAGACCGAGCAGGATCTCCACGAGCAGGCTGTGGATGCCTGGAGGCAGCAGGAGGCTGAACGGCGGGAACGCTGGGAGCGCGCGCAGATCGCTCAGGAGGATGCCGCCGCCGAGGCTCTTCAGGCCGCCGCCGCCGCCTTGCGCCAAGTGCACCCCGAGTTGTTGCAGGCCGGTGCCTCGCCTCGCCTGAACACTGAGGAGGTGGAGCGGTTTCGCAGCTGCCAGCCGGAGCAGTTTCGGTGAGCGGCGGCTGGTGGCCATGGGGCTGCAGCCTGGCGCTCTTCAGCGGGCTGGGGTCTCCGGTGCTTGCCCAGATGCCGGCACCGCCACCGTTGCCGTCGGTGCCGGAGAGCACCATCAGTCCTGAGTTGCAGGGCTGCGTCAGCCGTTTCGGCCATACCGGCTGTGCGGCACGGCTCTATGCCCGTCTCCTCTGCGCGTCGACGGGGTCAGGCGCGGGGCTTTCCGATGAACTGGAGCGGATGGAAGCGCAGCTCGCCGAGCAATACGACCAGGCCGCGATCGATTTCCGAGGGATTACCCCCGAGCAGGTGGAAACGGCAGCTGTTCGCTATTACGCCCCGATCTTGTGCCCCGAGAAGAGTCCCCAGATTCGTCAGCTGTTCAATCCGTCT
>VFQS010001125.1_pt1 | contig 25660 bp, 24 predicted proteins | sample 3512361 | NCBI WGS metagenome assembly VFQS01 (sample SAMN10412375, study PRJNA504923) | tailings metagenome | isolation source: Relicate 1 Philex TSF3 active mining | place: Philippines
TATTTTCTTATAAAAAGAGAATGAAGGAGTAACTATTTTGTTTTTAGCCTTTTTAGTCATCATTCCGCTCATCACCTTTATCTTCTACATCAGAGCGATTAGTAAAACGTTGGCCGCCATTAGCGAACCCTATCGCACTCAATCTCCCGGGATGGCCTGGCTTCTTTTAATACCTATCTTTAATGTAATTTGGTTTTTCTTTTTATTAAGAGCTATTAAAGATGGTTTTGCGCAAATGTACCGAGATGGCATCACCCAAAAAGAAATTGACACAGGTTATAACTACGGAATTGGCATGGGTTGCTGTTGGGCAGCATCCTTCATACCCCAGTTTATTTTTATTGCCTTAATACCAATGTTTGTATTTTCTATACTGCACTGGAACAAACTAAATAGCGCACGCCATCAAGCGCCAACTGAATTAAGGGCATAAATTACCGTGGCGCAGTAGCTTAACTGGGATGATTACCTACTGACGCCGCAAAAATACTTGGGCCGTCATTTTTCCGGAAAACGTTAGCTCAAGCTGAACACCGTCTTTGCCTTGATAAACCTGAACACCGTCTTGAGGCACAGGGTTTGTTTTTTGAACAGTCAATAAATGATCAGGCCAATCGACGCGCAATGTCGCAGTCATAGGTAAATATCCATCAAAGTATCGACGCATCAAGGGACCCGCATTAAGCTTGAATTCATTCTGGGATAACTGATCAAGCGCCCTTGACTCTAGATCAATACAAATGGATGCGCCACGCTCAACATCGGTGAGAGTCACACGATTATCTTTAACTTCTGCAGAGTTCATTTTTTCCAAAGACTTTACCGTGATCTTTTTGATTCTATTTTCATTGAAAATAATCACTACTTTTCTGATGGGATCTAATTGACGATGGCACGTGGCAATGGTCACGATTCCAGAGTCCAAACTTTCTGGACTAATCTTCACCCTTGATTCATAGCTATAAGCACCAGGATCAGGACGGGTCTTTAAATATTTGATTTCGCCCTCATTGGCAATATCAGAAAACTCTAAGGCTGAGATTGGGTTGACAGCCAACATGGTCGCTGCGCAAACAATCAACTGCAGATGTCGTTTCATCATGGATTTTCCTTGGAGTGATATTGCTGAACTTTTTCTAACCAAATGCTCAAGGCATTGGCCAGGTCCTTTTTACTGAAGGAGCAACTCTCCTCCGTGAAAAGTGATGAGGACTCTACCCTAGATAAAACATTCTCAAGGGCTGCGCTGTACTTCTGTGGTAATTGACTATCCTTACAAAATATTCGAAATGCCTGAATCAATTCAACTGAAGAGCCTGTGTCATCCAACCAAGCTTGCAATTGATATTGAACTTCCTGGGGGTTATGAAAACTCATACTTATCTACCTGCCGCTTGAAATTCATTCGATAAGCTTGCCATCAATTTAGCAACTGACATAGCGCGAGCTCTGGCATATTCAGTGCCAGCCCAAAGGCTTTGGTAATCACCTTGATCATTTTGTACTGCCCATTGCCTCATCGGAGCTGTTAAATTATTTTGCACAGGAAATGGTAAATATGTTTTACCTTCCATGAGTGACATGTATTTATTTTTAATGCCTTGTGCGGGACGACCTGAGAAAGCCCTAGTGAATGCTGTTCCTAATTCCGTCTTCGTTAATACAAAGCCACGATGTGCTGGACTGGTTCCAGCTTCTGCCGTCACCAAGAATGCAGTACCCATTTGTGCTGCCGATGCACCAGCTTGAATGATGCCATGAACATCTCGACCATCCATGAGTCCGCCAGCAGCCACAATGGGTATTTGAAGATGCTTATCCAACTCTAAAACCAAATCTCGGATGGTGAGTTGTTGATCAACACCATGAGGATCAAAGATGCCACGATGTCCACCAGCTTCAATGCCTTGAGCCACAACAAAATCAACACCTGCTGATTGAATCATCAAAGCTTCTTCCAAAGAAGTGGCTGTAACCCCCACCGTCATGCCTAATGAATGAGCTCTCTCAATCACCTGCTGCGGCGGCAAACCAAAGTGAAACGTCAGCACCTCAGGTTGATGAACCCAAATTGGTTCAAGCATGCTTTGCAAATTTGGAATGTATGGTGACTTTGGAATAGCTACAGTCACACCCAATGAATCCACCACATCTTTTAAGTCACTTAATGCTTTTTGCTGATCCTGTCCAGCTGGCATGATTGGTTCTTTGAAAACAAAGAAGTTGGCATTGATCCTGGTGTTGGTTACTTTTTTGATGAGCGCTTTGGTGGCGCGCAAATCAGCATCGATTTTTTCCGGGGTCGAATAAGCAAAGCCAAAACTGCCCAAGCCTCCTGCATCAGAGACAGCAGAAACCAATGCTGGGGTGTTCACGCCCCCTGCCATGGGTGCCTGTATCACTGGAATTGTTAAGTCAGAAAACCTGAACATGAAGGCGTATATTCAAAAGAAAGTATCTATAGCATACCTCTTAGTGCCATTTTTTTCAGGCTGGCTAGAAAAAAGGGGCTTTCCGAAGAATGCCCCTTTTAGTGTTGCACTTACGCTTATGAAAGTTTAAGCATCAACAGTCTTTGCTACATCACTGAAATCTTTGATTTGATCAAAGTTCATGTATTTGTAGATTTGACCACTGCTTGCATTGATCACGCCAATGTCAGCCATGTACTCTTCCTTAGTTGGAATCTTACCCAACTTAGAACAAATAGATGCCAACTCAGCAGAGCCAAGGTACACGAATGTGTTCTTACCCAAACGGTTCGGGAAGTTACGTGTTGATGTTGACATCACAGTAGCGCCTTCACGAACTTGAGCTTGGTTACCCATACACAATGAACAACCTGGCATTTCCATACGTGCACCAGCACTACCTAACACGCCATAGTGACCTTCTTCAGTCAATTGCTTAGCATCCATCTTTGTTGGAGGAGCAACCCACAATTTCACAGGAATATCACGCTTACCTTCTAATAACTTAGAAGCAGCACGGAAGTGACCAATGTTTGTCATGCATGAACCGATAAATACTTCATCGATCTTCGCGCCAGCAACATCAGACAAAGTCTTCACATCATCTGGGTCGTTAGGGCAAGCAACGATAGGCTCATGGATGTCTGCCAAATCAATCTCAATCACAGCAGCGTACTCAGCATCAGCATCACCTTTTAACAACTCTGGCTTAGCCAACCATGCTTCCATCGCCTTGATACGACGACCTAATGTACGTGCATCAGAGTAACCATTAGCAATCATCCACTTCATCAATGTGATGTTGCTGTTCATGTACTCAATGATTGGCTCTTTGTTCAAGTGAACTGTACAACCTGCTGCTGAACGCTCTGCAGATGCATCAGACAATTCAAATGCTTGCTCAACCTTAAGCTCAGGCAAACCTTCGATCTCAAGAATACGACCAGAGAAAATGTTCTTCTTACCCTTCTTCTCAACAGTCAACAAACCTTGCTTGATTGCATACAAAGGAATTGCATTAACCAAGTCACGCAATGTCACGCCTGGTTGCATTTTGCCTTTGAAACGAACCAAAACTGATTCAGGCATATCAAGAGGCATCACACCAGTTGCAGCAGCAAAGGCCACCAAGCCAGAACCCGCTGGGAAAGAAATACCGATTGGGAAACGTGTATGAGAGTCACCACCTGTACCAACAGTGTCAGGCAACAACAAACGGTTTAACCATGAGTGAATCACACCGTCACCTGGACGCAAGGCAACACCACCACGTGTGCTGATGAAATCAGGCAACTCATGGTGCATTTTCACGTCAACTGGTTTTGGATAAGCTGCTGTGTGGCAGAAAGATTGCATCACCATATCTGATGAGAAACCTAAACATGCCAAATCTTTCAACTCGTCACGTGTCATTGGACCTGTTGTATCTTGTGAACCAACAGTTGTCATCTTAGGCTCGCAGTATGTGCCTGGACGAACACCCTTGCCTTCTGGCAAACCACATGCACGACCCACCATCTTCTGCGCCAATGAGAAACCTTTGCCAGAATCGGCTGGGTTAGTTGGCAAGCGGAACAATGTTGAAACTGGCAAGCCCAAAGCTTCACGTGCTTTAGCTGTCAAACCACGACCAATGATCAATGGAATACGGCCACCTGCACGAACCTCGTCAAACAATACATCTGACTTCACTTTGAACTCAGAAATAACTTTGCCGTCTTTTAATGCTTTACCTTCGTATGGGCGTAGTTCAATCACATCACCCATGTTCATGTTGCTCACGTCTAACTCGATTGGTAACGCACCTGCGTCTTCCATCGTGTTGTAGAAAATCGGAGCAATTTTGCTACCTAAACATACGCCACCAAAACGCTTGTTTGGTACATATGGAATATCTTCACCAGTGAACCACAACACTGAGTTAGTCGCTGATTTACGTGATGAACCTGTACCAACCACGTCGCCTACATAAGCTACCAAGTTGCCTTTAGCTTGCAATGCGGCCAATTGCTTGATTGGGCCTACTTTGCCTGGCTCTTGTGGCTCAATGCCTTCACGTGGGTTTTTCAACATTGCCAATGCGTGCAATGGAATGTCAGGACGACTCCATGCGTCAGGCGCTGGAGATAGATCATCAGTATTTGTCTCGCCAGTAACTTTGAACACTGTCAAAGTTAAGCTTTGTGGCACTTCTGGACGGCTTGTGAACCATTCAGCATCTGCCCAGCTTTGCATCACAGCTTTAGCGTTTGCATTACCTTTGTCAGCCTTTTCCTTCACATCATGGAATTGGTCAAACATCAACAATGTCTTTTTCAAGCCTTCAGCAGCAATACCACCCACTGTGGCGTCATCCAACAAATCAATGAGAGGAGAAATGTTGTAACCACCAAGCATCGTGCCTAGCAACTGAGTTGCAGTTTCACGAGTAATCAATGGAGTTGTTTCTTTACCAAAAGCAACCGCGGCTAAATAAGAGGCTTTTACCTTCGCTGCATCATCCACACCAGCAGGAACGCGATGTGTGATCAACTCTACCAATGTAGCTTCCTCACCTTTTGGTGGGTTCTTTAGCAACTCAATCAACTCACCAGTCTGCTGTGCAGACAATGGTAGTGGCGGAATACCTAGAGCCGCACGTTCTGCGACATGGTCACGGTAGGCTTTCAACATAGTCTTTCCCTCTCTATTTAGACAATTAAATAAACCAATATTCTAAGACTTATATCTTATATAAGACTTGCAAAACTGGCAACATAGCCATAGAAATTAGCTCAATTTCTTTGCCTGTGCCTGACAAAATCATGTCAAATAAAAAGAGCTTTTAAATCAATGATGTAAAGTAATGCCTTATGAAGAAAACAGACCTTTACAAGAATGCGGGATTGGCAGTTGCCAACCAAATGAAGAATTCAGCCCCAAAACCCAAGGGAAACGCTAAAAATACCTCTGGAAAAGGTAAAAAGCTGAATCCCCTACTGGCATCCCTACTCAAAAAGCCCGAATAGCTTCTTTGAGGTAATTAATTAGAGATCAAACTTTGCTTTGATCTCTGGCGGCCAGGCTGCCGCCTTTTGCGCAACAAAATCAACCCAAACCATGGTGGCTCCGCCATTGGCGTAAACAGTATCAGGCTCAGTGACAAGTGAGATCACATTAAACGTATCCACGCCCACTCTACTAGGGTTAGCAATATAGGTTTTCACCAGCAAATCAGCTGGGTATGCAATCTGCTTTAAGAAGTTGCAAAAAGCATTCACCACCACAACACCTGCATCGCCCTTAGTAACCTTCAAACCAAAGCTATCTAACCAGTTAACCCGAGCTTGCTCAATGTAGCGAAAGTAAACGGCATTATTCACATGCCCTAACGCATCCATATCCCCCCAGCGTACAGGGATGATGGATTCATGAACCAATTTTTTATCTTCAGGTATCTCAATGCGCATAAAAAGTCGTCCAGCCAGTCAATGATTTAATTGTCATGGGGTGTTTTTATCAATTTTGAACCAAGCAGCGTACATCGCAGGCAAAGACAATAAAGTTAAACCTGTAGCAACAATCAAGCCCCCCATAATTGCAACTGCCATAGGACCCCAAAAGACGCTTCTAGATAGCGGGATCATCGCTAATACAGCCGCTGCTGCAGTCAAAATAATTGGGCGATAGCGAGTTACACAAGCATGAATAATCGCCTCGCGTGCTGGCATTCCAGCAGCACGACCTTGCTCTATTTGATCAATCAAGATCACTGAGTTACGCATGATCATACCCAGCAAGGCAATAAATCCAAGCAGCGCCACAAAACCAAAGGGGCGATTAAATAACAATAAAGTTAAAGCCACTCCTGAGATGCCTAATGGAGCAGTTAGAACAACCAAAAAAGCCCTTGAGGAACTCTTTAACTGAATCACCAATAAAGTAAAAGTGATAAAGAGCATGATGGGCACACCCGCGTTGATTGAGTCTTGACCGCGCGAACTCTCCTCTACCGATCCACCAATAGCCACCTTATATCCAGGCGGTAATTTATCAATCAATGGCTCAAACTGTTTTAACAAAGCGCTAGTTGCAGTAGGACCTTGGATACCTGGCATGACATCAGCTTGAACGGTAATAGCGTATTCACGATTCTCACGCCACATAGTCGCTGGCTCCCAAACAACCTGAACTTTGGCAATTCTTCCAAGCGGAATCACCTGACCAGTAACAGTAGCCAACATCGTTTCACTTAAATCACTCACCTGATCTCGTTCAGAGCGAGGCAAACGTAAAACAATCGGCGCCAATAAATCCCCTTCGCGATATTGCCCAACCGTTACCCCACCAAAATGACTGGATAAAGTTTGCGCAATCACCTGTGGCGGCACACCTAACTCTCTGGCTTTGGCTGAATCAACCTCGATTTTTGCAACAGGTTGATTTTCATTCCAATTGTCTTTAACGCCATAAATTAAGTTTGACGAACGCATCACGTTGAGCAAGCGATCAGCCTCAACTCTTAATTGAATTGGATCATCGCCTGTCACCCTAAACTCAACTGGGTATGTCACAGGTGGGCCATTAGGTAATAACTTGACCCTCAATCTCGCCTCTGGTGCAGCATCCTCAAGCAACCGAGGCAACTCTTTATTCAAGCGATCTCGCTCCGCCAAATCCGCCACAACAATTGCTTGAGCAGCATTCGATCTTGGGAAAATAATATCCAAAGGCAAAAAGAATCTCGGCGCACCGTTACCGATCCACATGGTCACAGATTGAACACCTTTTTGCTCTAATATTTTCGCTTCAATTTTTTTTGCAGCAGCCTCTGTGGCCTCAAAACTAGCTCCCTCTGTTAAATAAATATCAACCAAAATTTCTGGACGAGAGGAATCAGGGAAAAACTGTTGTTGCACCTGGCTCATACCAACAATACCCAACAAGAAACTAGCTACTGTGGCCATAATGGCTTTGCGGCGATGATCAATACACCACGCAACGATTGTTTTAAACCTTTGATAAAAAGGTGTATCAAAATGCTCGTGCTGCTGACCATCTGAAACAACATGCTCAGGGGTCTTTAAGAATAAGAAACCTAGATAAGGCACAAACAACACCGATACAAACCAAGAAATAATCAGCGCCGCCGCAGTTACAGCAAAAATAGCAAAGGTGTACTCACCAACTGCAGATTTAGCAATCCCAATTGGCAAAAATCCTACCGCGGTGATCAGAGTGCCAGTCAACATTGGCATAGCCGTTAATTCATATGCAGCCGTAACCGCCTTAACGCGGTCATAACCCTCTTCTAGTTTGCGCACCATCATTTCAACAACAATGATTGCGTCATCAACCAAAAGACCTAAAGCAATAATTAACGACCCTAGTGAAATCTTATGTAGACCAACCCCAGAGATATTCATCACTAAGAAAGTGACTGCCATTACCAATGGAATGCTAATAGCAACAACCAATCCCGGTCTTGGATCGATTCGCCAAGGATTCTTATGTAAACCCAAAGCCAAAAGGCTGACCACCAAAACAATGATCAAAGCCTCAAGCAAAGTGACCAAAAATTCCCTCACTGAGCCCGCCACGACCTTAGGCTGATCTTGTATCAAAGAAAGCGTGACACCCGCTGGCAAATCTTTTTCAATGGCTTTACTAGCCTTTGTCAAAGCCTTACCTAACTCAACAATATCTCCACCTCTGGCCATTGATATACCCATGGCCACCAATTCTTCACCTTGAAACCGAACCTTACTCTGAGCAGGATTAATCACATCCCTACGAACATCAGCCACATCACCTAAACGTATCGATGCTCCAGAAGGCGTTCTAAGTGGCATTGCCTTGATATCAGCAACATTCTCAAAAGGTCCACCAACTCGAATCGGCATTGAAAATGATTTTGTTTCTACTTGTCCGCCATTTTCAATCGCATTTTGTTGATTCAATTGTTGCGCAACCGTAGCCGGAGACAAAGCGTACTGAGCCATCTTTTTCCTAGATAGCTCCACATAAACTTGCTCCTCTTGCAAACCATAAACATTGACCTTACCTACATCTTTTACTTGTAACAAACGTTGTCTAACATAAGTAGTGAAATCTCTCACTTCATTTGGCTTGTAACCTTTGGCAGACATTGCATAGATAACCCCATAAGTATCTCCAAAATCATCGTCAAAATATGGGCCATTAATACCCATAGGTAAATATGATTTTGAGTCTGCGACTTTTTTACGAACCGTATAAAAAAGATTAGGAATATCTTTAGCAGGCGTACTATCTTTAACAAAAAAGATAATCATCGATTCGCCGGGATGAGAAAAACTTCTAATTTTGTCAATATTGGGAACTTCTTGAAGGGTTCTCTCAATTTTGTTGGTTACCTGATCTGCAACCTGAGCAGCAGTTGCACCCGGCCAAAAAGTTCTAACAACCATCGCCCGAAAGGTGAAAGGAGGATCTTCATCCTGACCCAACTGAAAATAAGCGCTAATACCCAATACGGTAAGAGCGATCATCAAATAACGAATTAATGGGGCGTTACCAATTGCCCAGCGAGACAGATTAAATTTCCCCAGGCTCATTACTCAGCCTTTTCTGATAATGCAATACGCACCTTTTGACCAACACTTAACGCATGCCATCCAGTTGCGATCACAATATCGCCAGCATTTAAACCAGCCAGAACTTCTGCTGAGGCATCATCTACTTTACCTAAAGTAACTTTAACAACTGCAATGGTGCCAACTGATTTTGATTCAGGGTCCAATGTTAATTTATAAACGCTAGCGCCATCGCTATGTATTGCGGTGGCAGGCAACAAGATGGCTGAACCATTTTTTGCAATAGGCTTACTAGGCAGTCCATTTGTTTTGATCCTAGCAACTAAATCTTTGACACTAACCACTTGACCTTGAGTGAGAGAAAATTCAGCCACCTGACCTGGTTCAATGGCACGCAAAGTCACAAACCCCATCTGCTCCATGGCTTGTTCGTATTTAGCCCGCGCAGATTCAATGACAGCCACACGACGATCAAACTCTGAGGCAGAAATAAAGTTTTTAGCTCTTAAATCTGAATAACGCTTAAAGTCAGCCTCCGCTGACTGCAGCTCTGCTTTAGCGGCTTTATAAGTGATTAAAACAGCGGATTCAGAAGAAATAGTATTTGGCATTAATCTAGCCAGAGATTGGCCTGCCTGCACACGATCACCACGCTGCACCAATACCTCTGTGACCTTACCGCTCGCATCAAAATACAACTTACTCGGATCTTTGCTTGAGGCCCCAACGTCAGCCACCTCTGATGATTGACCAATCACAACAACTTTGACCAATCGAGGTGATGGATTTTTATCCTCCCCGCCTCCACAACTGACCAATAGAGAAATAGATAATAAAAGTGCCGGAATTGTGATTAGTTTTGATCTCATGCGGCAATTTTAGTGCAATGCCCCCTTGATTGCACTGCGTATCTCCTTAGCCAATCCCACTCTTTGGTCAGCAAAAATAAACTGCCCAATTTGGATGACTTCTTGCCCCATTTCAAGAACGATAAGCTGTTTTTTAGCATCCAAGTTGGGTTCTGGGTCTTTGACTCTCACCCATGGCGCATTCCAATGCTTAACAGTTCGTCGGTTACCTAGAAATAGTTCAATCGTGAATTCAGTGCCGTTAAGTCTGATTTTTTCGTAATCACTGGCATGACGAGCATAAATCAGTAGCGCTATGCCCAATACCAATAGCTCAGCGAATGTGAATGGCAGAATCATCCAAGCCCCCTGCCACCAAAAGTATGAGGCAATTAAAGATGAAAAACATACCATTGATAAGTAAAAAAGGCCTACCTGCTTGGGCGTGAATGAGCAATTACGCTTCATATGCCAAACATAGCGATTATCTGGATTAGCTTTAAGATTCATCTGTACTCTTAGCAATCTGATCCATAGCCAAAGCCAAGGCAATGTCACGCTCAGTTAGCCCACCACTCTCATGTGTTGAGAGCGTGACCTGAACTTTATTCCAGACGTTGAACCACTCTGGATGATGATTCATTTCCTCTGCAATAACTGCCACTTGTGACATGAAGTGAAATGCTTCTTGAAAATCTCCAAAAATAAACTCTCGATATAGAGCATCCCTCGTTGGTAAGACAGACCAACTAGGTAACTGAGTTGAAAGTGATTGGCGACGAGCCAAATCTAGTAATGGAGCCATGTGATTAATTTATCACCAAGCGCTGATGCTTGCTTGAGGCTACCTCAAACGACTTAAGTCATGATCAACTTGATCATCATAGCCACTGAAATCATCAGCGCAAAGATGGCAAACGCTTGCTGAACGCGCGGACCCGAGATGGACTTAACTGCTTGGCGCCCTATCAACAACCCCACCACCGAACCACCGGCAAAAGGAGCGGCCAAAGACCAGTTCATAGAGCCGTATAAATTAGAAAATAAAACGCCACCAAATGAAACAATAGTCAGAACACCCAAAGACGTTGCCACAATCGACTTCATTGGTAAATCTGTAAATTTTCTTAGAGCGGGAACAATAATGAAACCTCCGCCCACCCCAAGCAACCCCGAAAAGAAACCAGCCAATGCTCCTGACATTGCCAGTGCTCTTGCACATGGCAATGTCCAGGTTAACTTTCCAATTGTTTGATCCAACATACAAGGAGGACCTAACTCTTCCTCAGTACCTGCCAACTCTCGTTTTGCTTGACCCCACATATTTCTTGCAACTAGCAATAAGACCAAACAAAAAATAAGTACCAAAGGCCAATTAGGTAGTTGATGTGCAAGCCATATACCAATAGGTGAGAAAAGTAGCCCTGCACTGGCAATCAGCATGGCTGCTTTGTAGCGCATGATTTTTGAGCGCAAACCTAAGTAGGCACCCAAGCCTGCTGATAAAGAGACTGCCAATAAACCAATTGGGGCTGCCTCTGCCACACTTAGGTGGAGAAAAAATCCCAATAGAGGTACAGATAGAATGGCGCCACCAGCGCCAGTGAGCCCTAAAAGCACCCCAACAAAGATGCCTAGAGCCACTCCAATCAGAGTTAAATCCAACGATTAACCAACCTGTTGAGCCAACATGTAAAGGTTGGTAGATCTTGCGCCTGAGCGGCAGAATGCCAAAATAGGACCTGGTAGCGTTTCTAGTAAACGCGCCATTTCTTGAGCTTGCTCAAGTGTGATCTGACCACTTACCACAGGTAGGTAGACATAGTTAAGCCCTAAAGCTTTTGCGGCCACCTCAACATCAGCACTCAATGGCTGCGCAGGACCACCCTCACCATCTGGGCGATTGTTAATAATGCTCTTGTAACCTTGTCGAGCGATCTCAGCAACGTCTTCAGGGGCAATTTGACCCAAAGTACCAAATTGGTCTGTATGACAAGCGATTTGTAGCGGCATGCCACATCCTCCAGTGTTTGAATGATAAGTCGATGAATTACCTGCAACGACAGGCTCACATGGTGGCGGAAGCATTCTCCATTGAAGATACTTCATCGCCAAGCTTGCTCCCACAACAAATGCTGCAAAAGCAATGAATGAATTAATAGCTAAGGTTGAGATACCTGTTAAGCCTTGACCAATTGTGCAACCCATGGCTGTCACACCACCAATCCCCATGAGTACACCGCCAATCAGGTGATTACCTGTGTCTTCAGCATTTCTAAAGCTTTCCCAACGGAAGGTCTTAGTAGTTAAAGAGTAAATCAATGAACCTATTACCAAACCAAATACAGAAATAATGCCCAAGGTAACTTTTTTACTTGTATCACTAAAGAATGTGAGCCACTCAATCACGTAAGCGTAAGGAGCTACATACGTTAAGCTTTCCATGCGACCACTGTTGGTGGCCACAAACACTTCTTCTAAAGTGTTGGGATCTTCAGCAACATAACCTAGCACCCCTGAAATCCACCAGATAACTAGAATCGCTGCGCCAACACCAAAGCCAGCCAAGAGATTATTAAAGTTCCAAAAATCTTTTCTAGATAACGCAAAAGTTACTAAGGCGCTACCCAGCACTAATGCAAGCCCAAGTTGCAAAGAATTTTTTGCAATACCCCACTGTGCAGCGAAAATACTCGGTAAATCTTGCGATGTAGATAAAGTCAAAAATACTGTATCAACCGTGTTAACTCTTAGAACACCAAAGACGCCTTTGAGTGTCATGTATGACGACAAAGCCAAAGTCAAAAAGACTACCAAAGACTTCAAATTTCCAGCACCAATCCGAATCAAGGTCTTACTGCCGCAACCTGAGGCTAAGACCATGCCAAATCCAAACATCACACCACCAATAATGGTTGATAACCACGATAGTCTTGCACCGGTATAAATTGATTTGCCCGTATCAATCAAACCCAAATAGGACATCAAGCCAACACCAATCATTGCCACACCAATCGCTAGCAACCATTGGCGCATGCGAGTCCACTCACCCATCACGATCACATCGGTCACGGCGCCCATGGTGCAAAAACGAGTTTGTTGCAACACAATACCCAATAGCACTGTGACCGCAAATGTGGCCCAGAGAACATTACTTGCAATAGTATTTAGATCAATTTCAGGCATATTAGATATAGATAGAGCTCAAACCTTGTAAGCCTGCCATTTTATGGCATTTTTGTAGTTTGACTCTTAAGATACTCTTGGTCACTAAATCGTGGCACCCAATGAGGCTTGTAAATGACAAACACTGCTAAGAGCATCCCTGAAAGAGAGCCCTCAGTAAAAGACAAAATCAACAACGCAACAAACCAATCAACGATGTCCATTGATAAGCCCATGCTAGCTGGCCAAAAGGTTTGATGCCAAATCATGAGGGTTGCAGCCGGAAGAATGACGCTCAAGACACCTGCCACATAGCCATGACCAAAAATGAATATGAACAAGTGTTTTGGCAAACAACCACCGATTAGGCGCATGATTCCACAAGCGCACATGGCAGGCATCACGCCAAGAACCAAAAATTGGCGCAGGGCATGATCCAAAGTCCAACCACTAACTAAGGCTACGATGGTAGTTACTCCAGCTAACATCACAATCGCTGGCCTTAGGCCATACATAGCAACGAGTAATGAAGCTCCAAAAAACTGGAATGACAAACCCACCAAAGCTTCTTCAGCCATACCGGGCAAATGAGCACGTATATTCCATGCCAAACCCAATGCCACTATTCCACCAAGCACTGAATTTAAAACTTCGGGCCTAATTAAGACTTTCCAATGATCTTTGGAAAAGGCCCAAAAAAGAATAAGACCGGAAAGCGCTAGCGACAAACCGGTCATATTCATCATTTAGATCTCCTTACGCCGCAAATCCTGGGTTGCCCTTGGCGCCTTCAATCTTAGGCATGTTCAAAGACTTGGCTTTGACGGTCTTAATATCTTTGAGATATTTAGCCACCACATCCCAAATTGGATCACCACCAACAGCCTTAGCTTCTTCGGCGACGGGAGCCCAACCTGCTACTTTGTATGTCTTATTAGGGTCAATCAGTTTGCCATTTAACATCATGTTGCTAATGCGCTTACCTGCCTCACCTGTCGGATTAATTGCATATTGCAAACCACCAACACGCACCATGTCACCACCTTGTTGGTAGTAAGGATCTGGATTGAAGAGATTGTCAGCAATATCTTCTAAAACAGTCTTGATCATGTCGCCTTTCATCATTGTGACTGTGGTCCACGGGTAAGTAATCGCCGTTTGGTCCATCACATGTTCCATCGTAATAGCCTGACCTGGCAATAAGGATGTACCCCAACGGAAACCTGGTGAAAATGCAATTTCAGCATTCTTAACCGCCATCAAACCATCCAAAATAAGTTGGTCAAAGCTACCATTGAAGTTACCGCGACGATAGAGTAAGCCCTCTGTGACAGCCAACTTCTCACCCAACTTAGTTTCGTATGGAGCACGGATCTTATCGATCAACTTGTTCATAGCAGGATCCGCAGGGATCATGTCTGAGAACACTGGCAACAACTTGTAACGGAAATCAGCTACCTTGCCACCGTTAACCTTAAAGTCCAACACACCCAAATACTTACCATTTGAACCAGCGTTCGTAACAAGTGTTACACCACCAGCATTTTTGACCTTCACAGGAGTTGGTACGCCATCATGCGTATGACCACCCATGATTGCATCAATACCCGTCACACGACTAGCCATCTTCAAGTCAACGTCCATACCATTATGAGATAGGACAACCACTACTTTGGCACCTTTAGCGCGAACTTCGTTCACCATCTTTTGCATATTCTCGTCTTGAATACCAAAAGTCCAATTGGCCACCATGTAACGTGGGTTAGCAATCGGGGTGTATGGGAAAGCTTGACCAATCACAGCCACTTTCACACCATTCATCTCACGAATCACATACGGATCAAAAACTTGGTCACCAAAGTCATTGGTTTTGATGTTTTGCGCCAAGAAAGAAATCTTGCCCTTAAAGTCTTTCTCAACAATCTCTTTCACGCGCTCTTCACCTAGAGTCATCTCCCAGTGCGGCGTCATGATATCCACGCCCAATGCCAAACAAGCATCTACCATGTCTTGGCCATTGGTCCATAAAGAAGTGCCAGAACCTTGCCATGTATCACCACCATCTAGTAGCAATGAACCTGGACGACTCGCCTTCATCTTTTTCACAAGCGTAGCCAAGTGAGCAAAACCACCCACCTTACCGTACATGGCAGCAGCTTTTTCAAAGTCTAAATAGGTAAACGCATGAGCTTCGCGTGTACCTGGTTTAATGTTGTGCGCTTTTAAAAGGTGCTCCCCCACCAAGTGAGGTGTTTTACCTAACTGCGCACCAAAACCCAAATTCACATCAGGCTCACGGAAGTAAATTGGCTTTAATTGCGCATGACAGTCAGTGAAATGCAGAAAGTGCACATTGCCAAAACGAGGTAAGTCATAAAACTGGTTCGCTGCAGATTGTGCATTGGAATAATCTGAATTCAAAGCCATGCCACCTGCTGAGGCAACTGCTAAAACTTGCAAAAACTCTCTACGATTCATTGACATAAAAATAACCTTATTTGAATAATAAAAAAGACCGCCAATTCAGATGAAGTAGCGGTCTTTGATGCGTCACTAATTATTTATTAACTGGTGATTCAGGATCCAACAAAAGTGCCATCACATGGCGCATTTGATCCTCATTTAACAACTTGAAGTGTCCAATGCGAGGCATATTGCTGCATGCGTTGTACGCTTTAGCGTTGTAAATCTTTCCCCAAGTGTATTGAACAACATCTACTGAGTTGCCACGAATCTTGCCGTAGTTCCACAATGATGGTCCGATATTGCCATGAGAAATTTCTTTCTTATTGATTTGATGGCAGTTGTAGCATCCGCCACCAATCACTGTGTCAGCCTTGTCAGTCCAAGTAGCACCGCGACCACTTTGAGCAATCTTCTCGCCCTGTTTCCAGTCACCCAAGTACTTACCATCAGATGGCAACTTGATAGTAGCCATATTGGCTTTCTCAATAGCTTCACGCTTCTTTGCATCACCCTTGCCACTCAAGGTAACAGGATCAGAACAAAACTTTTGTGTTTCATCACGATCTAAGCGATCCATACCAGCAATACCTTTAGCGTTAAAGCTAGCGGCGTGATCTTTCTCAAATTTACTTTGAGCCATTGCAGAAGCTGAGGCAATAACCAAAGCTGCAGAAATTAATAAATTTAATTTTTTCATATATATCTCCCGCGGCTTAGCGCTTCAATCCTGGTGTATTCATTTCACCACCGTTAGCCTTAACACCCATGTAAACAGATAAAGCAATCGTCACATCAGAGATATAAATAGGCTCAGGGAAACGTTGTTGACGGTAGCAATCATTCAAACGACGTTGCATTGTCCAAAAGTTACCACTAGAAACACGGTAAGCTGGCCAGTAACCAAAGCCTAAAGCAGCACCTTTTTGTGTTGTGATATTCGGCAAATCTTGCAAACGAATACGCTTACCATCTTCACCGTGACATGACGCACAAGAGAAGTCCATTGGACCACCTTGGAAATAGAAAGCCTTCTCACCCATGGCATACATTTCTTTTTCTTTAGGGTGCTTATTAGACACATTGATCTTCATGCCTTTAGAGTGAGTCACTACATAAGCAACCACTGCTTCCACATCTTTACGCTTACCTTTTTCAAAGCCAGCACTGATGATTTCTTTAGGGTCATAGCCTTGCAATTTTTCCATGCAAGTAATGATGCGAGACTCAAGGTCTTGAACTTTATTAGTATCTTTAAAATAGCGAGGCAGTTCTGCCGCTGCACCTTTTACAACACCAGGACCTTTACCAAGATCACATTTTTCTAATGTGGCATTTTTAGGGCCCATAGCTTTTTTCCACAGATCTTCACCGGCCGCTTCATACAACTCAGAAGGATTGCCATCAGCAATCATCTCGCGATATTTAGCAATATCATCAGTCGCACTTTGAGCCATAGCCACACCGGCTAAAGCAGTCAAAGAGACTAATAAAGCACTTTTCATTCTCATCTTCATCTTCGCTCCTCTAAAAACAAAACCCCGCTGTTCATTGATAGATTAGCGGGGCCTTATTCACATACAAATTAGCTAATTTTTGCTTCGTCTGTACGTTTGTCGTTTTTGTTATCTACCCAAGTAATGCTCACTGTGTCACCCTTAGCACCACCTTTGAACTTGAAGTTCAAGAATGGGTCTTTTGAAACCGCTGGACCAAATTGAGCTTCAAATACTTGTTTGCCTTTACATGTTGCAGTCAAAGTCGTGATGTGATGTGCAGGAATCACTTTACCTGACGCATCTTTACGCTGACCTGTTTCCATGTCATGTTTCATCAATACTTTAACGTCAACTACGCCGCCATTCTCTTGGGCACGTACGCGCATCGGATCTGCCATTTTTATTTCCTTTCAGTACAAATTAATGAGTTAAATGAATCTTGTGTGAGGGAGCTATTAGCCGCCGCAACCACCCAAAGTCACCTTAACTTCTTTTGTTGTTACATACCACTTACCGTCCGCTTTTACTAAAGCGTGTACGTTTGATGTTTGACCCATCTTCACACGTGAAGCAACAAATGCTTCAGAGTCAGCAGTCAAAATAAACTGAGCTGCTAGCGCGCTTGGGTTTTTCTCAACCAAAATGGCCATTTGTTGTGTTTTTGGCAATGTTGATGTCACGCCAACTGGCACAACCGCACCGTTTTCAGCAATATCAGGAGCATTGATAGTAATAGCTGATGATTTATCAGCTGATGAACCACCTAATGACTTCAATACATCGTCCAATGACTTTGCATCAAATGCTACTTTATTCCACTCAGCTGCTTCAGCTTGAGAAATCAAGCCTGTTGCCGCCATCAAACCAATGATTGCTGTTAATCGCAATGCTTCACGACGTTTTAGGTTCATACGAACTCCTTCTTAAAAAACTAAAAATTTCAAATAATTCTGAATACTTATCCATATTAATGGTTTATTTGCCAGTAAGCATCCACCTTACCAACACATCAATATCCCCCTCAGGCACATGGGCATGTGGCGGCATTGGGATTGCTCCCCATGTACCAGCTCCACCAACCTTCACCTTATTATGCAACTTGCTCATCGCGTCAGCTTGGCCCTTGTACTTAGCAGCCACTTCTGAAATCGCTGGTCCAATCGCACGGCTAGCAGGCGCATGACAGGTTGAACAATTATGCTTCTTAAATAAGCCCTCTGGTGTAATAGATTCAGCAGCAGCTAAATTAACTGCCATAAAACCTTTACCTGGTAACTTCGCCAATGGTGGCTTTGTTGTATCTGCGCCACGGAATGGGCCATATGGTCTATTTTGCAGTGCAAGATTTTCATGCGCATTACGTGCGTAATCAGGCAATGATGAGCCAATCGTGACGTGTTTTGTACAGTTGGTCATACAAGCTGTAGCTTTGACGTCTGGCTTACCGCCCTCATTCCACATACCATGAGCTTGAGTCATACCATTGCGGTTAGGCATCAACTTTTGTACTTCAGCGATATTTTGATCACTCAAAGTAAAGTCTTCAGGAACAATTTCAGCCATGGATAAAACGTAACCCAATACTGCGTACGTATCATCCACCGACAAAGTTCTAGGTGCATTCCAAGGCATCGCGCGGTGGATGTAGTCCCATAGCGTTGAAACAGTCGCCACTTTCATCAAAGTAGTTCTTTGCGGTTGCTTTTCGCTCGTTAAAGAAGCTACTCGACCAGTTTTGATGTCCTCTTTCGTTGTACCACCCACGATTGGAGTAAATACTTCATTTGATTCACCAAAAGTACCGTGACATGAAGCACAGCGACCTTCCCATACTTCTTGACCACGAGCTGTTGTGCCAGATCCCTTTGGAAGACCTTTGAAGTCAGGTCTAACATCAATGTCCCAGGCAGCCACTTCAGCCTTAGTCGCCTCACGACCAATATTTGTATATTTAGTATCAGCATGAGCAGCACCCATCGCGCCCAATGCCAAACCAGCGAAAACGAGGTGTTTAGTTAATTGATTAGCCAACTTGAACATTGCTTAACTCCCCGTTCACATCAAGCTTCCAAGCTTGAATTGAATTGTTGTGATAGATCGAACGTGTGCCGCGTACTTCACGCAATTGCTTAACCATTGGCTGCACGTAACCAGTTTCATCTGTTGCACGAGACATCAAGATAGCTGGTGAGCCGTCCCATACCCAGTCCATATTGAAACGTGTGATCGCTTTTGATAACACTGGTGTTTCCAAACGAGCTCTACGCCAGTTATTACCACCATCAACTGAAATATCTACATGCTTGATCTTGCCGCGACCAGACCAGGCCATACCGCTGATGTTATAGAAACCTTTGTCTAGTAATTGTTGGCCACCTGATGGCGTCGTGATCACAGACTTACATTCTTGTATGGTGGTGTATTGACGATGCAAACCACTTGGCAACAAGTCGATGTAGTGAACTGCTTCATCTTTGGTTGCATATGGCATGTCACCTACTTCAATACGACGCAACCACTTCACAGAACTAACACCTTGTACACCAGGCACTAAGAGGCGTAATGGGTAGCCGTTTTCTGGGCGCAACATTTCGCCGTTCATACCCCAAACAACTAATACATCTTTAAGAGCATTGTCCATTGGAATAGTTCTAGTCATGCCAGAGCCATCACCGCCCTCAGCCAAGATGTACTTACCTTTTTTAAGGTCAGCACCACACATGTCTAGCAACACTGATAGAGGCACACCTGTGAACTCACAGCATGACAACATACCGTGCGTGTATTGCACGCTTGGAACAGCAACGTTACCCCACTCCAAACCTGTATTAGCACCACACTCAATAAAGTGAATGCGTGAAACGCTTGGCAAGCGCATCAAGTCATCCATGGTGAATACTTTTTCTTGGCGAACTAAACCGTTCACCATCAAACGATGTTGCGCTGGATCGATGTCATACCAACCTTGGTGATGACGTTCAAAGTGCAAACCGTTCGGCGTGATGATGCCGAAGAATCCTTGTAGAGGTGAAAACGCTACTGATGCCGCAGACACACGAGTCAAACCTGGAGACTCACGGCGCTGCAATGCAGCTTCCCACTGTGATGGCATGCCGTATGGGCGTGCAGCAACTGGTTGACCCAAGGTCGTTTGCCATTGTTGCTTTTCTAAAATAACTTTTTCGCCTTCAGCGGCAATTGCAGTACCTGCTGCTGTTGCACCTAAGGCTGCAACAAAACTTTTACGCAAGAAACCGCGGCGCTCTTCACTCAAACCATGCTCATAAACTTCATCAGCAAATTGCTGAGTCACGAAGTTTTCTGGTGCACGACGTAACCTACCTATTGGTGTAGATTTCTTTTTAACTGGCACAGGACCCCCAAAGTTCAAACAACGCAAAATTATTTGTGTTGAATATTTTTTTCAACTAGTGTGAGATTATTCACCTTTACAGATCTTTTTGAAATATACAAATAACAAAAAGTTGTTAGTTTTTGGGCTATTTAAGGGTAAGCACTATGTTTTTTTAACGAACACTTATTTGCTTTATGCAACTAAAAATATTTTTTACTAACAGCTATAAAATTTTACTAACTATGTCATTCGATACACAAGCACTCATACTCTCACTCAAGCTTGCCTTGTGTACTTTGTTATTTTTAATTCCGTTTGGCATATGGGCTGCTTATCAACTAGCTCACAGTAAAAAAAATAAATCATTGCTAGAAGCATCGCTTGCTCTACCACTCGTATTGCCACCCACTGTTCTTGGTTATTACTTACTCGTCACATTTAGTGGCATTCAATTATTTAATCAACCTTTGGTCTTCACATTTACTGGTCTTGTAATTGCATCGATTATTTTTAATTTACCTTTTGCAATTCAACCCATTCAACGCGCGTTCGAAGCAATTCCACTGGAAATTAATGAAGCCGCAAAATGCAGTGGCCTCAATCGTTGGCAAGCATTTAAGCTCATACAACTACCACTTGCCTGGCGAGGCATCATCAGTGCAGCGGTGATGACTTTTGCACACACCCTCGGAGAGTTCGGCGTGGTCTTAATGATTGGCGGATCCATTCCTGGAGAAACCAAAACCATCGCAATCTCAATTTATGACAGCGTACAAAACATGGATAACTCCGGCGCTGCGATGATGTCCTTGGCATTGTTAATCACATCATTACTAGCAATCACCTTGAGCTATCAACTCACCAACCAGAAGAAGGTGCGCTGATGCTCAAAGTCAACATACACCGCCAAAAAGATTTTCCAATCAACATTCAATTTGAATGTGATTTGGGTGAACTGCATGTTTTAGTTGGTCCATCTGGCAGCGGCAAAACCACCGCACTAAGAAGTCTTGCAGGTCTGTCCGACGTTAGCGGCTTAATTCAATGTCAAGATCAGGTTTGGCTAGATACCACCCAAAAAGTTTGCGTACCAACAGAGAAAAGATCTGTTGGATTTTTGTTTCAGCAATACGCTCTTTTTCCACATCTAACAGTTTTAGAAAATGTCTGTATTCCACTAATTGCCAGACAAGTTTCTTCCAGCGATGAAGGTCATCGTTGGTTAAAACGATTACGAATCGCAGATTTAGCAAATCGCTATCCTCATGAAATTTCTGGCGGTCAACAACAACGTGTTGCACTTGCACGTGCATTAGCGCGCGACCCCAAATTACTTTCATTAGATGAGCCATTTTCAGCAGTGGATGCCCCTACTCGTCAAAATTTATACGAGGCACTATCTGAGTTGCGTCAAGCAGTGTCCTTACCAATCATCTTAGTGACCCACGACCTCAACGAAGCGATTCGCTTGGGTGACAAAATCACAGTGATTGACAATGGCGTGAGCTTACAAACATCAGCGCCCCAACAACTCTTAGACAAGCCACGTAACGCGCGCGTTGCAGAATTAGTAGGCAGCCCGAATTTATTCCGTGGCATTTTTGAATCTGGCGTGCTGAGTTGGGGGCAAGTAGGTCTAAAACTGATTGTTAAAGACAAAGGCAGGATTAAAAAACCTACCGATGTGGCATGGGTGATTCCGAGTCACTCCATTGAAGTCATTAACTCTGATCAAGATACACATAGTTACAAAAACAATCTAATTGACTGCGAAGTTATTCGAGTTCGACAATTGGGTCAAATTGCTGTGATTTATTGGCAAGTCAAAGGATGTGATGATCACATAGTCTGGCAAGCATCATCTAATGAGCTAAAAAGATTAGGTATCACTGTTGGGGCTCATAAGAAGATTTATCTGGACCCCGATCAAATTCATATCATGCCAATCAACCCAGAGCTCATTAAATGATCCTATGAGGCTTTATGAAGATGAATAAGCGCAGAAATATCCTCAAATTAACTTTAGGCGCTGCAGGTTTACTCGTCTTACCTCAAGCAATTGAATTAGCTAAGGCAACTGAGGACTTCATCAGAGGTCCAAAAGTTAAAGATCACCCGATTAAACAATTGAGTAAGCATGTTTGGATGATCTATTCACCAGACGGCTTTCCGACTGCCGAAAACCAAGGCATGATGGCCAATATCACTTTTGCTATTACCTCTAAAGGTGTGGTGGTGTTAGATAGCGGCGCATCTGTTCAGATTGGTGAGATGGCGATTCGAATGCTCAAAACTGTGACCAAACAGCCCGTAGTTGCCATCTTTAACTCTCACTATCATGGCGATCACTTTTTAGGTAACCAAGCGTTCATTGATGCCTATGGGCCAATGCCTATTTATGCACACCCGTATAGCCTTGAGCAAATTAAAGGGATTGAAGGCAGCACTTGGCGCAGCCTGATGGAACGTTGGACAAATCAAGCCACAGTCGGTACGAAAGTTATTCCGCCAACACACCCCGTCAAACATGGCGATGTATTTAAGTATGGTGATGTGACCATCAAGATTCATCACTATGGTGTGGCTCACACCCCGGGTGATATTTGCATGGAAGTTGTTGAAGACAAAGTCACTCATATTGGTGACATCGCCATGGACCAAAGAATTGCCAATATCGATGATGGCTCTTATGTTGGCACCTTCAAAACATATAAAGCTCTTTTTGAATCAGCTGGCCAACAGCTATGGATTCCTGGTCATGGTCACGCCAAAAAAGAACTACTCAATGAGTATGGTACGTTTTTGGCTGGCATCTATGAAACCTGCGTTCAGGCAGTGAAGGACGGCATTGACCCAAGCACTGCCAAAGGATTGGTTTTAAAAGACCCTCGCGTGATTAAGTATGCAAAAAATACCAAAGGCTTTGAAGCGAACATTGGCAAATATGTGAGCTTGGCTTATCTAGAAGCAGAAAAGGAAGCTTTTTAAGCTTCCTTTTTGAATCTGATTCATTGTTAGATGAATATGTATTAGGCTTTTAAGCCAGTCAACAGATCGTTTTTAATATCTTCGATATTTTCTAGGCCAACCGCAATCCGCACCAAACTATCAGTGATACCAGCTGCTGCACGAGCCTCTGGTGTTACACGCACATGCGTTGTTGTAGCAGGATGCGTGATCGTTGTTCTAGTGTCACCCAAGTTAGCCGTGATTGATAACAATTTTGTGCCATCAATCACCTTCCATGCAGCCTCTTTGCCACCTTTGAGTGTGAATGACAAAATAGGACCACCCATTTTTTGCTGGGCTTTGGCTAACTCATACTGTGGATGAGACTTCAAACCAGGATGGTACACACGCTCAACTGCCGGTTGCTTTTCCAACCACTGGGCTAACTCTAGCGCTGCTTGACTTTGCTTTTCCACTCTTAAGTTGAGAGTTTCTAGACCCTTCAAAATCACCCATGCATTGAATGCTGATAAGGTTGGGCCTGAGGTACGCACGTACGGGAAGACCTTGCCTAAGATAAATTCTTCTGTACCAACAACAGCCCCACCCAATACACGACCTTGGCCATCTAAATATTTCGTTGCCGAATGAATCACTACATCCGCACCGAGTTCAATCGGTTTTTGTAAAGCAGGCGTGCAAAAGCAGTTATCCACTACATATAGCGCATTAGCAGCTTTTGCAATTTTTGCTATCCCTGCAATGTCCGCCACTTCTGTCAATGGATTCGATGGGGTTTCCAAATAAAACAGTTTGGTGTTTGATTTGACCGCAGCTTTCCATGAGCCAAGATCAGACATATCCACATAGGTGGTTTCAATACCGAACTTACCCAAAATAGCAGTGAACAACTGAATCGTCGCGCCAAATACAGAGCGCGAACAAACAACATGATCGCCAGCTTGCAAATGTGACATCGCCACAGTCATGATGGCTGACATGCCAGAAGATGTCGCGATACAAGCCTCACCACCCTCCATCGCCGCCAAGCGATCCTGGAACATTGCAACCGTTGGATTGGTAAACCTTGAATAGATAAAACCTTTTTCAGCATTTGCAAAGCCATGAGCTGCATCAGCAGCACTGTCAAAGCAAAAACTAGAGGTCAAAAACATTGCTTCAGAATGTTCATTAAATTCTGTACGACGAACACCTGCCCTAACACCCAAGGTGTCAGTTTGCAGATTTTTAATATCTAGAGGTGCTCTTTTTTTATCGCTCATAACTCAATACTACTCTTGAGAAGCCAAATGTAAATGTAATTGTGATCTTGCCAAATCAGAACCCTCGGCTTGCTGACGGTCCGCCAAAGACTTTGGCGTATTACGAGAAGCCTCTAGAGCGTCCAAATACGACTCTGTGATGTCACCTGTAATGTACTGGCCATCAAAGCAAGAAGCATCAAAATTAGCAATAGCTGGGTTGATGTCACGCACAGCTTTTTTAAGATCTTCAACGTCTTGATAAATGAGCTCATCAGCACCAATCAATTTGGTGATTTCATCGTGCGTACGACCATAGGCTACCAACTCGCTGCGTGTTGGCATGTCAATACCATACACGTTAGGGAATCGTACAGGAGGCGCTGCTGAGGCAAAAATAACTTTCTTAGCACCCGCATCACGCGCCATTTGCACAATCTCGTATGAGGTCGTACCACGCACAATCGAGTCGTCAACGATCAAGACATTCTTATCCTTAAACTCTAAGCGCATCGCATTGAGTTTTTGACGTACTGACTTTTTGCGCATCGCTTGACCAGGCATGATGAAAGTACGGCCCACATAACGATTCTTAAAGAATCCCTCACGGTATGGCACACCCAATAACTTCGCCACTTGCATAGCAGCCGGACGACTTGAATCAGGAATTGGCATGACCACGTCAATTTGTGAAACATCTGTCTCACGAGCAATTTTTTCAGCCAAGTAATTACCCATCAATAAACGTACGTCATACACCGTCACACCATCAATACATGAATCAGGTCTAGCCAAATACACATACTCAAAAATACATGGGTTCAAGCGCGCATTTTCAGCACACAACTTGCTTTGGAACTGACCATCGACACCGATGAAGATAGCTTCACCAGGAGCCACGTCTCTGACAAATTTGAAACCTAGACCTTCTAGCGTCACTGACTCAGAAGCCACCATCCACTCAGGGCCTTGCGCTGTATCCATCCGACCAATACAAAGTGGACGAATGCCAAATGGGTCTCTAAAAGCCAATAAACCGTAACCAGAAATCAAAGACACAACCGCGTAAGAACCTTTCAAACGCTTGTGCACTT
>VFQS010001130.1_pt1 | contig 25594 bp, 23 predicted proteins | sample 3512361 | NCBI WGS metagenome assembly VFQS01 (sample SAMN10412375, study PRJNA504923) | tailings metagenome | isolation source: Relicate 1 Philex TSF3 active mining | place: Philippines
ATAATATTTAATTTTATTTAAAATATCTTAATCTACATTTATTAACTTTTTCATCAGTTAATCTTTTTCTTGTTATATGATCAAATGTTTTCCCTTTTAATAATCTTAAAATAAAATTAATAGAATAAACACCACATTCAGAATTTCCTTTTTGATGTTGTGTTTGATTATATCTTATATCTATATTAGGTATATTAGATTTTTCAAAATAATTTTTAATTCTATTAATAAAATCAGATATACGTTTTTCAGGTCGTGAACCATAAGAATCACTAAAATAAGCTTGTCCTTTTTCTAAATCACAAAAAAGACTAACCCAATGTGAACCACCCTTATAATGTTCATCTAAATTAAAAATAATACCAATTCTCTTTTTTTTATCCTTAATAAAATTATTAAAATCCATTGTTTTAAAAGGATAATAATCTAGATCATTAAAATCTATTGGAACTGCACCTAAAAATTGAAAGTCAGGATATTTATTTTCATATTGTGCTAATGTTTTATTTATATCTAAAGTAGATAACCATTCAAATTTTCCTTGCGGTCCTTCAGGTCTGAAAACATCATTTTCAAGATATTCTTTATCATCTTTAGACATAAGTTCTATAAATTTTTTTTTTATCCAGTTACTATGATTTGAATTTTTAAATCTATTTTGAAATTCAAATAACAAAAATCTTTTATATTCATCTGGATATAATGTATCCATAGTATCATCTAATTTGATATTATCATTTATAGAATTATTATTATTATATTCATTATATGCTTTTGCCATTTTAATTAATAAATTTAGTGGTATACAGGATCCATTTTCAAAAGATAAATGAGGACCACATTTGTGTTCTTTTTCATCATTTGGCATAATTTGTTTTACATCAATTATAGGTATCGGTAATTTTTTTATAATAGTTTGTTGTGACATATTTATATATTATTATTAGATAAAAAACTTATAATAAATATTTAAACACATAAAATAACTTTATAATATTATTCTATATAATATGAATAAAACTATTATAATTTACATACAAAAAACTAAAAAAATATATGATACACAATATGGAATACCATTTCAATGTGTTGAACTTATAAGAAGATTTTTTAGTACTTTAAAAAATATATCTTTTCCGTCTGTTGTAGACGCAGTAGATTTTTTTTACAAAATTAATATTTTATCTAATTCTAAAATAGAATACAAATTAAAAACTTATTCATATCCATATCAATATAATTATGATTATTATATAAAACCAGGATCTATACTTTTTTGGAAATATAAAAAACCAGATTTTATTTATGGTCATGTTGCGTTAGTGCTAGACAGTAATGATGAAACAACAATAATTATACAACAAAATTTAAATCCACCTGTTAAAATTTATGATACTAAAATATTATTTGAAAAAATGAATAATTCTAAAAGTAAATTTTTAGGAATAAAAACTATTCCCAAAAAATTATCTAAAAATATTAATTTAATAAATTATGAAATAAAAAAAATATAATTAATTTTATTTTATATCATTTATAAAAGATAAATCATCAAAGAAATATTTTTCATTATTTTTATCTATAACTCCTGCAACATTTTTATTCTTATCCCATATTAAATTCATTTTCTTATCAATATAAAATTTTTCATTATTTATTACAAGTAAATCAAATATTTTATATGCTAATTTACTATTCATTTTATTTATATCCGTCTGATTAACCTTTTTTTTCATATTATATATATATTAATTTATATTGTATTATTAAATCAATTTTTATATATTTTTTTTAATATATTTTTTTTTTATTTTTTCTTCTTTTATATTTTTTTTTACTTCATCATTATTATAATTTTCTTCATTCTTATCTTTATCTTCATCAGATATTTCTTTATCTTTATTATCAATTGAATTTAAATTTTTTTTTTCATTAATAAGAAAATCAAGTTGATTAATAATTTTATCATTAATTTTTTTTGGTAAATTATCAATAAAATCTTTCCATTTTTGAGCCATATCATTATCACTTCTTAGTATTTCAACATAACTCCAAATATGTTGTAATTTGGGGAGAACTTCTTTAAACCATTCTCTGTCTCTTGGTATTAAGGTACAGTTCTTTTCTAAAATTCTCCAATAAATAATTCTATTTAATTTAACATCTTTTCTTTTAGAAATCTTATCAACTTCATTTAATAACCAATTATCTAATTCAATATTAGACATATCTACTTTTGGTTGATATATAAATGATGTTTTATCATAAATAATATTATCTGATAATTTACCCTCTTTTATATCATCTTCTGTAATTTTTAATGGAATTAACTCTATTAAAGCTCCTTTTTCAAGACCAGATTTTTTACTAATAAAATTTTTATTTAAATCACTATCATCTAAAAAATCTTGACGTGTATTATATTCTTCTATATTACATTGAACAAAATCACATTCATCTAAATCACAACATTCAAGTTGTTGTTGCACTTGGCACCAATAATAAATTGGACATATTTCTCCCTTAACTTCACCTTCATATTTTATTTTTCTAAATAATGGACATTTAATTTCTAACATTCGACCAACTAATGAACTTGGTGTAATTCCATCTCTTTTAAATGGTCTACAAATTCCATCTGGACTAGCTCCAAGAAAATTATAATTTTCATGCCCTAGTAAACCAAATTCATCAACTGTAACATCATAATTATATTCATACATCAATGTAACAACATTTTCGAATTTTTTTCCGTGATAACAACTATTATTTGTTTCAAATGTTGATCCAAATACTTTTTTGTGTATAAAATTATATATTGGTTCATATTTATTTTCACCAAGTACTGCTCCACAATCTGATGCAGTTATTTTATTATTTCTCATATCAAACCATTCTTTTGATCTTTGTTCTGGTAAAACAATATCACGTAATTTCTCAAATATTTTTGTTCTTCTTTGATATTCTTCCTCTGTAATTTCTGGAATAACTACATCATAAGTATTTTGACCACTAATTGTTTTATAATTATTTTTATTTGTAAAATTTTTATTCTTTTCATAATTTAACATATAATTACTAGCTCCAAATTTATTTTTTTTAACAATTAATTTGGATGATAATTCACTTACAAGTGTATCTTGTTCCATTATATCTAATGTATTATAGTTCTCGTCATTTTTAATGATATTTTCAATATTTTCGTATTTATCTATATTATTTTCAGTTATGTATTTAATATACTTATTTAATATTAAATTATAATAATTCATTATTAATATTTAATATATTTTTAATTTTAAATTAAAAAGTATATATGATAAAAAAAATTTATTTAACAATATCTGTTAATTGTTTAAATGTGATAACTCTCATTTTACAACAATATCTCTTTAATTTTAAACTATCGACTAATTTTGTTTTTAGATCTAATTTTGCATCTTCATCTAAATTAGGATTATTCATTATTTCTTCTAATTTAGTTTCGTAAAGTATTTGTCTATTTCCTAATATATAACCACAAGAAGGACATCTTATATAAATCATAATATAATTACTAATATATATATTTATATCTCTATATTTATTTATTAATTCAATATTTTTAATAAAAATTGAATTAATAAATATATTATATTTTTCTATCTACAGGATGGACAGAATAATCAGCATTATAGAAGATAAATCATTAGTAAAATATCAAAAACTATCTGCAATATTAAAATATTTATTTGTTGATATAGCAGAAATTTCACAAGATAAATATTTTCTTATAGGTTCCTTTGGTTTAAGAAAATATCGAAATATAAGCGATTTGGATATTAATTTAGATTATGATGAATTTTTAAAATTAGAAAATTTAGTTAAACGTGATTTGGGTGTAATACAAAATTACAATGGTCAAATTAGATGGTTTTTTGATTTGACAGATAAATATAACAAAATAACAGGTGAAAATGAAAAAGATTTTTCCATAGAAGCATTTCAAAAAAAACCCGATGAAGGCTTTCCCGATACAAGTTATTCCCTACAACATTTGAAAGAATGTAATGGTCTTGATGTAGATGAATATGGACATCAATTTTTTAATCTACAAACTTTATTAAGATGGAAAAAACAAATGAAAAGACCAAAAGATATGACAGATATAGAATTAATTGAACAAATATTATCTTAATTTTTTTAATGAATATAATAAATCAGTTACAAATTTCAAAAAAAAATGATAAATTATTTTTATAGATATATATAATATATATAATGAATTACAGTTCGCAAGAAAGTATTATTAATTCATTATCTGAATTAAATATTAATGAAGATAAGATAATAAAATTTGAACACGATACGATACCAAATACTGGAATATTAAATAATATAATACAACCAATAGTTTTAAATAAATTGAATAATTTTATACAAAATTATTGTTTAATAAATATAAACAAAGATGCTTATATTTGTAATAAATGTAATAAAAATTTAGGTTACAAAGATTATTTATATTATAACGGTGATAAAAAATATATAATTAGTGAAAAATATTATCATAATGTTAAAGATCATAATTACTCAATTAATGAATTATTAGAAAAAATATTATAAATAAAATTATAATATAGTTTATAAAAATAATATTATAATTTTTTTAGTATTAAATTATATAATGGATAAAAATGCTCCAACATCACAAGAATTATTAAAGGGTATGTATGATAATAGAGGAAAATATTTTGATAATGCAAAATTTAATAAGGCATTTGATGTATATATTGAAGAACAAACAAAAGACAGATTATTAAATCAAAAAGTTAAACTAGATGATTTAAATAAAGTTGAAAATATAAAAATACAACCATATCAATTACCAATAAATGATATATTAATTAATACAAAAAATACTTGGTTAAATATTAAAAATGACGTATCTGATGGTAAAAATATATTAGATAATTTTAATTATGATAGTATTTTTTATATAGCGATAACATTAATATTTATAGCAATTTTATATACTGTGATTTATTTTATTTTTACATAATTTTATAATTATCATCTAAAAGATTATCTACAGTTTTTCTTAATTGTTCATCGTTATCAATATTTTGATAATTATCTTTTTCACTTTTATCTATTATAAATTCATTATAAATTGGTAAAGGAATATTTTTATTAAAAAATGATTGTATTAATAAATTTTTTTTATCTTCATCACTTATTTCAACTAAAGGAGGCATATCATCATAATTGTCATCTAAATTATCATATTTAAGATTTTCTAATTCTATTATATATTGTTGTTTATATTGAATTAAATTTAAATAATATTTAGAATCAGGATAATTTGTAATAAAATTTGATTTGTTTATGAAATTAACATATTTTAGATATTTTAAATTATTAAAATATCCATTAATTAATTTATTTATATTTTTTTCAATATTTAAAATAATTTTATAATAATTTAATGGTTCTAAAAATATTTTTGATGGTAAAATAATTTTAATTTGATATTTTTTTTCTAAATTTTTTTTATTTTGATAGCCAATATGTAATATTTTATTTCCTAAATAAGTATCCATTTATATATAAAAAAATACATATTAATTTTTGATAAATATTATTTATATTTTTAGTTTTATCTTAAATTATAAAAATAAGTATTTAAAATTAAAAAAATAAAGCTGTAAATAATAATTTTTTATAAAAGTAATTAATTATAAAAAATATAGTTTGTATTCATTGTAATTATAAAAATAAATTTTTAGTTTAATAATTCAGAAACGCATTCATTTATTTCATTACCATTAGGAGGTGGTGTATTATAAAAATTGTAAACAGGATAAAATTTATATTTAATTTTAATATCATTACCTCCAGATTGATTTGAATTTCTATTAGTAAGATAATCAATAAATTTATTAACTTTTCTTTCGGAGATTTTATATTCTTTAATATTAATAATTTTGTAGTCAAAAAAACAAGCACCTTCACTATTTTTACCTTTAAATAGATATGAACGTATAAGTCTTTTTCCATCATTATTGAATAAAGTAATTTGATAAAATCGTATATAAATATCATTTATAATATTTTGTTGATAAAATCCGGGATAAAAATCGGAACCTTTTATAAATTCATATTTTTCAGACATTTAAATTTATTATATTATATAATAAATATTATAAAAAATAATTTATTTTTAATCATAATAAGTTAAATAAATTCACTAAAGTCATAAATAGTTCTATTTCTATTAAATTCTTTATCTGTATCAAATAAATTACACTCTAAAATATTGCTACTAGTAACTATCTTAGTATTATTATTATAACCATTATAGTATAAATTTTTTTTATGTATCAATAAGACATTATCTAAATATTTATTTAATAATTCTTCAGCTCTTATTCTATTTTTTTTTATTTGATTAGTTAAAACAATATTATCAGTATTAAGATTAAATGATTCAATTTTATTTATAATAGAATATTTAATTAAAGTTAAAGATTTAAATAAAGTACTTGAAAGAGATTTATCAATAAGAATAGAATTATACAAGAATATAAAATTATCAAATAGATTAATAATTTCATTAAATGTATCGATATTATATTCTTTAAAAGTGGATAAATAAAAAATAAAATCAATAATATCAGGATATTCTTTAATTACACTATCTTCGACATCACTAAATGTTTCATATTTTGTTTTAATTTTTTTTGCAGAATCAACATTATTAATATTTCTATCTGTATAAAAATAGTAAATCAATATTGAATAAAATATTATACCTATAAATAGTGTTATACTAAAATCTATATTTGTAAAAATAAATAAAAAAATTATTAATAAAATAAAATAAAAAAATATTTGTTGAGGTTCTTCAAAATTAATTATATTATATAAAATATTATCAGTTTTAGAAATATCCATTATAAATATAATTATTTAAGAAAAAGATTATTATAAATAATACATAAAATTAATGAATAATCTTCAAAATATCAAAATGAATAATATAATTTCTTATAATCAAAATATTGATCCAAATTATTTAATAGAAAAATTAAATGTTTTAGATGAAGATCTTATTAAAAATATAAATAATAAGATAATATCAACTTATAATGCAAAATTAAATTTAATTAATTATGTATTAAATTCAGATAAGACAAATATAAAAAATGTATTAAAAGAAATAAAAAATTTTTTTATATTTTTAAATCCATTAAATAATGAGTATAATTTAGGTTCTTACGAATGGAATTTTAAAATTGCAGATAATTTATTATTAGTACAAAATTCAATATCAAAATCATTAAAAAATGATAATTTTAATAATAATTATATTGCAAAAATAAAAAATATATTATCAAAATCTAACATAGAATATAAATATCATGAATTTAAGGTTCGTAGATATTATAAAAGTTTAGATATTATATTTTCAATTAAATTAGTATAATTTTACACCAGTAGAAGTTTTAATTTTACTTATTTCACTAATTTCAATATTATTTGAATGACATTTATCATGACATTTTTGACATAATACAATTAAATTTGATTTATCATCTTTAATTATATGAAATTTATCTTGATTAATTAAAGCACCATTTAATTTTTTAAAATTTTTTTGAAAATTGATATGATGTGTTTCTAATTTATTATTTTCTCCACACAAATAACAATTATCAACTATTAAATCATTATTATATATTGATTTTTTATCATTTACAAATTTATAATTAATATTTTTTTTTTCCAATAATTCATTTTTTAATTCAATAGCAGTATTTATAAAAACAGGATCATCTAATATATATTTAGCAATTGTAATACCATAAATTTCTTCTCCTGTTCCTTCTTCTAATTTCCTATTAAAATATAATTCATCTCCTTTTTTTTCTACAGATAAATGAAAAAATTTAATCATTTTTTGTTCTTTTATTTTTACCAAGTTAGGTAAATCATGTAAATGTGTTGCAAATAAAAATTTAGCTTCTTTTTCAATTAATCTTAGAATTGTTGATCCAACTAATGCATTACCAGAAAGATATTCTGTTCCTCTACATATTTCATCACCAATTATTAGTGAATTTTTATTACATCTTTTAAGAATACATCTTAATTCATTCATCTCAACTATAAATGAAGATTGTCCTTTAAATAAATTATCATTACCTGATATACGTGTATATAGTGAAGTAAAAATATTATATTCAAAACTTATAGAAGGTACATATAATCCACACTGTGCCATTATTAAATTTAGACCTACAGCTTTCATTAATGAACTTTTACCACAGCTATTAACACCATAAATTAAATTACCATATAGATCTTTATCTAATTTAATATCATGAGGAGTATATTCATAATCGATAATTCTTTCAATTATGGGATGTCTTAATTGTTTAGCATCAATGAAAGATTGTTTATTTTGATTTATAATAGGTTTACAATAATGAAATTTGTTAGCCGTATATGCGTTATTTGAAATTAAATCAAATTCAGAAATAAAATTTATAATTTTTACTAAAATAGGTGAATAATTCTCGTACCATTTTTTAATATCATTACAAAAATTTTCTTTAATTAATAAATCTAATTCTTTATAAAGATTTTCTAATTCGTCTGAATGATCATCTAATCCGGGATAAGATATTTTAATATTATTATTTAATTCTTTAAATATTAAATCAGAAACATTAATAGAATTATTTTCATCAAGTAATAAAATATCTAATTTCTGAATTTCATTTTTTAATTTTATTCCGCGTGTTTTTGTAGTTAAAAGATAATAACCATCTCTATCATTATGTTTAATAGAAATTATTGATTTATCATTATTATTTATAAAAGTATCAAGTTTTTTTACAAGTTTTTCCATAAAACCAATGCTATTATCAATTTTATAAATAAGATTATCAATATCTTTACAAATATTTTTTTTATAAATATTTTCTCTAATTTCAATTAAGTTATTACGTTTTAGTTTTTCTAAATCAAAATTATCTTCTATATAATTAATACATTCATTAAATAATTTAATAGTTTTTTTATCAATATAATTTAATAAATCGATTTTTAAATTTGTATTAATTAAAAGATTAATTAAATTTACAGTATTTATGAAAGAGTCGTATATTTGAAATAATTCATATGGTTGAACATATTTAATTACTATTTTTCTTAATAATCTTTCTAAATCTGATATAGCTTTTAAATTATCTCTTATCTTATCTTCAAGTTCATTTGTTATTACTTTTTCAGTAATATCATAGTATCTTTGAATTGTATTAATACATGTAAAAGGAGAGCAAAGTCTCATTTTAAATTTTCTTTTACCCATAGGTGTGCAACAATTATTAATAACATCATTAAGTGATTGGTATTTAGAATTTATATTTTCATAACTATAATAATCAATAATATTTAATTGATATTGTGCATTATTTCCTAAAATCATATATTTATGTTCATTAAAATAAATAGGAATTTGTAAATTTTTAATTAAATTATTATTATGTTGATATACATAATCAAATCCAATAATTAATGAAATAATTGAATAAGGGAATTTTTCTAATTCTAAATTTTCTATTGGAGAAATAAATCCATCAATATTATTATAAATTTTTTTTAACATAGTATTTTGATAATTTAATTTTAAATAAGAAGGATTAATTTTTGAATAAAAAAATAATGTTTGATTTGGAAGAATATCTAATTTATTCAATATTTTATTTTCTTCTATTTTTATTTTTAATTTATCTTCATTATAATTAAGAGTATTATTTATTTCATAAATAATTAATTCTACTGGTCTAAAAAAATGATAATAACGTTGACATTCTTCAAGTGCTTCATTTTCATCAATTAAACCCAATCCATGTGTTTCGTAATAATTTATATATCCAGTAGATACATCAATACATGACATGCCAATAGAAATATTATTTTTATTAGTAACATTTAATGATTTATTTATTTCTATATAAATTATCATTAAATATTTGTTATCTATTGATGTATTTTCTATGAACGTTGAAGGTGAATATACACCTGTAACTGATCTTGTTGGATTTGGTGGAGGTGTAGTTTGATCTATAACAATTACTGTAAATTTATTATCAATTAATATTTTTAAAAATTTACTTAGTGATACTGATGGAAATCCTAACATATAGGGATTTCTTTCATCTATTTTATCTAGTGATTTATCTTTTCGCGTACAAACTATATTTAAAAGTTCTGATAATTTAAATAAATTTGGACCTCTTTCTTCTGTTGCATATGCTTCGTGAAAAGATCCTACTTGCATTAGTACTATCGATTTATTTTTTCCATATATTTTTTCATATTTTTCATGATACATCAAATATTCATCATTTATATTTTGGCTTCTTATATCTTTTTTACTCATATATTATAAATTAATACATAATACTTTAAATTATTTTTGTACTTTATTTTAGAATAAAAGATTATAAAAAGTAATAAAAATTAGTATATAACTTCTTTATTAAATTATTAGTAAAGAAGTATAAAAAAATTATTTAGAAATCATATTTTCAAGAAATTCTTTAACGGCCAGATTTAATTTTTTTATAATTACATCTTCATTTTTATTAAGATGATACCAATGGATATTATGTTTTTCAACAATTCTTCTAAGAATACTTTTAACAAAATCTCTTGAAATAAGTTTTTCCATTAAATTTACTCTAATATCTAGATTTTCTGCAGTATCATTAGTAACTGAATTTACATTATACTCTGACATAGAATTTATTATTTTCCCTTTACCATTATCTACTTTAATATAGCCAAGTAAAGATCTAAGATCATTATATAACCATTTATCTAAAAACTTGTAGTAATAATATTTTGTTAATGTTTTATGAACAGCTGGATCCTTATCAAGATCTGGATAATATCCTGTTACTACGTTAAAAGGATTATTTAAATCAGTCATAATATAAGGAGACATTCTGTTAGAATTTAAAGTAGATTGTGTATATACGAGAGGATAAGTAGTTATAACTGAATTATTATTTATATTGTTAAGGGCATAATTTAATTTTTCTTTTAATAAATAATCTAAACCAAAAGCCATTGTAGTCATTATTGTTATATATATATAATATCATAAAAAAATATAATATTATTTAAAATATTTATTGAAAAGATAAATAAAAATATCATTATTAATATTATATTTTTTTTTATTTCTAATATTAATAATTTCATCATATATTTTTTTGGAACTTAATTTTAAATTATAAACTATTTCTAATACATTTTTTACTCTATATATAAATTTTTTATTTGGGAAATTATCATTATTTATATAGGCATTATAAATACTATTTAAAATTCTTTTTTGTGAAAAAATTGGTAAATTTCTTATATTAATGTTCAAATAATTAATTACATCATCAAAATTTTTAATGTCATATATATCTTTTAAAAAAGAAAATGAATTTTTTGAAAATGAAATAAATAATATTTTATCATTTATATCTTGTACTTCATCTATATTACATTTTTTTGTATAATCAATTAAACCACTCTCTACATCTCTCATAATAGGACAAGTATTATCTTCGTCATCATATACAGCTACTAAATGTGTAGGATGATAATATAAAGTATTAGGAGGATAACATGGTCCTATACAATCATTATTTTTATCATTAATTTCATTATTTGAACTATTTTTAATTTTATTATAATAAATTATATTATAGAAAAATTTATTTGTTTCCATTTTTATAATATATATATATATATATATATATTATGAATCCAAATATTATTGATTTATCTAATAAGATAGAAGCAATTATTATAAATACAACTGAATTTGACAATAATTGTGTTGATATACTAGCTGATGTAACTAATAAAGATATTAATAATAAAATTTATAAGTTAACACAAAAATATATGGATATAAGAAAAAATCATGGAGAATTACTAATAGTAGAAAATAATTTAAAAAAAAATATAAATAAAAAAATAAAAAATAATAACAGATTACAAAAAGGAGGTGTAGCAGTTGATAATAATACAGAATTATATGATTTATCAACTTTTACATCAATGATAGAAAATGTATCAAATGTTGTAAATAATATAGATTTTGAATTTAAAAAGATAGCTTTAATGTTTCCAAAATATATAAATAATAATAAAGAAAATATTATATTATTTAAAGAGAAAAATAAGAATACAAAGTATTCTAAATGGATAGATGAAATTAAAGAAGAAAAAAACAATGAAATAGATATAAATGTAATAGAACTTTCCTCAAAAGATATAGATAGTAAATATAATTTATCAAAGGCATCATTAAATGATGTTGATATTAAAATAAAAAATTTACCATCAATGTTTAGAATTAATGATGAAAGTATAATTGAAATAGAATTAAAATCAATAAAAAATATAAATGAATTTAAAAATTATTTGAATTAAATAATTTTTTATTTTAGATATTATTTATATAATAAGTATTCTTATAATATGGATATAAATTTACATAATAAAAATCTAATATATAAAATATTTCCAAAGTTAGATGATAATCATAAAATATTAATAATTAGTAGTATCAATAAAATATGTGAAGAATTAAAAAAACATATTTTTTTTAATTTAGATACTTCAACATTTGAAGCACAAATGAAATTAAATAATTCTAAAGATATTTTAGGATTTGTTATTTTATTATTACCATATTTTGATTTTTTTAAATGTTATGAAATAAAATCACTAGATGATATATTTAAAGATAAACCAAATTCACAAAAGGTTTTTTCAGAAAATAATTTTCAATCAACATATTACTTAGATCATAAAATAGATGATTATGAAAATTATTTTAGAAATAATACAGAAAAAATAATTAATACAATAATTAAGGTTAAACATAAATTACAAGTAAATTGGATAAATATTTTTCCTTACAAGTATGGAGAACTAATTGATATTGAACAGAATGAAATATATAAAAATTTATCATCATTATATATTGAAAAAAAAATAAATGTAGAAAATGAATTAAAAATAGGTTATGATACATTATTTGGTACAATAAGTAATTTTTTATATAATGATATTTTTCCTATAAAATGGATGATTTATGATATAAATATAAATAATAGTTTAATTCCAAACATAATTTATGTTGCAGATTTATTAAAAATTCACAATATATTAATAGAAGATTATGATACTAGTGAAAAAATAACTAGTAGTTCGGTATTTAGAAAACTTAGTCAGAATAGGCAAAAAGAACTAGAAGAAAATTGGAATGAAGTTATAAAGGAAGATATTAATAAAAATAGATTACAAAATTTAATATTATTTTATTTAAGATATGAAAATGATAAAGATAAATTAGATGAAATAATTAAAACTAATAAATGTAGAAAAATTATAAAAACTAATTTTGAAGATGAAATTATAGAAGAAACTGATGATATTGATAATATATCTGTGAATATTAGAAATTGTATTTATGAAGTAATAGGAAATTTAAAATTTGAAAATATTTATAATTATTTATTTAGTTGTCTACAACAATTTAGATATACTTGGTATGGATTTATGTGTATAGAAGATACAAAAATTATTCATTCTATTGAAAAATATCAACAAGCTTTAATAAAATATTTTAGAGATGAAAATAATTCTATAAAAAAAGATGATCCTTTTTATGATAAAAGAATTACATATACAATATTAATGTCATTAAAAATTTATTATAATTATTTTAAGTCGTTATTACATGTTTCTTATGCAGATGAAGATGGAAATATGAAATATATAAAGTTAGGAAAAACTTGGGATGAATTACATGAAGATAATAAAAATATTTTTATAAGTAAAATAAATGATAATGATATTAGAAATTCATGGTTTAATATTCCAAATAATATAAGGCGAAATTTTCCAACAATTCCTGATGCACAAATACAAATAGTGATGGGAAGATTACGTGATTACATTTATAAAAAAACATTTATACCCAAAATAATAATTTCGACACTTTTATATAATGGTATATTAACTGAATTTAAATTTAATCCCAAAATTACAGATACAACACAAATACCAGATAAAAAAAAAGATTTTTTAAAATGGAAACAAACCATAATTAATAATTTATCTATTGAAGAATATGAGAATAATTCCTATAGTTTTTTATCAAATACAATTTACTCTAAAATACCAAATAGTATAAAAGATATTAAAGATAGTTTTTGGTATACAAATTTTGGTGGTGATTGGGTAGCACAAATTCAATTATATCATCATTTTATAAATCAGAGATTAATAATCACTACAGCTGCAACAGGAGCTGGTAAATCAACAGTGGTGCCATTTATTTTTTTATATGCTTTAAAAATATTAAATTATAATAATAATGGTAAGGTTTTTTGTACTCAGCCAAGAATACAACCAACTGAAAGTAATATTACTAGAATTTCTGAAAGTTTAGGTTATAAGTATAATTATTTTATTGATAATAATAAAAAAAAATTAAAAAAAAATATAATTACATACATTCAATATAAACATCAAAAAGACGAAACTGTAGATGATTATTACCATCCAACACTTAGAATGTTAACCGATGGTGCACTTTATGCACAAATTACTAATAATTTTTTATTTAAAACTAGTATAAAAAGTGAAAAAGAAGAAAAAAACCGTAAAAATCTATTTGATATATTATTAGTAGATGAAGCACACGAACATAATACCAATATGGATATGTTATTAACTTTATCAAGATATAATATATATATAAACAATCAAATTACATTAGGAATAATAAGTGCTACAATTGATTACGATGAGCCAATATATAGAAAATATTTTAAAAATATTGATGATAATTTAAAATTTCCATTAAAAATAACTGAAATCACAAATAATTTAGACAGTAATTTAATAGATAGAAGATTACATTTAGGTGCACCATTTACTGGTACAAATTTTCCAATTAAAGAAATACAAAGGGAAGGAGAAGAAACTTTAACTATTTTGAATGAAATATTTAAAACATCAACAAAAGGAGACATTTTAATATTTAAATCAGGTCAATCAGAGATTAAACAATTAATAACAGAAATAAATAATATGGCCCCAAAAGATGTTTTAGCAATACCTTTTTATAGTGAAATACCCGATGATAAGTTAGAAATTATTAAAAATATATCAAACAAAGAGGTTAGAAATAATTTTAGATATCCAAAAAATTATACTATAATGGATGATATTTTAGAAAAAGATTTATTACCAAAAGGATATTATAAAAGATTTGTAATAGTAGCTACTAATATTGCAGAAGCATCTATTACAATTGATACATTAGAATATGTGATAGATGATGGAAATCAAAAAACAAATTATTATGATTACATAACTAAAACATATAATTTAAAAACTACCAAAATATCTAAACCAAGCAGATTACAGAGAAGAGGAAGAGTTGGAAGAGTTAAACCAGGAATTGTATATTATACTTATGATATTTCAAATCAATCAGATAAAGTTATATACAAATTATCTATTGAAAATATATCCACAATTATTACAAATTTAATTAGTAATAGTACCTCTACAACAATTAGTAAAAAAATAAATAAAAATAATGATCCCAATATAATTAATAATGATTTAACAAGAGGAGTAGATTTTTTAGAAAAATTAAATTTATTACCAGAGGATATTAAATTACAATATACTTTAAATTTATTAGATGAATATAATATTAGAAATAATACGAGTGATTATGCTAAATATTCATATTTATGGTTATTATTTTTTTTAAAAAATGAAGGAACTATTAATTTTAAAAAAGTTATTAATATAGAAGATGTATTTTATTCAGATGATGATGGTAAGTATGATTTAGAAGATGTTTTAGATAAAAAAGGAAAATTTTTTATAATTAGTCCAGATGAAGACATATTTATTCGAGATAAAGAGTTATCAATATTAAACATAGAAAAAGAAAATAATAAAGAATATATTATAGAATTAGACAGAAAAAATAATTATGAAATAGTCAAAAAGGATGGTAAAGTTATAATAATAAAAGAATATAATAATAAAATAGAATTAATAACAAATTATTTACAAAATATAGGAATATTAAATGAATTAAGTAAATTATCGAATATGGGAAAATTAGTACAAGAAATAAATAAATTATTTATGGATTTTCCAAAAAAAATAGAAAGTATAATATGTATATTAGATTTAATAAAAAATTATGAAGATATTGATTATCATTATATATTATTATTAATAATTTATATGGAAGGAGGTCAATATAAATTTTCAAATGAAATAACAAAAATTATAAGGAATAATAAATCAGATATTTTAAATATTGCTGAAACATTTTCCAAAAAAGAAATTTATAATAAATTAAAATTTGAAGATTTTCTTAATGATATAAAAGATGATAATTTTAATATAGAAAAATTAATTATAAATAAAACCTCAGATGTAATAGATGATTTTTTTAAGAATAATACATTATATTTTAAAGATGATATTAATACAATAAAAATGTTTGTAAGTAGATATAATTTATTAAAAATAATAATTAATATAATAAGATATATTTTTAATTTTCAAAAAAATTGTTTAGTATTAGAGAAAAGAAAAGAATATTTTGAAAAAATCAAAGTAAAACTTTTAAATGAAGATGAAAAAAAAATATATGAAAATTATAGGGAATGTTTAAAAAAACAAAATGATATTAAATTTTTTAATCCAGATTATGTAAATATAAATAAAAATAATGAATTATATATCTATGATGATTATGAAAAGATGTGTTATTTTGCTGTTAAATATTATAATAGTAATTTATTAGTTAATATACCTAAAACACCATTTTATTATAATTATAGAAATCCAGATATAAATATAATATATGAAATTAGTAAAAATATTAAAGGTACTAAACATTATACATCTGTAGAAAAATATTATAGACAAAATTATATTTTATATTGTTCAAGTAATGATAGTTATATGTTGCAAACAATAACATATATACCTTATAAAATTATAAATAAATACATTGAAGAAAATAAAATTAAAATAAAGAAAAATATAGATAAAATAAATTTAGAAAATATAAAAAAAAATAATATTGAAAATTTTAATGAAATTATTAAAAAAATTGATATTATAAATAAATATTACAATTCATTATAATAATATGTTGGCAGTTATTGATAATATAAATAAACCAAATAGCATAAATACTTTGTACGAGGATATAGAAAATAAAATTTACAATACAAAAAATAAAATTAAATATGATATTATTTTACATAATTTAACACCAATAAAATATAAAAATATGAAATTTCTAGTAACTAGTTTAAATGGATTAGAACATTTATTTTTAGATAAAAATAGAAAAATAATAATAAAATATTTTTTAGATAAAGAAAACTACGGTGATATTACATTAAAAAAAAATTTAAATTTATTAAAAAATAAGCAAAAAAATGATAAATATAAATCACTATATGATAATAAATACGATAGTTTTTACGATGAACATACAAATTTATTATTTATTAAATTTCAAGATATTTGTCTCAAATATTTTGATTTAGAGGATATTAAAATTGAAAGATTATTATCTAATATTTATATTAATAAAAATATTTACATAGAATATATAAATCATGAAATAGATAATATTACAATAAATAAAAAGATATCTTGTAATTTAATGTTTAATAATAAATATATGTCAATGCCTCCAGTTCCTTATTTAGCTATAGATGCGGATGAAAAACCTTTTAAGGGAAGTAAAATAACTGATGAAAATAACAATTTGATAGGCATAGTTAATAATTTTACAAATAATAAAATTTTAATTAATCCTTTAATAAATATCTTAAGAAGTTTAAAATACTTTGAAGGTAATGCAATAAAGTCATTATTTTTTAATTATAAAGTTGTAAATATGCAATCTAATATTATAAAAGACTTGAAAAATAAAAATTTATTATTAATAACAAAATTTTATGACAGTAAAATTAATAGAAATAATGAAAATATTTTTGAAAAAAATAATTTAATTTATTCGATTAATGATTATAATTTTGATGATGGAGGCAATATAATATTTAATGAATTAAATATACCAATTTACTCATATTTATGGCTATTTATGTTTAAAAAAGTAGAAATTAAATTTATACCAAATACCACATTAATTAATATTAATGTTGAAGAAGAAAAAATTATATTAAATGACAGTAATTTTCAAAATTTTAGTTTAAATAAAATAGAAATTAATTTACAGAAATTAGAAAAGATTAATAATATTAAAATATCAAAACTTAACTATATTAATACCGATAATATTTATATTATAGAATTAAATGAAAAAATAATTTCAATAATAAAAAATTATATGATAATAAATCGGCAATTTCATTCTGTTTTAGATAAAATTTATGAAAATAGATATTCAGAAAAAATAAAAAATATATTATTATATTTGAGAATAAAAAAAAATATGCATGTAATAGATGTTATTGAAGGATATAAATCAATTTATTCAATAGAGAAACAATTATCTAAATTAGATGATTTAGAAATAATTATAAATGATGATAAAATAAAATTATTAAAAATATAATTACTAATTTAAATTTTTATAAAAATTGATATTAAAAATCTATATAATCAGATTAAATAATTAAATATGTCAAATGATGAATATAATTTAATTAAAAGTAAATTTATTAGAAAATATCCAAATATTGATGAATATAATAATAGAATTAATCTAGAAATAAATTTAATAAAAAAAAAGAATTTTACCACATATATATTTAAAATTTGTGATATATTAGATTTAATAAAAGATGTACCACATATAATTCGTGGTTCATCAGGTTCTTCATTAGTTTGTTATTTATTAGGTATAACAGATATAGATCCAATAAAAGAAAAAATAGCTTTTTCACGGTTTCTTAATGAATATCGTAGTTCAATGCCTGATATTGATATGGATTTTCCACATAATCAAAGGAATAAAGTTTTTGAACAAATATTTAATAAATGGAATAATGTTGTTAGAATAAGTAATCATGTTACATATGGAACAAAAGGGTCAATACGTAAAGCACTTAAAATAATGGGAATTAATGGTAAAGTTTCAAAAGAAAAATGCAATATAAATTATTTTAAAGATACAGAAAAAAAAAAGGAATTAGAAAAAAATATTAAAGAAATAAAAGGAACATTTAAAAATTTTTCATTACATTGTGGTGGAATAATATTTTATACAGATGAAAATTCTATAAATAATGATTTAATAAATGATAGACAAATAAAATGGAATAAATTAGATGTAGATAAAAAAGGATTTTTTAAAATTGATATATTATCTAACAGAGGATTATCACAATTATTTTCTATTGATAAAAAACCTTTGTTAGAATATGATTTTTCAGATAAAAAAACTATAGAATTATTGTGTAGTGGAAATAATATTGGTATAACATTTGCAGAAAGCCCTGCTATGAGAAAAGTTCTAACACTTTGTAAACCAAAATCTATACAAGATATTGCAAAATGTCTTGCTTTAATTAGACCTGGAGCAGATAAAAATGATAAAAAAAATAAAGATGATAATGAAAATCAATCAATGGATATGGAAGAAAATGAATATCTGTTAGATTTAGAAAAAAATTCGAATATTATATTTGATGATGATGCGATTTATTATATAATGAAATTATTAGATTGTGATGAAAATAAAGCAGATAGTATAAGAAGATTATATGCTAAAAATAATAAAGAAGGTATAAATGAATTAGAATTTGAATTATGTTCAAATTATCCTAATATAGATATAAATGAGTTTTCGAATAAATTAATTAATTTAAAAAAATATAGTTTTTGCAAATCACATGCAATATCATATGCTTATTTAGTATGGGGATTAGCATATCAAAAAGCAAATAATCCAAAAAAATTTTGGAAAAGTACTATAAAAAATTGTTCATCAATGTATAGAGATTGGGTTCATATTAGAGAAGGTTTATTATCCGGATTAAAAATAAATGGAGAAAAAGAATTAGATAATATCAAACACTTTTATAAATACGGATATTGGATAAGTGATGATTTTATAGATGAAAATATGTATGTAGATATAACAAATAATAAAACATTACAATGTAATTTTAGAGGACTTATTGCTACATCTAAATTTTATAAAAAATATAATAAAAATACAAAAAAATATGATTACGTAACATTTTTAACAATTGGTTATAAAAATAGTATTTACATAGATATTATAATAAAAAAATGGATATCTATAAAAGGAAAAAATATTTGTTCAGGTAGCGGTAAGTTAAATATAAAAAATGATTACGCATGTATAAACGTAGATAAATATTTATTCAATTAATATTTTTTTATATATTAATAAATTTTATATATAATATAATATATAACATTAATGTTAGATAAGTATAATAATATTTTGTCTGTTGATCCTAAATATTGGGGAAAATGTGGATGGATTTTTTTAAATAGTATTGCTTTAACGTATAAAAAAGAATTAAAAGATAATTATAAACAATTTTTTTTAATGTTGCCATATGTTTTACCATGTGAGAAATGTGGATTTAATTTAAAAAAAAATTTAGGAACTTTAGATGATGCATTAGAAAATAAAGAAAGTTTATTAAATTGGTTATTATTTATAAGAAATGAAATATATATTGAACAAAATAGAAAAACTAAAACACTAACAGAAAATATTAATGAAATATATATCAAAAATGAAACAAATTATTATTTACTAATATTTATTGGAATACTGTTAATATTAATTACAATATATTTCATTTATAAAAAAAATAATTAGATTATAATAGTTTTAATTTCATTAATAATAATATTATTTAATGATTTTATTTGTTCATCTGATAAATTATCATTGATCCAATCATTAATATTTGCATCTATTTTATTTAAAATTTTATCTCTAATTTCGATTATATAATAACTATAATCACGAATAAGTTTTTTATAAGAAATTTTATTATTTATAATTTCTTTAAATAATAATTCTTGTAGTTTTTTACTATTAATATTAGGATTTGATAATTTAATGTCTGTCCACCATATACACCATAAAGCACAAAAACCATTTGGATCACCAATATAATCATTTTTTAATTCATTAATTTCCATTATTTGAAAACCTATTTTGGGAAGATAATCTTGTGGTGAAACATATGAAAATCCTAAATTATAGGAATTAATTTTATTTTGTAATATATTATCTAATAATTGAGAATTATAATCCATACCATGGGGTGAACTATTACCATGTGGTTCAAATCTTTCTACTTTTAATAATTCAAAATCAAATATTAAATAATTAGCATGTCCAAGTACAGATTTTTCTACATTTATTTCAATACCTACGGGTATTATAAAAAATCTTATTTCTTTATTTTCTTTTGTATTAGTTAATAATGTTCTAATATTTAAATTATCTGATGATGGAAATTTAATTTCATTTCCATTCCATAATATTTCCATACCTGTAATATCACAAATTTTATTTTTACAACTAATTATTGATTTTATATTTATTAATTTTAATGATGAAATTGTAGATGATATAAATTTTTTATTCAAATATAAAAGACCACACAATATATCTAAGGTTGAACCAGTAAATGTTGATATATTAACATTAGGATAATATTTTATTAACTTTGGATAAATAGTAGTAATTGGATATGAATATTTATCATTAATCGTCATTTGTTCTTTAAAACTCTTAACAAATTTATTTATCTTATTATACATAATTTGATAACATAAATCTTTTTTATCATCTAAAGTATAATTAATAATTAATTCTTTTTCAGTATTATTAAGTTCACTCATTAAAACATTTGTTTTACATCTATTATCCCAATAATCTATCCATTTATTAGAGGTATTTGTTTTAATTTGATAAATATAACTTTGTGTTATAATATCAATAAAAATTGGTGTATCATCGATAGTTAAATAATCAAACATAATTTTATTATTTTTATCAATTATAAAAATATCTAATTTTTTTTTTATTAAAATATTTTTCATTTCTAACCAAATATTATTTTTAACTAATAAAAATAAACAACTATGTCCATCTATGTTTTGAATATTTAAATTTGTATTTTCCATAAAATCAGTTAAAATTATATTAAAATTATTAAAAAATATTTCATGATTGTTTAATAAAATATGACAACATGTATTACCGTCAATGTTGAATAAATTATAATCAAAATTAATTTTTTTTAATATTGTGTATATTTCACTAATAATATTTTTTTCATTATTATTTTTAAAATTTTTAGAAATATTATTTATAAAATAGTGCATAAAAATATTACCACTTTTATCTTGAATATTACCATTAAAATATTTAATATAATCTTTTATAATATTAATAAAAGTTATATCTATATCTATAATTACTAAATAATGTAAAGGTGAATAATTATATTTATTCTCAATTTCATTAAATTTTAATGTATCAATATAATTATCAAGCATATATTTTAAAATATCATAACATTTATATTGAATTACTAAATGTAGAGGACTATCACCATTATTTGTTTTGATATTTTGATTTTTTATGTATTTTGAAATAATTTTATAAATTTCAATATTTTGATTTTTAATTGCTAAATGTAAGGCATTATCTCCATTAAAATTTTTTATAAAATAGTTATTAATATTTTCTATAATAAGTTTAGTAATTTCTACATTATTAAATTTAATAGCATAAAATAATGGAATATTACCTTCCTTGTCAAAAATTTCAAAAATATTTAGACAAATAGTATTTTTGTTTTTTTCTATAAATAATTTTATAATATCTATATATGAAAATTTAATAACTGTATATAATATTGAACGATTATTTTCATCTAAAATATCTATTCTAACATCTTTATCTAATAATGCTTTAATAATTTCTATTTTATTAAAAATAATTGCATATTCTAGTAAGTAAATATTTGAACTATCCTTAATATTATAATTAATATTATTATTTATTATTAATTTTAATAATAATTCCCATTGTTGAGCTTTTATATATTGAAATATTTGTAAATTTAATTTATTAAAATTATCTATTTCTATATTTATATCTATGTTCATAATTATATTTGTAATATATATTTTTTAATTAATTTATAATTTACTATTTTTATTGAAAATTTATAATTATATTTACTTATTCTTTAGTCTTAATACCAAAATAAATATAAAGATATATATATAATTATTATTATAATGAAAAAAAAAATTTATATAATAGGTGCTCTTAAAAATAATGAAATAACTAATATTGCAGAAGAATTACGAAAAATTAATAATAAAAATATTGAATATGATGTTTTTGATCAATGGATAACACCAGGACCAGATGCCGATCAATATTTATTTGAATATTCAAAAAAAAGGGGTTGGAATTATAAAGAAGCCCTTACATGTGATGCAGCGAGAAATAATTTTGATTTTGACAAGAGACATATAGATACTGCTGATATAGTAGTAATGGTAATGCCTGCGGGTAAATCAGCTCATCTTGAACTTGGATATTCTATAGGAAAGGGTAAAGAAGCTCATATATTATTTGATAAAGAACCAGAAAGATTTGATTTAATGTATAATTTTGTTCCGGTGAACAATATACATTTTAATTTAGAATCGCTTAAAAATAGGCTGTTATAATATTTAATATAAATATTATAAATTTATAATTTAATTATATTATTTTATATTACACTTTTTTGCAGAAAATATAAAAAGTAAATATTTTACATTTCTATTATTTTATTATTTTTTAATATTAATGCCATATTTAATAATGCAACATTACAATTATTAATATTTTCTTCTGAATAATTTATATAATTTTTTATCCATTTATTTTTTTTATATGATTTTACACATCGATCATTTGTTTCAGTATCAAATAATAAAAATCTATAATTTCCTTCAGGATCAAGATCTACTCCAATATATTTTATTTTATATTTATTTAAGATTAATTCAGAATTTATCAATTGAGAACCATTCCATTCATGATAAACAGGTAAACGTTCATAAACTAAACCTAATATAAGCGTATTACATTTTTTTAAATATTTATCAATTGTCATTAAAAATGATAAAAGTCCATATCCATTTTCTAAATAATCAATTAAAATTATTTTATGATTATCATCAATATTTTTTTTTAATCCACTATTAATTATCATATTTTCAAAATATTCTTGTTGAAATTGACTATATTGTTGATTTAATATTTCTTGAGGATTACTTAGAAAAGTTTCCATGTATTTTTTATCAGCTCTAATTGGCTTAAACATGAGATCTTCAGAATTTAATAATTCACAATATTTCCAGTGACATAAAGAATATACTTTGCCTTTAATTGTTGTATTGACAATTGCACAATTACTATGATTTCTCTCTGAATTTGGTGGGAATATTCCTTCAAAAGTAGGATTTTTTATTAATTCTCTTTCAAAATAATCAATAGTACCACAAGTACAACCTTTTTTTATTTTATTAAAACTTCCACTAAATGGTAAATAAATAAAATTAATATTTTTAATATTACCAAATAACTCTATAAGTCTAGTAATTTTATAAGGTGTATTACCTACTGTAACTATTGTAATTGGTGTAAATATATTTTCAGCTTGATATGATTTAATTCCTTCTATTATTTTTTTAAATAAATCAATAATCATGTTTTTATAATTTTCAACTTGTTGAGGTGTATGATATAATGGCAATAATGCATATTGTGATGTAAATTTACAGTTAATTTCTTCAGGATATTTATTAACTAAATTAATAATTTGTTCTTTATTCATTATTTCTTGAGGCACAACAAAATTACCTCCTTTTAATTGTAAATATTTTTGTTTATATTTTAAATATTTATCTAAATAGTTCATATAATATTATTATATATTATATAAAATAATATAATTAAAAAAATAATATTGAAAATTATATATTATTTTCTAAATATTCATTTACTAATTCATTTAGTATTTTAATAATTTTAATTTTATTTGTATGATATGGCCGAATAGCTTCAATACATTCATTAAATGACATAATTTTTATATTACCAATTTCTCTATTTTTTGTATCAATATTTTTAATTTTTTCAGAATTTAATATAGCCAAATAATAATTATGTAAATAATTAATACCATTTGTTCCAACTAAATTTTCTTTTATTTTACTACATCCTTCTAATAAATTATACATATTTTCTTTAATATTTGTTTCTTCTTCAAATTCTCTAATAGCACAAATTATATCTGACTCATATAGTTCTCTTCTTCCTTTAGGGAAACCCCACTCATTAAATAAATATTTAGGTTTTAAATTTGTAATAAAATCTAATTTATTTAATTTTAATTCATAAAATTTTTGTTTTGATGTAATATATTCTTTATAA
>VFQS010001131.1_pt1 | contig 25573 bp, 31 predicted proteins | sample 3512361 | NCBI WGS metagenome assembly VFQS01 (sample SAMN10412375, study PRJNA504923) | tailings metagenome | isolation source: Relicate 1 Philex TSF3 active mining | place: Philippines
AAAAAAGCTGGAGACAAAATGAAATTAGCTGCATATCAATACAAGTCTGATCAATACGTGGGTGTTGTGTCTGATGATTTACAAACAGTCACGCCGTATCAATTAAACAAAGAAGCTGCGCAACGTGGCGCGCTTAGCATCATTGAGATGATGGCTGAGGGTCAGGCCTTGCCTACTATGGGGCAGGCAGTTGCACTGAAAGAGGTCTGTTTACTGGCGCCGATTCCAAAGCCAAGAAGAAATATCTTTTGTGTGGGTAAAAACTACCTAGATCACGTTAAAGAAATTAAAGATAGCAAGTTGGGTGAGGCGCAAGGATCTATGGCAAATCTACCAAAACATCCTGTGGTGTTTAGTAAGGTGCCAGAGACTGTGATTGCCTCGCGCATGGTAATCGATAGCCATCCTGCGGCTACCCAAGAGGTGGATTACGAGGCGGAGTTAGCTGTGGTGATTGCAAAAAAAGGCAAAGCCATCAGCAAAACGGATGCTATGAAGTATGTGTGGGGTTACACGATCATTAATGATGTGAGTGCGCGCGATGTGCAGGCCAAGCATGTGCAGTTTCATATTGGTAAGAGCTTTGATACCTTTTGTCCAATGGGTCCTTGGTTGGTCTCTGCGGATGAGATTAATGAAAAAAATACCAAGATTCAGTGCTGGGTGAATGGTGAGTTACGTCAAGATGGCAATACCAATCAAATGATTTTTGATATTCCTACAGTGATTGAGTCTATTTCTGCTGGCATGACTCTCTATCCGGGCGACGTGATTGCGACTGGAACGCCTAGTGGTGTTGGGATGGGATTTAAGCCACCACGTTTCTTGAAAAAAGGCGATAGTGTCAAGATTCAAATTGACGGTATTGGCGTTTTAGAAAATCCTGTCATTTAAATATGTCATCAACTTCACTGCGTTACGAGCTGATCGTTTGGGATTGGGATGGAACCCTGATGGATTCCACTCCGACGATTGTGAAATGCATACAGGATGCTTGCAGAGATTTAGCTTTACCAGTACCTGATGATTCAATGGCAAGCCATGTGATTGGTTTGGGTATTCAGGAGTCGTTGCGCAAGGCTTGTCCGACGGTGTCTGTTGACGACCACTACAAGCTCATTGATCGTTTTCGTTTTCATTATTTGAGCAAAGATCATGAGCTCAGTTTATTTGAGGGCGCCAGAGATTTGCTTTATGGCCTCAAAGACAAGGGGCATATGTTGGCAGTTGCCACGGGTAAAAGCCGCAAGGGCTTGGATCGCTCATTAGGCTTTCATGCACTTGAAGATTTATTTGATGACACCCGCACAGCTGATGAAACTTTCTCTAAGCCTCATCCGGCCATGTTGATTGAGTTATCTGAATCATTGATGGTGCCCATGGAGAGAATGCTCATGATTGGTGACACCACACATGATTTGTTGATGGCCAATAATGCTGGTGCGGATGCGGTTGCTGTGACTTACGGTGCTCACCCAGAACATGTGCTCAAGACTGAGAACCCCTTGGTATGTGTCAATAATGTCTCAGAACTATCTGATTGGTTGGCAGGAAACGCCTAAAAAGATTAAGCTCTTACATACTCATTAATTACCAACAACACTGAAATTAAAAAAGGCATCACATGTCAGATGAAAAAGTCTGGGAACGTCAAGCCCTAGAACACCTCTTGTTAGAGAACCTCAAAGAGCAACGTCGAGGACGTCGTTGGAGAACGGCAGTGCGCTTGATGACTTTGGTGGTTTTTGTTGGTGTGGCTATTAATCTATTTGATCTAGATTGGGGTGGTAAGTCTGCTTTAGGTAAGCACACCGCCTTGGTGGATTTGCAAGGTGAGATCGCGCCTGATACAAAAGCCAGTGCTGATGCCATCAATGCCTCACTGAAAGCCGCTTTTGAAAGTCATGAAAGCGTTGGCGTTATTCTGCGTATCAATAGTCCGGGCGGCTCACCAGTGCAGTCAGGGATTATTCATGATGAAATTTTGCGCTTACGTGCCAAGTATCCAGAAAAACCATTGCACGTAGTTGTTGAAGAGATCTGCGCTTCGGGTGGTTATTACGTAGCAGTAGCAGGCGATAAGATTTTTGTTGATAAAGCCAGTTTGGTTGGATCAGTGGGTGTGATCATGAATGGTTTTGGTGTGACTGGTCTTATGGATAAATTAGGTATTGAGCGTCGCGCTATTACGGCAGGAAAAAATAAGGCCTTATTAGATCCGTTTAGCAAAGAAGATCCTAAGCAAAAAGCTTTCGTTCAAGAAATGTTGTCTGAAGTTCATCAGCAATTTATCAAGGTGGTGCGTGATGGTCGTGGGGATCGTTTAAAAGAGACTCCAGAAATGTTTTCTGGTTTGGTGTGGAATGGTGCAAAAAGTGTTGAGTTAGGTCTAACAGATGCACTGGGTACTGTTGATGGTGTTGCTCGTGAAGTATTTAAAGCGCCTGAAGTGGTTGACTACACCATGAAAGACAATCTTGCTGAGAGAGTGGCCAAGCGTTTTGGGGCTGCGATGGGTGAGAGTGTGGCTAAAGTGATGAGTAGTCCACGCCTCAATTAAGGCTACTCAATCGTTAGGTGCGTAAACCAGCGCGCACCTTTTTCAATAGGGTTTCGCTCGCCTATGCCATAAGGCGGCACATCTAATTTATCTGGCGGCGCTGCAATCAGGTTGAGGTCAATGGCTTGAGGTTCACCTCTGAAACCATTTGCGCCCAATTCCAATTTGAAATAAATACCATTCCACAAAACAGCACCAAAATTCTTCGGAGTTTTGAACATGAAGAGTAGTGAGTGCTCAAGCCACTGGTAGTTATTTTTGTCAAAGCTTTGAGGGTGTTTATAGGGGTAAGGAACTTGGCAAAGAATCTCCACCTGACCTTCGACGCATTTGAATTCACGCATAGATAAGAAGTGGTCTTTCATCAACTTGTGATCCCAATCAATCGTATAGCTCACTTTTGAGCCATCAGGTTTCAAGGTGATTGATCCGGCGTGTATTTTTGCGCCCGTTTGATCATGCAAGTAAATTGATTTTTTGCCGACCATGTCCCAAGCATTGACGGTGCTGGGTAAAAACATCAGTAGGGATGCGGCGATGCATAAACTTCTAAAAGTACGAAAAGCCCCAATCATGATGCCCCCTTATGTATTGGGAACTAGCTTACTACCAATTGAATTTTCTTGCTTCGCTTATGCAAGCATCAAAAAAACAGCTGGTCTTTGGTGAAGCGCTTGCAAGAGGCCGGATTCTTTTTTGAGGCTAGCTTGCCACTCTGAGACTGTTTGAGATTTCACCCACTCTGTTGGCAAGCTTAAATCTGCTGCCACGCACATTTGTGTAGAGCCTTGTAATGATTGCAGCATGGTTTCAATCATGGCGCTATTGCGATAGGGGGTTTCAATCCAAAGTTGAGTTTGACGTTTTTTCTTAGACTCTTGTTCGAGTTGCTTCAGTGCAGTTGCTTTCTCAGCGTTATTGACTGGTAGGTAACCATGAAAAGCAAAGCTTTGACCATTCATGCCCGAAGACATCAAGGCAAGCAATAGAGAGCTGGGACCTACCAATGCCCTTACAGTGATGCCCATTTGATGAGCCATCTTCACTACGTCAGAGCCTGGGTCTGCAATTGCAGGTAATCCTGCTTCAGACATGAGCCCCATATCGTGGCCGTCAAGAAGTGGTTGCAACATTGTTTTTAAACTCACCACTTCTTTACCCGCTTGTTGTTTGCCTGGGCCGCGCCACTCAGACATCTGCATTTCTTGCATGGGGCAGATGAGTGGCGACTGCGTACCAACTGCTTTCAATAAAGCGCGAGCAGTTTTTGCATTTTCAACAATCCAGTAACGTAGTTGCGATGCTTGATAGATGGTGTCTTTGGGTAAGACGGATGACAACTGATCTTCGCGCGCATCATCGCCAAGCGTATTAGGGATTAGGTAAAGAATGCCTGCCATGATTGAAGTCTTATAAAAGTGGTTATGCAGGAATTGAGAAACCTGCTTCACGCAGCAAGGAGCACACTGCAATCAATGGCAAACCAATCAATGCAGTTGGGTCATCACTGCGCACATGTTCTAGTAAGCAAATCCCTAAACCCTCAGACTTAGCACTGCCTGCACAGTCATAAGGTGTCTCTGCTAATAGGTAGGCTTCTAAAACAGAGTCTTTGAGTTCTCTGAACTTAACTTCGGTAATCACGTTCACTGTTTTTGCTTGGCCGCCATGAGCTAAGCAAACGGCAGTATGAAACTTGACAGTTTGACCACGCAAAATTTGTAGTTGTGCCATGGCGCGATCGTGATCCCCTGGTTTGCCCATCGCAGCACCGTGCAAGTCAACCACTTGGTCTGAACCAATCACATAAGCATTGGGATTCTCTAAAGAAATCGCCAAAGCTTTGGCTTGGGCTAATCGAACTGCAATTAATTCTGGGGTTTCTTTGGGAAGTGGGGTTTCATCCACTTCAGGAGAAATCGTTTCAAAAGGTAAGCCTAGTCGACCCAATAACTCTTTTCTGTATTTAGATGTGGAGGCCAAAATCAAAGTTTTTGCCTCTTTGGCAGATGGATTGGCTAAGTTATTCGATAAATTACTTGGGCTAGGAGCGGCACTCATTTATGCTTTCGGTATGAATTCAAAAAATACGACACCCCACATTTTGCCGAATAATCCCAAAGACCTTCAATCTGTTGATATGAGGTCTGGAGTGACTTATGTTGGTCAGGGGGCGCTCGAACTATCTCACTTTCCAAGATTGTTGCAGGAAATCACTCTTGGGGGCAATTTAAAGCCATCTGAAGTTCATTGGGAGATGAGTACTTGGTTTGAGGAGCGTTTGGGAGGAATTCCCTTGCAATACATGCACTTACGATTAGCTCTCGATCTACCGTTAACTTGTCAGGCATGTCTGCAGCCTTATATGGAGTCATTAGATTCAGACAGGGATTACATCTTGTTTGAGACTGAAGAGGAGGCTGAGGCTTGGGATTTTGATGAGGAAAATCAAGACTCTGAGGATGCTTTGGTATCTTCAGACACCTTCAATTTATTGGAAACTATTGAGGAAGAATTGCTTTTAAGTCTACCTTTGGCAGCTAGGCACCCGATTGGCGAATGCCAGCCAGCTGACCTCCAAAAAGTGGCTAAAACCCTTCAATCAGGGTCTGAAGAGATCATTATTAAGAAGCCCAACCCATTTGCAGTCCTAGAAAAGCTCAAAAAACAATGACTTTGTGCTAGAATCTCGGATTCGTTTAGGAGTAAAAACATGGCTGTTCAACAGAATAAAAAATCACCGTCAAAGCGTGGCATGCACCGTGCGCATGACTTCTTGTCTACACCTTCATTGGCAGTTGAGCCAACGACTGGTGAAGCTCATTTGCGCCACCACGTTAGCCCAAACGGCTACTACCGTGGTCGTAAAGTTGTTAAGACTAAGAACGACTAATATCCTTCTAGGAAAAGATCAAGCGGCACCTGAAGTGGCCGCTTTTTTCTTGAAACAAGAATCTTAATGAGCGTCACGCTAGCAGTTGATGCAATGGGTGGAGACCACGGTCTAGTGGTCACGGTACCCGCCAGCACAGAGCTTCTGGCCGAGTTGCCAGATTTACACATAAGACTTGTCGGCAACGCTGATTTAATTAATCAGGCGTTGGCTAAAGTATCTCCAGCAATCAAGGAGAGAATCACGGTCGTCCACGCATCAGAAGTTGTAGAAATGGATGATGCGATTGAAGTGGCGTTGCGTCGCAAAAAAGACTCATCGATGCGTATTGCTGCTGAGCAAGTCAAAGAAGGTTTGGCGCAAGCCGCAATTTCTGCAGGTAACACGGGCGCCTTGATGGCGATTTCTCGTTACGTACTTAAAACTTTAGATGGTATTGATCGTCCTGCGATTGCAGCGATGATGCCCAATCAATTAGGCCGTGGCACGATCGTGCTTGATTTGGGTGCTAACGCAGATTGTGAAGCGGTGCATTTATTGCAATTTGCTCAAATGGCAGACGTTATGGCGCGCGCTGTGGATGGGATTGCTAACCCAAGTATTGGTTTATTAAATATTGGTGAAGAAGTCATCAAGGGTAATCAGGTTGTGAAAGAAGCTGCAGAACTATTACGTAATAGTTCTCTTAACTTTTACGGCAACGTTGAAGGCAATGACATTTTTAAAGGCACCACAGACATTGTTGTTTGTGATGGCTTTGTGGGTAATGTGGCATTAAAAACCAGTGAAGGTTTGGCCTACATGATTTCTGGATTCATCAAACAAGAGTTCGGTCGCAGTTGGTTAACTAAGTTGATGGCTTTGGCAGCGATGCCAGTGCTCATGAGATTTAAGCGTCGCGTTGATCATCGCAACTACAACGGTGCGGCTTTACTAGGTTTGCGTGGATTGGTGATGAAGAGCCATGGTTCTGCTGACAAGAAGGCATTCATGACCGCCTTACGTCGCGCCTATGAGGGTGCTAAAAATAACATGGTGGGTAAAGTTGCAGAGGCATTTGTGGTGACTCAAATAGCGCAAGCCACAGATGGTCAACATACAGGTACTCAAAGCTAAGGCTCGTGATGACCCAATCTACAAATACAACAAAAATTTATTCAAAAATTCTAGGCACGGGCAGTTACTTGCCGGCTAATAAAGTGAGTAATGCCAAGATCACAGAGATGTTGGCAAAAGATGGCATTGAGACCAGTGATGAGTGGATTTTTTCTCGCAGTGGTATCAGCGCGCGCCACTTCGCTGCAGATAATGAGTTAACAAGTGATTTAGCACTCAAGGCTTCACAAAAAGCGATTGAAGCAGCGGGTATTAATGCAAGTGAGATAGATCTAATTATTTTGGCAACATCAACGCCAGACAACTTGGGAGGCTTCCCAAGTACAGCATGTGTATTGCAAGACAAGTTAGGTATTACCAATGGTTGTGCAGCATTTGATGTGCAAGCGGTGTGTTCTGGTTTTGCTTACTCGCTAGCTGTAGCGGATAACTTCATCCGTAGTGGCATGTACAAAAAAGTGTTGATCGTTGGTGCTGAAACATTCTCTCGTATTCTCGACTTTAAAGATCGTGGTACTTGTGTTTTATTTGGTGATGGTGCTGGTGCGGTGGTGGTTGGTGCAAGCACTGAGCCAGGTATCTTGGCAACAGCGATGCATGCAGATGGTAGCCATCGCAATATTTTATGTGTGCCAGGTAGAACCGATAAAGGTGCCTTGCAAGGTTCAGCTTTCTTGGAGATGGATGGTCAGGCAGTCTTTAAGTTGGCGGTAAAAGTTCTTGATCAAGTGGCTCAAGAAGTTTTAACTGCGGCCAACTTAACGCCAGCTGATATTGATTGGCTAATTCCACATCAAGCAAACATTCGCATCATGGAAGGTACTGCTAAAAAGTTAGGCATCTCCCGTGACAATGTGGTGGTGACTGTGCAAGATCACGGCAACACATCTGCTGCATCTATTCCATTGGCTTTGGATACGGCGATTCGTGCGGGTCAAGTTAAGCGTGGCCAACATCTTTTGATGGAAGGTGTGGGCGGTGGTTTCACATGGGCTGCAGCAGTGGTTAAATATTAAAAAATAAAAAAGACACTACAGGATATTTCATGAAATTTGCATTTGTATTCCCAGGTCAAGGTTCTCAAGCGGTTGGTATGTTGAATGCTTGGGGCGATAACGCTGAAGTTAAAAGAACATTGGATGAAGCATCAGAAGCCTTGGGTGAAGATGTTGCTAAATTAATTGCCGAAGGTCCTGCTGAAGCATTGTCATTAACAACCAACACACAGCCAGTGATGTTGACTGCCGGCGTTGCTTGTTATCGTGCATGGATTGCTGCAGGTGGTCCAACAGCTTCTGTCATGGCTGGTCACAGTTTAGGTGAGTATGGTGCATTGGTGGCATCTGGTGTGATTGCTTTTAAAGATGCAGTGCCAATGGTCCGTTTTCGTGCGCAAGCCATGCAAGATGCTGTGCCAGTTGGAACAGGCGGTATGGCAGCGATTTTAGGTTTGGATGACGACACAGTTCGTAAAGCCTGTGCTGATGCGCAAGCTGCTACTGGTGAGGTAGTCGAAGCTGTTAACTACAACGCTCCAGCTCAAGTTGTGATTGCTGGTTCTAAAGCGGGTGTTGAAAAAGCCTGTGAGTTATCAAAAGCAGCTGGCGCAAAACGTGCCTTGCCACTGCCAGTATCAGCGCCATTTCATTCTTCATTGTTAAAGCCAGCTTCTGAGAAGCTAGAAGCTTATTTGGCTGATAAAACATTCCAGGCGCCAAGCATTGATGTGATCAATAACGTGGATGTCAGCATTTTGAAAGACCCAGCGAGTATTAAGAATGCATTGGTAAGACAAGCCGCTGCCCCAGTTCGTTGGGTTGAGACGATTCAAGCTATGGCAGCTCAGGGTGTGACTCATGTGGTTGAGTGTGGTCCTGGCAAAGTTTTGGCTGGTATGACAAAACGTATTAATGGTGATTTAAATGGTTTAGCCGTTTATGACCCTGCGACGATGGCCGAGGTAATGGCTGTCATTAAAGCGTAATTATTTGGACACAAACTAGAAAGAAAATAAGGTTGGGAGAGTTGGTGAGTACATTAACAGGACAAATTGCTTTAGTAACAGGTGCATCACGCGGCATTGGCCGTGCGATTGCGATGGAATTAGCCAAACAAGGCGCTATCGTGATTGGTACAGCCACTAGCGAATCTGGTGCCAAAGACATTGATGCTGCTCTTAAGCCAACCGGTGGTGCTGGTGCGGTACTCAATGTGAATGATGCCGCCGCTTGTGATGCTTTGATCGATAGCATTGTTAAAGAGCGCGGTGCACTCAATATCTTGGTTAATAACGCTGGTATCACACAAGACAACTTGGCCATGCGCATGAAGGATGATGAGTGGACTTCTGTGATTGACACCAATTTAAGCGCTGTTTTCCGCTTAGCACGTGGCGTTTTGCGCCCGATGATGAAAGCGAAGGGCGGACGCATTATTAATATTACTTCTGTTGTGGGAAGCAGTGGCAACCCAGGGCAGGCCAACTACGCAGCTGCTAAAGCCGGTGTAGCAGGTATGTCACGTGCCTTGGCGCGTGAAATTGGTAGCCGTAACATCACTGTGAACTGTGTGGCGCCTGGTTTTATCGATACTGATATGACCAAAGCCCTCTCAGAAGAGCAGCAAAATTCATTAAAAGTGAATATTCCCTTGCAACGCCTTGGAACTCCTGAAGATATCGCCCATGCGGTGGCATTTTTAGCCTCTCCGGGCGCTGGTTACATCACGGGAACCACACTTCATGTGAATGGTGGACTTTATTTGAGCTAATTTGGTCAAATAAGCTGATAAAATCTTTTTTCAACATTTTTACAACAACCCTTGGGGGATTACATGGATAACATCGAACAACGCGTTAAGAAAATCGTAGCTGAGCAATTAGGCAAAGACGAATCAGAAATCAAGAATGAATCATCTTTCGTTAATGACTTGGGTGCAGATTCTCTCGACACAGTTGAGTTGGTTATGGCATTAGAAGATGAGTTCGGCATCGAGATTCCAGACGAAGAAGCTGAAAAAATCACTACTGTTCAATTGGCTATCGATTTCGCCAAGTCCAAACAAGGCTAATTAGCTGTGAGCCAGGGTAAGGGACAGCGCCGGGTAGTCGTTACCGGACTAGGCTTGGTTTCACCTGTTGGTAATACCGTCGGTGAAGCTTGGGAAAATTTATTAGCGGGTCGCAGTGGTATTGCCACCCTCACTAAATTTGATCATTCTGGCTTGGCCGTGCATTTTGGCGGTGAGGTAAAGAACTTCAATGTCGAGGAGTACATCCCGGCTAAGGAAGCTCGCCACATGGATACATTCATCCATTATGGTCTCGCAGCTGGTATGCAAGCCTTCAAAGACTCTGGCATCACAGTAACAGACGCTAATTCTGAAAGAATTGGCGTATTAGTGGGTTCAGGCATTGGCGGTTTGCCAATGATTGAAGAGACCCACACCGAATACACCAATCGTGGCGCACGCCGCATTTCCCCGTTCTTTGTGCCTGGTTCAATCATTAATATGATTTCAGGTCACTTGAGCATTAATTTGAATCTCAAAGGTCCTAACGTTGCTGCTGTAACTGCCTGTACAACAGGTTTGCATAGTATTGGCTTGGCGGCTCGTTTGATTCAGTATGGAGATGCTGATGTGATGTTGGCTGGTGGTGCAGAATCAACTATTTCACCTTTGGGTGTGGGTGGTTTTGCGGCCGCAAGAGCCTTGTCAACGCGCAACGATGATCCAGCAACTGCTTCACGTCCTTGGGACAAAGACCGCGATGGTTTTGTTCTAGGTGAGGGTGGCGGTGTGTTGGTTTTAGAAGAGTACGAACACGCTAAAGCGCGTGGCGCCAAAATCTATGCTGAGTTAGCAGGTTTTGGTATGAGTGGTGATGCTTATCACATGACTGCACCTAATATGGATGGTCCACGTCGTTGCATGGTGAATGCACTGAAAGACGCTGGCGTTAACCCAGACCAAGTGCATTATGTGAATGCTCATGGCACTTCAACACCTTTGGGTGACAAGAATGAAACTGAAGCTCTTAAGGCGGCGTTAGGTGCTGCTGCTAAGGGCGTGGTGGTGAACTCTACTAAATCGATGACTGGTCACTTATTGGGTGGCGCAGGTGGTTTGGAGTCAGTATTTACAGTTTTGGCGTTACATCATCAAAAATCACCACCGACTATCAACATCATTAATCAAGATCCTGAGTGCGATTTGGACTACTGTGCCAATACAGCTCGTGATGTGAAGATTGATGTAGCGGTTAAAAACAACTTTGGTTTTGGTGGCACAAACGGTACTTTGGTTTTCCGCCGTATCTAAGTATTTAGCCAATCCAAGGTTAGGAAGAAAGCCTCCAATTGGAGGCTTTTATTTTTCCAAGAAAATATTGAAAATAAGGCCCATATACCCACATAAGTACCTAGGTTAATACCCATATCAATAACACATTTAAACAAGAACCCTGCAAATACTGTCTGAATGCTCTAAAGTATCAACACCATGAAAAAAATCTTATCTGTATTAAGTATTTCTATTGCTACCAGCACCTTGGTGGCTTTGCCAACGTATGCTCAAAATAATGCAGCTGCCGCTAATACTGCGCCAGCCAATGTCGCGCCAGTGAGCCCGGCGCCAGCGGTACGGGGTTATCCTGATTTTGCGGATTTGGTTGAAAAGGCCAATCCGGCAGTTGTGAACATTCGCACAACGGAAAAAGTGAATGTGCGTCAATCAGGCGGTATTCCTGGGATGCCTGGTTTGGATGATGAGCAGGCGGAATTCTTTCGCCGCTTTTTCGGTATTCCGTTGCCAACACCTAAACAACAGCAACCAAACCGCAAGCCGCAACAAGAAGAGCAAAACCGTGGCGTAGGCTCAGGGTTTGTGATTGAGAGCAATGGTTACATCTTGACCAATGCTCACGTTGTAGAAGGTGCAACGACCATTTATGTCACATTGCCAGATAAGAGAGAATTCAAGGCTAAGTTGATTGGTGCTGATAAGCGCACGGATGTGGCTCTAGTAAAGATTGAGGCAACTGGTTTAACGCGTTTACCAATAGGTGACTCATCCAAGGTGCGTGTTGGTGAGTGGGTGTTAGCGATTGGTTCGCCCTTTGGTTTGGAGAACACAGTGACTGCAGGTATTGTGTCAGCGAAAAGTCGTGACACAGGTGATTACTTGCCGTTTATTCAGACAGACGTTGCGGTTAATCCAGGCAACTCTGGTGGCCCACTATTAAACACTCGCGGTGAAGTGGTGGGCATTAACTCGCAAATCTTCTCGCGCTCTGGTGGTTACATGGGCATCTCTTTTGCCATCCCGATGGATGAGGCGATGCGTATTTCTAATCAATTGAGAAGTACTGGCAAGGTTAGTCGCGGTCGTATTGGCGTAGCAATTGCTGAAGTTAGCAAAGAAGTTGCAGAAAGCCTAGGGCTTAACAAGGCGCGCGGCGCCTTAGTGCGTAATGTTGAGTTGGGTGCACCTGCTGATAAAGCGGGTCTTGAGCCTGGCGACATTATTCTGAGCTTTAACGAGCGCCCCATTGAAAAATCATCTGACTTACCAAGAATCGTTGGTGACACACGTCCAGGTTCAAAAGTTTCTTTGATGGTGTGGCGTAAGGGGGCGCAAAAAGAATTGAGCATCACTGTGGCGGATATGGAACCTGCTGAAAAAGTAGCTGCTAAGAAACAAGATGATGAGTCTGCTGCAGTTACAACCAATGCATTAGGTGTTGGTGTGATTGATGTAAGTGATGCTAAGCGTCGTGAGCTCTCGATCAAAACAGGTGTTGAGATTCAGGCTTTGGCTGAGGATGGTCCGCTATCTAGAGCAGGGGCACGAGTGGGTGATGTGATTGTGCGCTTGGGTGATGTAGACATCATTGCAGCAAAGCAATTCGAAATCGCCGTGAAGGCAGTGGCAAAAAATAATAAATCTGTCGCTGTATTTATTCGCAGAGGTGATAGCACGCTTGTTATCCCTGTAAAACCAGGTAAATAACTCGTCAAACGCCCAAAGTTGGGGGTATATCCCTCAACTTTGCTTGGCTTTCTCAGAAATCGGGGGGTTGCCCCCGTTCCGACTACAATAGAGGGGAGAGGCGTCTTATTGCAGTGCAATATGGTGTTGCATTGCGGCAAGCCGTTTTAAGGAATCCATGGATCATATACGTAACTTTTCTATCATTGCCCATATCGACCACGGTAAGTCGACCCTAGCAGACCGAATTATTCAGCTATGTGGCGGTCTTTCAGACCGTGAAATGGAAGCTCAAGTCCTTGATTCTATGGACATTGAGAAAGAACGCGGCATCACGATTAAGGCACAAACGGCTGCTTTGAACTACAAAGCTCGTGATGGCAAGATTTACAACCTCAACCTGATTGATACCCCAGGACACGTCGACTTTTCTTATGAAGTTAGCCGTTCTTTGTCCGCTTGTGAGGGTGCTTTACTGGTGGTGGATGCCAGCCAAGGGGTTGAAGCCCAAACTGTGGCCAACTGCTACACCGCTATCGAGCTTGGTGTGGAGGTGGTACCTGTTTTAAACAAAATCGATTTGCCTCAAGCTGATCCTGATCGCGCTAAACAAGAGATTGAGGATGTGATTGGTATTGATGCGACTGATGCTGTTTCTTGTTCTGCAAAGACAGGCATGGGCGTGCAAGATGTTTTAGAAGATTTAATTCAAAAAGTACCGCCGCCTAAAGGTGATTCAACTGCACCACTACAAGCCTTGATTGTTGATTCATGGTTTGATAACTATGTGGGTGTGGTGATGTTGGTGCGTGTGATTAACGGCACCTTAAAACCAAAAGATAAAGTTTTATTAATGGCGTCTGGCACGCAACATTTGGTGGAGCACGTGGGTGTCTTTACGCCCAAGTCTGTGGATCGTGCTGAGCTATCTGCTGGACAGGTAGGCTTCATTATTGCTGGTATTAAAGAGCTCAAAGCTGCCAAGGTGGGTGACACTGTTACCCATGCACCTGGTCAGCAAAATAGAACGCCTGCAACAGCGCCATTGCCTGGCTTTAAAGAGGTGCAACCACAAGTATTTGCTGGTTTGTATCCTGTGGAGTCAAACCAATACGATGCTTTGCGCGAGTCTTTAGAAAAACTGAAGTTAAACGATGCGGCGTTGATGTATGAGCCAGAAGTTTCTCAAGCTTTGGGCTTTGGTTTCCGTTGCGGTTTCTTGGGTTTATTGCACATGGAGATTGTGCAAGAGCGTTTAGAGCGCGAGTTCAACATGGAGTTGATCACCACGGCACCGACAGTGGTTTATGAAGTCGAATTAAAAGACGGCTCCAAGCTAGTTGTTGATAACCCATCAAAAATGCCAGATCCAAGTCGTATTGAAATGATCATGGAGCCGATTGTGGTCGTGAACTTGTTCATGCCGCAAGAGTATGTGGGCTCGGTCATTACTCTATGTACGGGTAAGCGTGGTATCCAAATGGATATGCAGTACGTTGGGCGCCAAGTGAAGTTGACTTATGAGATGCCGATGGCTGAAATTGTTTTAGATTTCTTTGATCGTCTCAAATCAATCTCACGTGGCTATGCATCGATGGATTACGAGTTCAAAGAGTATCGCGCTTCTGATGTGGTCAAGGTAGATATCTTGATCAATAGTGAGAAGGTCGATGCTCTATCTATCATCGTACATAGAAGCAACAGTCAATACCGTGGTCGCGAGGTGGTAGCCAAGATGCGTGAGATTATTCCGCGCCAGATGTTTGATGTGGCGATTCAGGCGGCTATTGGTAGCGGCATCATTGCGCGTGAGAACGTGAAGGCTTTGCGTAAAAACGTTTTGGCCAAGTGTTACGGTGGTGACATTACACGTAAGAAGAAACTTCTAGAAAAGCAAAAAGAAGGTAAGCGTCGTATGAAGCAAGTGGGTAGTGTGGAGATTCCACAAGAAGCCTTCTTGGCGATCTTGCAGGTGGAGGACAAGTAATGAACTTTGCCTTGATTCTTTTCATTCTCTCTGTGGTTACTGGTGTTGCTTGGGTGGCAGATAAATTAGTTTTTGCTCCTAAAAGAAAGGCGGCGGGTATTGATCGCATGCCTTTGTGGTTAGAGTACACAGCTAGTTTCTTCCCAGTCATTTTTGCGGTATTTTTCTTGCGTTCATTCTTATTTGAGCCATTCAAGATCCCATCAGGTTCGATGATTCCAACGCTCATGATTGGCGATTTTATTTTGGTGAATAAATACACTTACGGTATTCGTTTGCCAGTGATCAACAAGAAAATTGTTGATATGAACTCCCCAGAGCGAGGGGACGTTGTGGTGTTTCGCTATCCCAAAGATGAAAACGTTGATTACATCAAGCGTGTGGTTGGTGTACCTGGTGATGTGATTTCATATCAAAACAAGCGCTTGACTTTAAATGGCCAAGCTTTTGCCTACGACGAAAAGCCTGACTATTTAGATCCTGAGCATATGTCTTATGCCAAGTTCTATCGTGAGTCTTTCCCGAAAGAGTTTGGTGGTGTGTCGCACAATGTATTGAATCACCCAGAGCGACCTGCTGGCGTTTACACGCAAGATCGTTTTCCGTTTTATGAGAATTGCACTTACAGCATGAGTGGGGTTACTTGCACCGTGCCTCCTGGTCATTACTTTGTGATGGGGGATAACCGGGATAACTCTGCTGACTCTCGTTATTGGGGTTTTGTACCTGAAAGAAATTTAGTTGGTAAAGCATTCTTCGTTTGGATGAACCTGGGTGACTTAAAGCGTATTGGGCGTTTTGAGTGAACAAGGTAGTAAAGGCGGATATGACACCACGTGCACCTGTTGACTTAAGGCTCTTACAGGAGAGGTTGGGTTACGTTTTTGAAAAACCTGATTTACTCATGCAAGCTTTGACTCATCGCAGTCATAGCAAAAAGAATAATGAACGCTTAGAGTTTTTGGGCGACTCCGTATTGAACTGTACGGTTGCGGAGATTCTTTATGAGCGCTATCAAGACTTAGACGAGGGCGATTTATCTCGTGTGAGAGCTAATCTTGTTAAGCAACAAGCTCTGTATGAGATAGCTCAAGCATTGCAACTATCAGATTGTTTGCGTTTGGGTGAGGGTGAGTTAAAGAGTGGTGGTTTTAAACGCCCATCCATCTTGGCAGACACATTTGAGGCAATTGTTGGTGCTATTTTCTTAGATTCTGGCTTTGAATCTTCAAAGAAGGTTTTAAGAAAATGGTATTCGCAAATCTTGGAGCATGTTGATCCAAGAACTTTGGGTAAAGACGATAAAACGCTTTTACAAGAATATCTGCAAGGACATCAATTACCGTTACCGATTTATAACGTGGTGGCGACTACTGGGGTTGCACATAACCAACAATTTGAAGTCGAATGTTCTATTCCAAGCTTGAAAATCACTTTAAATGGTAAAGGTGCATCGCGCCGTGCTGCTGAGCAAGCAGCTGCAAAGCTGGCTTTGGAAGCTGCCCAAAAAATTGTTTCTCAATCTGGCAGAAAACCTAAAAAGACTAAAGCCACTAAAAAGAAAGCTTCTTTGGTGACAGCCAAAGATCCTACAGATGATCAACTTAATCTCAAGTTGAAGTCTGAGTAAATATCGCTAAAGGAACTCACCTACATGACATTTCGCTGTGGAACGGTAGCATTAGTAGGTCGCCCTAACGTTGGTAAGTCAACTTTGCTCAACGCATTGGTGGGTCAAAAGGTGAGTATCACTTCGCGTAAGGCGCAAACTACACGCCATCGTATTTTGGGCGTTAACACGACTGAGACAGCTCAATTTATTTTGGTCGATACCCCAGGGTTTCAAACGAAGTACAGCAATGCCATGAACAAGGTTATGAACCGCACAGTCAAGTCAACCATGGCAGATGTGGATGTGATTTGTTTTGTGGTTGAGTCTGGCTACTGGAGTAAAGCGGACGAGCAAGTATTAGAAATCTTGCCAAAAGACATTCCTGTGGTTTTGCTTGCCAATAAATTAGATGTCTTTGCGCAAAGAGCGGATGCGCCAGAGGATCGTGATCAAAAGTTGTTTACTTTCATGCGAGAGATGAGTGAGAAGCATGAGTTCTCAGAAATCATCCCGATGACGGCTAAAAGTGCTGATGATGTCAAACGACTACTAAGTTTTTTAGAGCCGTATTTGCCAGAGCAAGAGGCAATTTACGATCCTGATATGTTGACTGATCGTAGCGAGAAATTTTTAGCAGCAGAAATCTTAAGAGAAAAAGTTTTCCGCCACACTGGTGACGAGTTGCCGTATTCAAGCGCTGTGATCATTGATCAATTCAAAATGGATGGTGCTTTAAGACGTATTGCAGCAACCATCTTGGTTGATCGAGAAAGCCACAAGGCCATGGTGATTGGGGAGAAGGGGGCTAAGTTAAAGCGCATCTCCACTGAAGCTCGCCAAGACATGGAAAAACTATTTGATGGCAAAGTCTTTTTAGAGACTTGGGTCAAGGTCAAGAGTGGTTGGGCTGATGACCGTGTCATTTTGCGTGAACAGGGTATTGAGTAAGCCAACATCATGGCCGTGCGAGTAACCGACGAACCAGCATTTGTGCTTCACAGCATTCCTTATAAAGAAACCAGCCTCATTCTGGATGTTTTCACACGTTCGTATGGTCGCATGGCATTAATTGCCAAAGGTGCCAAAAGACCGCACTCTGTTTTAAGACCTGTTTTGCAACGCTTTCAGCCGCTGGCAGTTTCTTGGAGTGGCAAAAGTGAGTTAAGAACCATGACCAAGGCAGAGTGGTTAGGTGGGGTGCCACCGCTGGTGGGGGATGCGCTCCTTTGTGGTTTTTACTTGAACGAGCTTTTAGTTAAGTTCACTGCTAGAGAAGACTCTCACGAAGATTTGTATGATGAGTATGCAAAGACTGTGCATCTATTGGGACAAGATCCCAAGGATCTTGAACCGATCTTAAGACCCTTTGAGCTAGCTTTATTAAAAGAAACAGGTTTTGCCGCTGCGCTTAATCATTGTGTTGATACCCAAACAGCGCCAGAAGAAGATGAGCATTATGTGTACCAGCCAGAAAAGGGCATACGTAAATTGCAAGCTGATGACCCTGGTCATTGGCCGGTAATGACGGGCAAACATCTGAGATTCATGAATGACAAAAACTACAGTGACCCAGAGACTCTGACGCAAAGTAAATCGCTCACACGTTTCTTATTAGGTCTTCATCTACCTGATCAGGCTATGATGACTCGCCAAATTTTGATTGATTTGAAGAAGATTTGAACGTGTGTATAATGACTAGTCATCTAACTAGTCAGATGGAGTTGGCCATGAAAAACAATTGGCAAGTTCAGGATGCTAAAGCTAAATTTAGTGAATTTTTAAATGCGTGCTTAAGCCATGGACCTCAAATAGTCACGCGTCGTGGCGAAGAGGCTGCAGTCCTTGTTCCCATCGAGGTGTGGAATCAGATGAAAAACGGCGCTCGTCCGACGCTAAAGTCGTGGTTATTGGCAAGTGGCCCTAAAGCGGACCTGGATATACCACCTAGAGGAAAGGCGAAACGCCGTCCTGTGGTTGATCTTTAATGGTTGATGAATGTATTTATTAGATACAAATATTATTTCTGAGTTTCGACGTGCAAAGCCTCATGGCGGCGCACTTGCATGGATTGAGGCTGTGCCTGATTCGAGTTTATTTATTTCGGCCGTTAGTGTTGGTGAAATTCAAGCTGGCATTGAAAAAACACGTGAACAGGATCGAGTTAAAGCTAAGCAATTAGATGCTTGGTTAAATGAGGTGATGGACGGTTATCCGATTTTGCCGATGGATGCTGCGGCATTTCGTGTGTGGGGGCAGTTGATGCATCGACAGTCTGATACTGTGATCGAGGATGCAATGATTGCCGCAACTGCTTTGGCTAATCATTTAACGGTTGTCACTAGAAACATCAAAGACTTTAAAAGATTTAATGTTAATGTCTTAAATCCGTTTAAAGTTTGATAAATATTTAATAAAAGGTTTAGAGATTCTTGGGACCAAAAAATATCATTGATCTAGGTATCAATATTGACCACGTAGCGACACTCAGAAATGCGCGCGGTACAACTTATCCAGATCCTTTGAAGGCTGCGCAATTGGCTGAGGAGTATGGCGCTGATTTAATCACGCTTCACTTAAGAGAAGATCGTCGCCATATTAAGGATGCTGATTTAATCAATATGCGACCACTCATCACAACTCGCATGAACCTTGAGTGTGCAGTAACACCGGAAATGATTGAGATTGCTTGCAAAGTTAAACCTCACGATGTTTGCTTGGTGCCAGAGAAGCGTCAAGAAGTGACGACAGAGGGTGGTTTAGATGTCGTTGGTAATTTTGAGAATGTTAAAAATGCGACCCAACGTTTGATTCAGGCGGGAATCACGGTATCCATCTTTATTGATCCAGATGAGCAACAAATTGCGAAGGCTAAAGAAACTGGTGCCACAGTGATTGAACTTCATACTGGTAAATATGCAGACACAGATGGTGTGGAGCAACTAAAAGAATTAGAGCGCATTAAGGCGGCTGCTAAGTTTGGGCACTCAATTGGTTTGAAAGTAAATGCAGGCCATGGTTTGCACGAAGGTAATGTGAAAGCGATTGCGGAAATACTTGAAATTGCAGAATTAAACATTGGTCATGCGATTGTGGCAGAGGCAGTGTTTAAAGGTTGGAAGGCAGCTATCCAAGATATGAGAGCCATCATGTTATCAGCGCGCCAAGCTGCCATGAACTGATAAATACATATTGATATAAATAAGATGATCGCAGGCATTGGTACAGACATACTCAAGATAGATCGCTTAAGGGCGGCTTATGAGAGAACTCATGGTCGTTTGGCTGAGCGTATCTTGGGTCCTGATGAGATGGTGGTCTTTAAAAGCAGGTTGGCGCGTAATGAGTCTAGAGGAATCGCTTATCTCGCAACACGCTTTGCCGCAAAAGAGGCATTCTCAAAAGCGATTGGTTTGGGTATGTATTCACCAATGTCATGGCGAGCCATGCAAACACTCAATGACCCAACCGGTAAACCAGTGGTGAAGTGTTCTGGCAGGTTACAAGAATTCATGGATGCAAAACACTTCAGTGCGCAGGTTAGCATTAGTGATGAAGTAGATATGGCAATTGCTTTTGTAATTGTTACTTTTGGTACACCTGTTGTATCTGGTGTCATGGACCCCAAAGATTTGATGGGTTAATCATTAAAAATAGAGTAGATCAACCACAGTAGAACAAGATGAGTAAAAAAAATAAATTTAACGCAGGTCCCATCGTATTAGATGTGGTTGGTAAAACTTTGACCAAAGATGATATTCGTCGTATCGCTGATCCTAAAACGGGTGGGGTGATTTTGTTTGGTCGTAATTATGAGAACAGGGCGCAGCTCACTGCACTGACTAAAGCCATTAAGAAGGTTAGATCGGATGTGATGATCAGTATTGATCATGAAGGCGGTAGAGTGCAGCGTTGTAGAACTGATGGCTTTACGCATTTACCTGCCATGAAGAAGCTTGGTGATATTTGGTCTAATGGTGGCAAGAAGGCTAGCGCAGAACATGCTTTAAAAGCCATGGAAGCTGCTACAGCAGTTGGCTTTGTTTTGGCTAGTGAGCTAAGAGCTTGTGGTGTTGATTTTAGTTTTACGCCTGTTCTTGATTTGGATTTTGGCCGTAGTGGTGTGATTGGTGATCGTTCGTTCAATCGTGATCCGCAGATTGCTGCGATGTTAGCCAAGAGTCTGAATCATGGTTTGCAATTAGCTGGCATGGCTAACTGTGGCAAACATTTTCCAGGTCATGGTTGGGCTGAGGCTGATTCTCATATTGCTATTCCAGTTGACGAAAGATCTCTCGCAACAATCATCAATGATGATGCTAAGCCTTATGCATATTTAGGTCTTGGTCTGGCATCTGTAATGCCAGCACATGTTATCTATCCAAAGGTAGATAAACATCCTGCGGGATTCTCAAAGGTTTGGTTGCAAGACATCCTCAGAAAACAACTTCAATTTACAGGCGTTATTTTTAGCGATGACTTATCGATGGAGGGTGCATCTGTGGCAGGTAGTGTTGTCAAGGGAGCCCAGATGGCATTGAAAGCTGGTTGCGATCAAGTATTGATTTGTAATCGCCCGGATTTGGCAGATCAACTACTTAAAGATCTTACCTATGACGAGAAGACTTATAAGATTTCTCGTAGAAGAGTACAAAAATTAATGCCTACATCACAGGCAATGGACTGGGATGAGTTGCAAGCTAGCCCTGATTATCAGAGGGCTAAGCAATTACTCAAAGATCTTAAGCTGGTCTAACTCTAGCTGTTAGCGTGTCGCTGCTACCGCGCTCTTCGAGTGCGGATAAGCGCAATGCTTCATGCTCAAATTCAATGATGCCTGAGGCAAGACGAGGGCGATCTAAAGAGATCACATAGGTCCAGACCAAGCTACGGTCTTTTCTTGTAAATACGTCAACAATTCTTTTCATAACTTAGCTTTTAAAGCTCCTATAGAACATTACTAAGTTAACACGTAACACTATATTTAGTTATAAGTATTTGCCATAACCCTAGCTATTGTGAAACTTACAAGCTGCAGACAATTTATTGTCTTATAATATATAATTACATATAATGTAATCTAGTAAATTGAAATAAGGATTTAATGCCCTCTAGATATACCTAAATAAGGTGTTGATTCTTATGAATATGTGCAAAAACTAAAAAAAGGAAGGCAACTATGTCAGAACTTAGCAGTACTAATCAGACAGCTACAGAGGGTCAAGGTTGGAGTCCCTACTTGGCTGGAGCTCTATTGGGTATTTTGGCCATAGTGTCGGTATACCTAACTACGACATTGATGGGTAAATCAAATTACCTAGGTGCATCAACTACTTTTGTGCGAGCAGCAGGTTTGTTGTTTCAAAGTGTTGATCCTGCCCACGTTGCCGAGAACGCTTATTACGTGAAAGAAAAAGTCAAAGTTGATTGGCAGTTCATGATTTTGATTGGCATCTTCTTTGGTGCACTGATTTCGTCATTAAAAGACAGTAGCTTTAAGTTAGAAGCTGTACCACCTACATGGGAAAAACGATTTGGTCCATCGGTGGCTAAGCGCGCAGTATTTTCATTCTTGGGTGGCATTGTTGCCATGATGGGAGCAAGACTTGCAGATGGTTGTCCAAGTGGTCATGGACTAAGCGGAATGATGCAGCTATCAGTTAGCTCATTTGTGGCTTTGGCATTTTTCTTTGGTGTTGGCGCCATCATTGCTAACTTGATGTACAGAAAGGTTCAATAACATGTCTACAGAACAAATTTTAGGATTAATCACAGGTTTGGCATTTGGCTTCTTGTTACAAAGAGGGCGTGTATTACGTTATGACAAACAAGTAGGTGCGATGTTATTTAAAGACATGGCAATTTTTAAATTCATGTTATCTGCCATCGTCGTAGGTATGTTTGGTATCTTGGCGTTGAATGATCTTGAGATCATTAAGTTAAGCCATAAAGCAATGAATGTCGGAGCTATCTTGGTGGGTGGCACATTGTTTGGTATTGGTTGGGCAGTCATGGGTTTTTGCCCAGGCACATCAGTGGGTGCAGTAGGTGAGGGTCGTTGGCACGCCATCTTTGGTGTGATTGGCATGATCGTTGGTGCTGGTATCTATGCTGAGATGTACCCATTCTTTAAATCAACTGTTTTATCTTGGGCTGATTTTGGCAAGATTGGCTTGCCAGAAGTTCTGGGCATTAATCACTGGGTGATTGCCGTTATCTTCGCCATCATCACACTCTTGATGTTCAGATGGTTTGAGAAAAAAGGAATTTAAAAATATTTGTAATGCCCTTGCGGATTTTATGTTTTTGAGATATTGTAATCGAGCGATTACAATATCTCGATGATAAAAATTATTGAGACATTTGATTTAAATGGCTAATGAGTTGAGGTAGCAAATGTCTTCTAAACGTAAGCTTAAAATTGATGATTTGCCTGAATTTGATATTACTCATTATCTGAAGAGTAAGAAAGCCATGACGGAATATCTGAATCAGGTAATAGCGGATGGTGATGATGCAGAGTTGGCTGCGGCGTTAGGGCATATAGCCAGAGCCAAAGGGATGGCTGATGTTTCCAAATCAACTGGCCTCACCAGGGAAGCTTTATACAAAGCACTTAGACCTAACACTAAGCCGAGATTTGATACCGTCTCTAAAGTGATTCAAGCACTTGGAATGAGAATTATGATTCACGCCTAACCACCGTTATCCGGTGGTTTTTTTCATCTTGATTGTGCCGTTATCTAAGTGAAAGGTCGCTTTCTCACCATCTATATTTTTATACAAAGCTTCCCAATGCTTTTCATCGGCGCTGATTAGTTTTACTAGGGTGTAAGCCGGTGTTGTTGGAAATAACGGTTGCTCTGTGTAATGAAATAAAAAACCGTACATGTATTCAACATACAAATGTTTGGGCGCACTCTTTTGGCTCATTTGGTGACCTCTTCCGGATCAGTTATCCACAGAAATTGTTTATAACTTCTATAGAATTAATCATAAACCTACTAAAAACAAAGCGCTAGGTTGTTTGCTTAAAAAACAGTCAATCACAAATTAGCTTAACAAATAATTGTGAACAGAAATTGACGTAAAAAAACCACCCTGGCAGGGTGGTTTATCGTACATTCAGTTAAATCAACTGAATGTTGAACAACATCAATTAGTTAGCACGGCTGCGGTATTCGCCAGTACGTGTATCAATCTCGATCTTGTCACCTTCAGTACAGAACAAAGGAACTTGTAGTTCGTAGCCTGTAGCAATCTTTGCGCTCTTAAGCACGCGGCCTGAGCTTGTATCGCCTTTAACAGCTGGTTCTGTGTAAGTGATTTCGCGAACCACAATTGTTGGTAGTTCTACTGATAAAGCTTTACCTTCGTAGAAAACCACTTCAACTGGCATGCCGTCTTCCAAGTAGTTAAGGGCATCACCCATATTGTCTTTTTCAACTTCGTACTGGTTGTACTCTGTATCCATGAACGCATACATTGGATCTGCGAAGTAAGAATAAGTACATTCTTTACGTTCCAAGATCACAACTTCGAATTTGTCATCAGCTTTAAAAATGCCTTCGTTAGGCGCTTCTGTGATCAAGTTCTTAAACTTCATCTTAACTACAGCAGCGTTACGACCTGAACGGCTGTATTCAGTTTTCTGAATAACCAATGGTTGGCCATTCAACATAACAACGTTACCTACGCGGAGTTCTTGAGCAATTTTCATCGCGATATTTCCTGAGATTTCACAAAGTCTAAGATTTTACCCTCTAAATGACCTAAACCCACTAACTTCTGTCGCCAAGCAGCAGAATGTTCGGTCCAAGCCCCTAATTGAGCCCACCAGTCTGTGGGGGAGCCCCATTTCATGGCAGATATACCAAGAGATCTAACCGTTGGAGGAGCATCTTCAAAATACCGCTCTAAAAAGGCATCTAGTTTCACTTCGTGGGCAGAATCAGACTGAGGATAGATATCCCAGATGAATGGCTTACCTGCCCATTGGGCCCTCACGAATGAGTCCTCGCCGCGCACCAAGTTCATGTCGCAGTGAGCCACAAGCCAGTCGTAATCTTCTTGTGGCACAAATGGCAGTTCTATCAATTGCAGCGCACTTAATTCAGTTGCCAAGGTGGCAATAGAAACATTCTGACCAGCACAAATGAGTACGTCGACAACATCACCATGATTAATTGCTGCTGTATTTAAGGAGCGAAGCCACTGATCTAATGGAGCATGACGGTAATTAAAGATAGATATGCGTTTGGCGCCGGCACGACATTTAGCCAAAGAATCACTTAAAGATTTTGGGGTAGAGCTTGTACCTACTACGCCAACTACTTCATCCCAATCGCCAAATGTGACACCACCTGTTTTGGGAGTGAAGCCAGGGAAGTAAAAAAACTTCTTGAGACCATTATTTTGTGGTGATGGCATTAGATGCATTTCATCGGCCCACGGCTCAGCAGTTAGATACTCTAAGTTAATCCATATTGGTGCCACAGCTCGATGGGTCATGGCGGTCACATAAGCTTGTGGCAGATGACAAGCAAAAGCCTCAATCACCACATTGCCAACATCAGATAAAACCTCAGTAGACTCTGCGGCAGACCATGGCAATACCTCGATGCCTAAACTAGCGCCATAGCCCACAGCATCACCATGGGCTATGGTATTTAAAACATTTAAATCGTCGCAAAATAAACGAATGCGGATATCATCATGACTAGATCCTGTTAACAAAGAGTTAGACAAAGAAAGCGATGAAGAGGGGGATGGACGTGACAGTGCTCTAGCTAGACGCCAGCACACACCAGCATCACCATAGTTATCGACGATTTGACAAAAAATATCCCAACGCATGTCGAATGAGACTCCAGAAACTCTCTTAAATGATGTTAAAAAATTACCCGGTTTGCCGGGTGTTTATCGCTTTTTTGATGAAGCAGGGCAAATCTTATACGTTGGCAAGGCAAAAGATCTAAAAAAGCGCGTTAATAGTTATTTTCAACGAAATCTTAGTTCACCACGCATTGAGCGCATGGTCACCAAAATTCGGTCGTTACAAACCACGGTGACACGCACTGAGACTGAGGCGTTGATTTTAGAAAACAACCTCATTAAAGAACTCTCGCCCCCATTTAACATTCTTTTTAGGGATGACAAATCTTATCCCTATGTGATGCTCTCAGGCCATCAATATCCGCGATTGGCTTATTACCGCGGCAGGGTTGATAAACGTCATCAATACTTTGGGCCATTCCCCAACTCTTGGGCTGTTAGAAACAGTATCCAGATCTTACAAAAAGTTTTCCAAATAAGAACTTGCGAGGACACGGTTTTCAAAAATAGAAGTAGGCCTTGTTTATTGCATCAAATCCATCGTTGCAGTGCACCGTGTGTTGGCAGAATCACAGATAAGAACTA
>VFQS010001133.1_pt1 | contig 25548 bp, 24 predicted proteins | sample 3512361 | NCBI WGS metagenome assembly VFQS01 (sample SAMN10412375, study PRJNA504923) | tailings metagenome | isolation source: Relicate 1 Philex TSF3 active mining | place: Philippines
ACAGCACCAGCAATAGCAGCAGGAGTGATCCAAATACTTGTCCAAGCATGTTGTGCTTCTCCTAATTTATTTTGGTCTACTACAAATCCACTATACCATGTTCCAATAAACATACCAACACCGTATGTAGCGAAAGTAAATAAACCTTGAGCCGCATTCTTAATGGTTTCCCCCGCAGCTTTCTCTGTATACATATAACCTGTCACAAAGAAAAAGTCATAACAAACGCCGTGTAAGATGATACCAGCATACAACATCCAGCTTGCATCCAAGTTTCCGTATGCAAAGCAGATATATCTTAATACCCATGCACTCATACCTAGGATCAACATTTTCTTTACACCAATTTTGTTAAATAAGAATGGTATAGCTAAAATGAATATTGCTTCAGACATTTGTCCCATCGTCATTTTGCCTGCCACATTTTCTAATCCAATTTCATTTAAGAAAGGATTTGCGAAACCATAGTAAAAAGAAAGAGGGATACAAATCAAAATTGCAGATACAAAGAAGATCAAATAAGACTTTTCTTTTAACATCACAAACGCATCCTTTCCTAAGATTGCGCCTAAATCAGTTTGAGTACCAGCTCCTTTTGGTGGAGTGTTTGGCAGAATAAAACTTATTAAACCCAATCCTACAGAAACACCAGCAGCAACATGGAATGTACCTGCTGTTTTTTCAATACCCAATTGGCTGATGATTAAACCAGCAACTATCCATCCTAATGTACCAAAAACTCTGATCCAAGGGAATTGTTTTCCTGGGTCGGTCATTTGTGCAAAGGCAACACTGTTGCTCAATGCGATCGTTGGCATATATAATAAAGAGTAAATAAGGATTACCCAATAAAAGCTTGAATTATCCACTTTGGTTGCATAAAATAATAGTGCAGCACCTACTAAGTGTAAAACACCCATGATTTTTTGAGCAGCAAAAAATTTATCTGCAATCATACCCACAAAGAAAGGAGATATTATGGTGGCAATAGCACCGGCACTATATGCTGCACCTACGTCTACGCCTGATGATTTTAATACCTCGCCCATATAAGTTCCCATGGTTACATACCATGCACCCCAGATATAGTATTGGAGAAACATCATGGCAGATAAAAGAAAGCCTGTCTTTAATTTCATACTTGTAGTTTTAATTAAATGAATCGTTAGTTAAATTAGCGCATTCAAAATACTAAAAAATACGGTAATTAACCAGCTACAAGAGGGGAAATTTAGCCTAATGCTTGTAAAATATCAGCTAAAATATCTTCGCGATGTTCTAATCCAACGGAAATTCTGATCAGGCCAGGAGTAATGCCTGTAGCTTGACGTTCTGCTTCAGATAATTTTGCGTGTGTAGTGCTTGCAGGATGTGAGGCAATACTTCTTGTGTCACCTAAATTGGCTGTCAAAGAAAGCATCTTAATTTGGTTCAAAAACTTTCTTCCAGCTTCGATGCCACCTTTTAATTCAAAGCAAACAATGCCACCACCATTTTTCATTTGAGCTTTGGCAATAGCATATTGTGGGTGAGAAGTTAAAAAAGGATATTTAACAAAATTGATTTTTTCGTTTCCTTCTAATTTTTCAGCAATATACTGTGCATTAGAACAATGACGATCCATACGCACTTCTAAAGTCTCCAAACTCTTACTTAGTACCCAAGCATTGAATGGGGACATAGATGGCCCAGTACTTCTGCAGAATAAATACATTTCATGAATCAAATCTTTTCTACCCACTACTGCGCCTCCTAAAACCCTTCCTTGTCCATCTATCCATTTTGTGGCAGAGTGAACTACAATATCTGCACCCAAATCTATAGGTGTTTGACCCATAGGAGTGGCAAAGCAATTGTCTACATTTAAAATGATTTGATGTTTTTTAGCAACCTTGCTGATCATTGCAATATCTAGAATTTCTAAACCTGGGTTGGTGGGAGATTCTATATAAATCATTTTAGTATTAGGCGTAATGGCAGCTTCCCAATCTGCTTCAGTAGCATTGGTGTTAATATAAGAATAATCAATACCATATTTAGGCAAGTATTTTGAAATCACTGTGTGGGTACTTCCAAAAATTGCATTGCATGAAAGTAAATGATCTCCTTTTTTTAATAAAGCCATAAAAGATCCAAATACAGCACTCATTCCACTTGCTGTTGCAAAACCAGCTTCCGCATTTTCTAGAATACATAATCTATCTACAAATTCTTTTACAGAAGGGTTGGAGAACCTGCTGTAAATATTGGCATCAGTTTCGTCAGCAAATGCAGCACGCATGTCTTCTGCATTATCAAAAGTGAAACTGCTGGTTAAAAATAAAGGAGAAGCATGCTCCTTATTTTTTGTTTGCTCCACTCTTGCTCTTATTAATTTTGATTGCTTATGCTGCATAAATGCTTTTTAAAATTCAATTATACTATTTCAACACTCCAAGTAATGACTGCACCAGCTGCTCTTAATGTAGCTGCAACAGAACAATATTTATCTATGGATAAAGCACATGCTTTTTCTGCTTTCTCTTTAGACATGGTACCTTTTAATTTGAATATCACATTCACTGTTTCCCATAATGCAGGTTCTTTGCCTACTGCTCTTTCTCCACTGATCTCCATTTCAAATTGTTCAATGGTTTCTTTTTGCTTATTTAAGATCATCACTACATCAACCCCACTGCAACCTCCTAATGCGCTTAATAAAGCTTGCATTGGTCTAACCCCGCCACCATGACCACCTTGATCCGTAGGAATATCCATGATCATCTTGTTTCCTGCTTCATCTGTTGTTTCAAACAAATAATCTTGGTCGATTCTCTTTAAATGTATTGTTGCCATTGTGAATGCTTGTTAGTATATATGTACTATAATTATTGGTACCTTTACAAAGGTAATTCAAATAAAAAATGGAGCCAAGTATATATCAATATAATCAACCTTTCACGCTAGAGTGTGGTGTTAGCTTACCTAAGCTTAAGATTGCATACCATACCTATGGTTCATTCGCGCCAGGAAAGCCAGTGGCTTGGGTATGCCATGCATTAACTGCGAACAGCGATGTGGCGGATTGGTGGAAGGGCTTAGTAGGTGAGGACAGTTTGATCAATCCCGATGATTATTTTATTATTTGTGCGAATATTATTGGCTCATGTTATGGATCTACTGGTCCATTAAGTGTGGAAGATTTAGGCGCAGAAATTAGTTTGAATAATTTTCCTACGCTTACTATTAGAGATATGGTGGAAGCACATATCTTATTAAGAAAACATTTAGGCATTGAGCAAATCGATTTATTGATGGGTGGAAGTATGGGAGGCTATCAAGTTTTAGAGTGGGCAGTATACGAACCATCAGTGATTCAAAAAATGTTTTTAATTGCTACATCTCCTTCAGAAAGTGCATGGGGTGTTGCAGTGCATACCGCTCAGCGTCTAGCGATTGAAGCAGATCCTACTTGGAAAGATGCAACACCTAATGCAGGTGCGAATGGATTAAAAGCTGCAAGAGCTATTGGAATGTTAACTTATCGCAATTACGGAATTTTTCAAGAGAAGCAAACTGATGAGGATCCAGAGAAGATAGATCATTTCAAAGCCTCTTCTTACATGATTTATCAGGGAGAGAAATTGGTGAAAAGATTTTATGCATATAGTTATTGGTTACTAACTAAATCCATGGATAGTCATCACTTAGCCCGTAAACGCGGAGGAGATTTGATGGCCACATTAGCTACTATTAAAACGCCTACATTTATCATTGGAATTAATAGCGATATTCTTTGTCCTTTAGATGAACAAAGGTTCATGGAACATCATATGCCAAATGCAAAACTAATTGCGATTGATTCAATGTATGGACATGATGGTTTTATTATTGAAACAAAACAGATTGCTACTTTATTAAAGAGTTGGTTGATTTCTCAAAAAACTAAAATGTAAATCTTTTATGAAGGGATTCTTAAGACAAATAGGAGAGTATTTATTTTTGGTCAAGCGTGACCCCAATCAAGAAAGAACAGGGATGATGAAAGCCATGCATGGCATGAACCGAATTTCTTTGATTGTATTTTTAATTGGGATCTTAGTAATCTTAATTAGAAAGTTCCTTTAAGATAATTTCCGCGGACACTTCGGAAGCGTTTTGGCCAGTGTATAATGCATTTTGCAATGCAGCATAATCTTCTTTAATCTGCGCTTGCTTCACTGGGTTCTCTAATAAGTCATTTAAAGCAGTTACTAAATTCTGAGTAGTCAATTCTTCTTGAATTAATTCTTTCACCACTTCTTTGTTCATAATTAAATTCACGAGTGCAATGAATTTAATTTTTACAAAACGCTTAGCAAGTGCTAATGTAATTGGGTTGCCTTTATAACAAACAATCTCAGGAACACCTAGTAAAGCAGTTTCTAAAGTAGCAGTTCCACTGGTAACTAGGGCGGCTTTGCTATGATTTAATAAAGCATAAGTATTGTCTTTAACTATATGAATATTATTTTGCGAAGGCACTAATTGTTTGAACCAATCATCGTCTAAACCTGGAGCTTGTGCAATAGCGAATTGATAATTCGGAAATTCATTGGCCACGGATAGCATGATGGGAAGCTTTTTTAAAATTTCTTGTTTGCGACTGCCGGGTAACAATGCAATGATATTTTGTCCTTCAATTTCTGGAATAGGGTGTGGCAGATTTTTTTGAGTAGCTAAAACCTGCATGAGTGGATGTCCCACATAATCCACCTCCCAATTCCATCTGTCTTTGAAATAGGCTTTTTCAAAAGGAAGAATACAAAGTAATCGATCAATATTTTTACGCATGGCTGGAACACGATTTTCTTTCCAAGCCCAAACCTGTGGAGCAATAAAATAAATTACTTTAATGTCTTTTTGTTTAGCCCACTCTGCAATTCTTAAATTAAATCCTGGATAGTCTATACAAATCAATACATCTGGTTGAAATGCTTCGATATCTTTTTTACAAAATTTGATATTAGAGAGTATGGTGCGCAAATTCATCAACACTTCTACCAATCCCATGAAAGCTAGCGATCTGTAATGCTTTACCAGTGTACCTCCAGCAGATTCCATTAAATCTCCGCCCCAGCATTGTATAACAGCATTGTCATCTTTTGCTTTGATAGCTTTGATCAAGTTTGATCCGTGTAAGTCTCCGCTGGCTTCGCCAGCAATCATATAATAACGCATTTATAAAAACCATTTAAATGCAATAGCAACTACTGCATAAATACAGGTGGTAAAAAAGATGCCCTTAGCTGTTTTATCATTTTTCTTTTGAATAAAGAAAGTCAATACCGCTGCATTGATTAATAAAGACACACTAATCATCGCTGAGAGTACTGTTTTATGTTGTGCCAATAATGTCAAAAATTCTTGTGCAGTAAATACACTAAATTTCCATTGATAAAATCCCACAAAACCCAAGAAGGGTAATGCTAGTCCTAATAAAACGCCTAAAACATAATTATCTTTTTGTAACATTACCATTTCCATTTTTTAGTAAGAGAAGCTTTCAATGCATGATTGGTTAAATCAAATTGCACAGGGACTACACTAACATAATTATGCGCCAATGCCCATACATCTGTGTCTTTGGACTTGTCAAAGTTTTTGAAAATACCCGTTAACCAGAAATACTTTTTTCCATAAGGATCTTTTCGCTCAACGTATTCTTCTTCATACTTAGCATATGACTGTTTACATATTTTAATGCCTTTGATAAGCTCCTTTTTCACTTTAGGAATATTCACATTCAAACAAAGATGCTTGTCTAATTTTTTATCCGCTAAAACATGTTCAATAATAATTCGAGCATAATGTGTTGCAGCGGTGAAATCTGCTTCGATGCTTAAATCCAATAAACTAAAGCCAATGCTCGGAATACTTTCGATAGATGCTTCTAAAGCTGCTGACATGGTCCCAGAATAAATCACATTAATTGAATGATTCGCTCCATGGTTAATTCCACTGATACAGATGGTAGGTTTTCTATGGAATACTTTATCTACTGCAAGCTTTACACAATCTACGGGAGTCCCACTACAAGCATAGGCTTCCACGCCGTCCATATAATGTACCTTATTCAATCTTAGATGTTGTCCAAGGGTAATGGCATGTCCCATTCCGCTCTGAGGTTTGTCCGGAGCTACCACAACCACTTTTCCCAAAGGAAGGGCTGCTTCTACCAAAGCACGAATTCCAGGGGCAGTGATACCATCATCGTTGGTCACTAAAATGAGGGGTCTTTCTTTTTGCATTTTTGCCATACTGCAAGTTAGGTTTTGGGGGTCAGAAAAAAAATTGCTAAAAATATTTGGTAAAACTAAAATATTTAGTAAATTGCACTAAAATCATTAGTTATGTCATACGCAGGAAAGAATTTAAAATTCATCAGAAAGCAGCGTGAATGGACACAAGAGGAGATGGCTCAGCAACTTCAAATTAAGCGTTCTTTAGTGGGTGCTTATGAAGAAGAAAGGGCAGAACCAAGACTAGAGGTACAAGAAGCCATTTGTGCTTTATTTAATTTAAGCTTGGAAGAATTTCTTTTCCAGGATCTGTCTCAAAGAGCAGGTTTTGGTCAAGAAGGCGGTAGTTCATCTAATGCTTATTTGGATCGTCGTAGAGCCATGAAAATGGATAAATCAGCTTCTATTGTTCCAATTGTACCATTTGTGCCTGTTAAGGCTGCGGCTGGATATTTGGCAGGTTATGCTGATCCAGAGTTCTTAGACGAACTAAATACATTCACATTGCCTATGTTGGCACCTGGTGATTATAGAGCATTTGAGATCATCGGAGATAGTATGTTGCCTACGCCAAGTGGTAGCGTGATTGTGGGAGAGAAAGTGGCTAATTTGAAGGAAGTAAAGAACTCCAATACCTATATTGTTGTATCCAATGCAGATGGGGTGGTTTACAAAAGAATCATCACCAATGACGATCATCAGGAAAAGCTTACTTTATTGAGTGACAATCCTTTATATGAGCCATATCAAGTAAATAGTCAGGATATAGTAGAGATCTGGAAAGCAGTATATGTGATCCAAAAAGCCGGTGCACAGCCTATGTGGGATGTGGATCAGTTAGCTGGAGTAGTCAATAGCCTTCAGGATAAGATTAGTACATTGAAAAGAACCATGAACTAATTATTCCCACTCAATGGTAGCAGGTGGTTTACTACTAATATCGTACACCACACGGTTGATTCCTCTTACCTCATTGATAATCGCATTGCTAATATGCGCTAGAAACTCGTATGGTAAGTGTGCCCAATCGGCAGTCATTCCGTCAACAGATGTTACTGCTCTTAGTGCAACAGTGAACTCATAGGTTCTTTCGTCTCCCATTACACCCACGCTTTTCACTGGTAAAAGGATGGTTCCGGCTTGCCATACCTTATCGTATAGGCCAAACTCTTTTAGTCCATTTATATAGATTGCGTCTGCTCTTTGTAAAAGGTCTACTTTCTCAGGGGTGATATCTCCTAAGATTCTAATAGCTAAACCTGGTCCAGGGAAAGGGTGGCGGTTGATCATGTCAGCCGGTATGCCCATTTCTAAACCTACTTTTCTTACCTCATCTTTGAATAAGCTTCTTAATGGCTCCACTAGACTAAGGTGTAAAGTGTCAGGTAAGCCACCTACATTATGGTGCGATTTGATGGTTTGAGAAGGCCCTTGAACACTTACAGATTCAATTACATCTGGATAAATTGTTCCTTGACATAAAAACTTGGCTTCCAACATTTTAGAAGCTTCTATTTGAAATACATCTATAAATAGTTTTCCAATGATTTTGCGCTTCTCTTCAGGGTCAGATTTGCCTGCTAGGGCATCATAGAACATGTTCTTAGCGTCAATTCCTTTTACGTTTAAGCCTAACTGGTTATAGGTATCTAATACCTTTTGAAACTCATCCTTTCTCAATACCCCATTGTCCACAAAAATGCCATGAAGGCGATCTCCTATAGCTTTGTGAATTAGGGTAGCGGCAACTGTGCTATCCACCCCTCCGCTCAAAGCCATAATTACATGACCGTCTCCAATCTGGGCTTTCAATTGAGCCACAGTCTCGTTCACGAAAGAGGATGGGGTCCAATTTTGTTTGCAACCACAAATCTCCACTAAGAAATTGCGGATCATTTTTTTACCTTCCGTAGAATGGTATACTTCTGGGTGAAACTGCAAACCATGTAGGCTGTTCCCATTATCTGCCTTTTTTCTAAATGCAGCTACTGGAATACTTTCTGTATCAGCCAAGAGTTCAAAATTTGCGGGTAACTGGGTAATAGAATCGCTATGGCTCATCCATACCTGGCTATTATTCGGAATATTTTGAAATAAAATGTCTTCTTTTTGGATTCTTAACTGAGCACGACCATATTCTCTTTTGTTAGACTTCTCTACCTTGCCCCCAAAGTTATTGGCACTTAATTGCGCGCCATAACAAACGGTCAATACTGGAAGGTGGTCCAATATGGCTTGAATATCTACATTGGGTGCTTTTTCTTCGTTAACGCTTGCTGGTGATCCACTCAAAATAACCCCCTTTAAGCTAGGGTCAAATGCTATTTGATGGTGGAAAGGGGTGATTTCACAATACACATTGGCTTCTCTAACTGCTCTAGCAATTAATTGGGTGTATTGGCTACCAAAGTCAAGGATTAATATTTTCTCAGTCATAGCGCGAAGATAAGGCAAAAAAAAATCCCACCCGAAGGGTAGGATTGTGTATAAGTTTCATGCGCTAGGCGCAGTAATTACTTTTTCTTAGTCGCTACAGCTTTTACTGCAGTGTGCTTAGCTAACTTGCTCTTTAAATTAGCAGCTTTGTTTTTGTGGATAATTCCACGCTTTGCTAATTTATCAATTTGAGAAATGATGTTAGGCAATTTCTCGTCGTATGCTTTTTGATCTTCGATTGTTTTTAACTCACGAATTGCGTTACGAGTTGTTTTACCGTAATAACGATTTCTATCACGACGCTTTGTAGCTTGTCTTACATCTTTTTTGGTAGCCGAATGATTTGCCATGTACTAGTTAATTTTCAGGAGGGCAAAGGTAAGGTAAGTAGGTTAATATTTGAAAATAAAATCGAAAAAAAATAAAATAAGCCCCATTTTGGCAAAAAAAGGGTAATTTTTGACTGCTTTTTAGACCTAATTCCTTTATAAATCAATCTTTTAAACCGATATTTGCGAACTCGTATTCCCAAATTTAGAAAGGATAACAAAATGAAGGATTTCTCCTATATTACCAACTCACATCCCTCTTTTATAGAAGGAATGTATCAACAGTTTTTAAATGATGCCAATTCTGTTGATCCTGATTTAAAAAAGTTTTTTGAAGGTTTTGATTTTGCCATGCAAAATGGTGCTGTTTCAACTTCAGCAACAACTACTGCAAGTGCTCATCCAATTGCTTCATCTAATGCAGATTGGGCGAATGAAATAAAAGTATATAGATTAATTCTTGGGTATAGAAATAAAGGACATTTAATTGCCACTACGAATCCCATTAGAACAAGAAAGGATAGAGGAGCAAATTTGGATTTGGCATTCTTTGGTTTAACAGATGCTGATTTAGAGAAGACATTTAATGTTGGATCAATCATTGGATTAGGTGCAACGAGTTTAAAAAATATTTTAGCGCATTTACAACAAACCTATGCAAGTAATGTAGGTATTGAATTCAAGTATATCTCAGATCAGAAAAGAGTAGATTTCTTGACCAATGAAATGGAAAATAATTTTTCTAAACCTATTTCAATTGATCAAAAGAAAAACATTTTAGAGAAATTAAATCAAGGGGTGATTTTTGAAAAGTTCTTACACACCAAATACATTGGTCAAAAAAGATTCTCTTTAGAAGGTGGTGAGACAACTATTGCAGCATTAGATGCGATCATCAATACTGCAAGTGAGAGTGGTGTGAAAGAAGTGGTGATTGGTATGGCGCACAGAGGTAGATTAAATATTCTAGCGAATATCATGGGCAAGACCTATGAGCAAATATTTAGTGAGTTTGAAGGAACTGCTGTGATGGATCAAACTATGGGAAGTGGTGATGTGAAATATCATATGGGCTATAGTTCTGAAGTAGAAACGCTTAGTAAGAACAAAGTGCATTTGAAATTAATGCCTAACCCTTCACACTTAGAAGCAGTAGATCCAGTGGTATTAGGTTTTGCAAGAGCGAAGAGTGATATCTTGTATAATTCAGATTTAACCAAAGTATTACCTATTTTAATTCATGGGGATGCTTCTGTTGCAGGTCAAGGTATTGTGTATGAGGTTTTACAAATGTGTAATTTGAATGGTTACAAGACAGGTGGTACAATGCACTTTGTTATCAATAACCAAATTGGTTTCACCACAGATTTTGATGATGCAAGAAGTGCGAACTATTGTACTTCTATCGCAGCAATGGTGCAAGCACCAGTTTTGCATGTGAATGGTGATGATGCAGAAGCGGTGGTGAAGGCTGCAGAAATTGCAACAAGATATAGACAAGCATTCCAGAGCGATATCTTCATTGATATGGTATGTTATAGAAAACATGGTCATAATGAAGGAGACGATCCAAAGTATACACAACCACAATTGTATAGCTTAATCGAGAAGCATAAGAATCCAAGAGAGACTTATGCAGAATTCTTGTTAACGCATGGTGAAGCAAGTGCTCAAGATTTGGCAAAGGAAATGGAGAAAAAGTTTTGGTCAGATTTACAAGCTAGATTAGATGAAGTAAAACAAAATCCATTACCCTACAAACCACAAGCACCAGAGCAAGCTTGGGAAAATATGCGTAAAGCAACTGCTGAAGATTTTGTAAAATCACCTTCTACTGCTATCAAAGCAGAAGATGCAAAAAATATTTTTGATGCACTCATGAAATGGCCTGCAAAATTTACGCCATTGAAGAAGGTAGAAAAATTAATCCAAGAAAAAATAAAATTATTCGAGACCGAAAATAAAATTGATTGGGCTACTGGTGAATTAATGGCATATGCTACTTTGTTAGCAGAAGGGAAGGCTGTAAGAATGAGTGGTCAGGATGTGAAGCGTGGTACATTTAGCCATAGACATGCAGTTTTGGTGGATGAAAATACCAATCAACAATACAATAGATTAGATCAGGTAAAACAAGGACAACAACCCTTTAGAATTTACAATTCATTGTTAAGTGAATATGGAGTTTTAGGATTTGAATATGGTTATGCATTAGCCAACGCAGATGCATTGGTAATTTGGGAAGCGCAGTTTGGAGATTTCTCTAATGGAGCGCAAACCATTATTGACCAATTTATTGCAGCAGGCGAACAAAAATGGCAAAGACAAAATGGTGTGGTGATGTTATTGCCACATGGATACGAGGGCCAAGGTCCTGAACATAGTAGTGCAAGATTAGAAAGATATTTACAATTATGTGCAGAGCATAATATGATTGTAACCAATATCACCACTGCTGCTAATTTATTCCATGCATTGAGAAGACAATTAACTTGGAACTTTAGAAAGCCAATGATTAATTTCTCTCCAAAAGCAAATTTAAGAAGCCCATGGACATTTAGTGATATCAACGAACTAAGTCAAGGTGGATTTAAAGAAGTCATTGATGATGCATTTGTAAAAGATCCATCACAAGTGAAGAAAGTATTGTTCTGCTCTGGAAAAATCTCTTATGAGTTAATGGAGAAACAAAAAGCAGATAACAGACAAGATATTGCGATTGTAAGATTAGAGCAAATACATCCATTACCTGTGCAGCAAATCAATGCCATCCATCAGAAATATGGTAAAGCAGTTTGGTTCTGGGTACAAGAAGAGCCATTGAATATGGGTGCAGCAGGATTCTTACAAATGAATTTAAAATCTATTAAATACGGTGTGATTAGTAGACAGGCAAGTGCTTCAACGGCAACTGGCTATTCTAAAGTACACGCTAAAGAACAAAACGAAATTATTACAACAGCTTTTGCTATTTAAATAAATTACCATGATTTCTATTAAAGTACCAACAGTAGGAGAGTCAATCACAGAAGTTACTTTGTTAAAATGGACAAAGAAAGAAGGAGAGTGGGTGGATCGTGATGAAGTGATTGCAGAATTAGAAAGTGAGAAAGCCACTTTTGAAGTGAATGCAGAACAAGCAGGTGTGTTAGTACATAAAGCAAAAGAAGGCGATAGTATATTAATTGGAGCTATTCTAGCAGATATTGATGAAACAGCTCCAAAGCCGGCTGCTGCTGAAAAGCCAGCCGCGGCTCCTGCTCCTGCTGCAGCTCCTGAAGCTGCGAAGGCAAGTACTGCTCCAGTAACTGCTGTTCCAAACAATGTAAAAACAACTCCAGTAGCTGCTGCTATTATTGCTGATAAGAAAGTAGATACTGCACAAATAAAACCATCTGGTTATGCAGGTAAGATTACCAAGGTTGATGTATTAGATGCATTGAACAATCCTGGTAAAACTGCTTTCCCTGGTCAAGACTTATTCTCTCGCAATGTGCGTCCAGAGAAAATGAGCAATTTAAGAAAGACTATTAGTAGAAGATTGGTAGAAGCGAAAAATACAACAGCCATGTTAACTACTTTCAACGAAGTAGACATGACTGCCATTATGAATACAAGAAAGCAGTTTAAAGATAAATTCAAAGAAGCACACGGTGTAAACCTTGGCTTTATGAGTTTCTTTGCAAAAGCATGTGCAATTGCCTTAACAGAATGGCCTTCTGTAAATGCCTTTATTGATGGAGATCAGTTATTGTATCATGATTATGCAGATATCAGTATTGCAGTAAGTACTCCAAGAGGTTTAACAGTTCCAGTCATCAGAAATGTGGAGAGCTTAAGTATGGCGGATATCGAAAAGAAAGTGATTGAGTTAGCAGGAAAAGCAAGAGATAGTAAATTAACAGCAGAAGAATTAACAGGTGGAACTTTCACTATTACCAATGGTGGTGTATTTGGAAGTTTAATGAGTACGCCAATTATCAATATTCCTCAGTCTGCAATTTTAGGTATGCATAAAATTCAAGAACGTCCAATGGCGGTGAATGGGGAAGTGAAAATTTTACCAATGATGTACTTAGCATTAAGTTATGATCACCGTATTATTGATGGTAGAGAGAGTGTTGGATTTTTGGTAAGAGTAAAAGAATTGTTAGAGCGTCCTGAATTATTGTTAATTGGAAAAGATCCAGTAGCAAGTTTATTAGAACTGTAATGCATTTTGCAGTACATCAAAATATCGCAGATAATTTAATCATTGCTTATAATGGTTCAGAGCCCTTAGCGAATTATTTGAAGAAGTATTTTGCTGCAAATAAAAAACACGGCAGTAAGGATAGAAAAAATATTACTGCACTTTGTTATGCGCATTTTAGAAATATCGCAACAAGTTTTCCTTTAGTAGATCAAATTTCTACAGCGATTGATGCCCCAGCATTTATGGCATCACATAAAGAACAGCCTTTATTGTTTGTAAGAATAAGGCCTTGGCAAAAAGATAGGGTATTGGCTAAATTAAAAGCATCTGCCATTGAATTTGAAGAGATAGGTAATGATGCACTATCTTTTGTAAACACCACTGCTATTCAAGAAGTGTTGGATATAAACAAAGAAGTAGTTATTCAAGATCTAAGTTCACAAGCCATTGCTGGTTTAATAAAACATATTCCTGTCAAAGAAGGTAAACCCATGATGGTATGGGATGCATGTGCTGCAAGTGGAGGGAAAACAATTTTATTATTTGATTATTTATCCAATATCAATATACATATCTCAGATATTCGTTCTTCTATTTTAATCAATGCTGATAAAAGATTACAAGAAGCTGGTATTCGACCTGCTAGTGTACAAGAGATTGATTTGACCATGCCATTTGAGATTAAAAAACAATTTGATTTGGTCTTTGCAGATGTGCCATGCTCTGGAAGTGGCACCTGGGGAAGAACACCTGAGCAGTTGGCTTTTTTTAATCAAGCACAATTAGATAAGTATGCTCAATTGCAATCTAAGATTGTTCAGAATTTAATCCCCACTGTTGCAGTAGGGGGTTATTTATTATACGCTACATGTTCTGTTTATGCAATAGAAAATGAACAACAAGTGAATGCATTAATTACTTCTGGAAAATTCAATGTAATAGAACAATCTTATTTTAAAGGCTATACCCAAAAAGCAGATACTTTGTTTGGTGCTTTATTGCAAAGAGTGGCTTAACATGCCGCTCTGAATAATTCCACCCGCTACCACATCATCCCCTTCATAGAATACAGCGCTTTGACCTGGTGCAATACTTTTTACATTTTCATAGAATCTTGCTTGCACGCCCATATCAGTTGGAGACAAAGTACATAATGCACCACTGTCTTTGTATCTAATTTTTGCCATCAAATCCATTGGGCCATTTAAGTGATCGTATTTGATCCAATTTAATTTAGCCACCAACATATCGTTTTGATCCAAATCGTTTTCATCCCCAATGACTACTATATTTTTTACAGGATCAATTGCCGTTACATAAGCTGGTTTGCCTAAAGCAATTTCCAATCCTTTTCTTTGACCAATTGTATAAAAAGGGTAGCCCTTGTGTTTGCCTAATCTTTTTCCTTTGGTGTCTACAAACCATCCTCCGTTTACACGCTCTTCTAATCCTTCCACTCTTCTTTTTAAGAAACCACGATAATCATTATCAGGTACAAAACAAATTTCATAGCTCTCGCTTTTCTTCGCCAATTCTGGGTAGCCCATATCAATGGCCATTTGCTTAATATCTTTTTTATGCATGCCACCTAATGGCAAAATGGTTCTGCTCAATAAGTCTTGATCCACTCCCCAAAGCACATAACTCTGATCCTTGGTTTCGTCCAAGCCTTTTGAAATCACATATCTTCCATTGGTATGTTGACGCACTTTAGCATAATGCCCAGTAGCAATAAAATCACAGCCCAATGCGTCGGCTCTTTTTAATAAGGCCCTCCATTTAATATGGGTATTGCACATTACGCAGGGGTTCGGGGTACGGCCTGCTAAATACTCTTCCACGAAATTTTCAATCACAAAATCACCAAACTCGTCACGTATATCTAATATAAAGTGAGGGAATCCATTATTCACTGCGGCTAATCTGGCATCATTGAAAGAATCAATATTGCAACAGCCTGTTTCTTTTCCATTGGTATTGCTGGTAGAGTAATCCCAGGTCTTCATGGTAATACCCACTACTTCGTAGCCTTCGTTGTGTAATAATAGGGCGGCTACTGTACTATCAATTCCGCCACTCATGGCTACTAAAACCTTTCCTTTTTTGCTCATATGCTTGGCCAGTTAAAAGTTGGCTTGGCACAAAAGTAACGAAAAATTACTACCTTCATATACTCAAAAAGTGTAAATAATAATTATATGATAAAGCTACAAGTCATCGGAAACCTAGGAAAGGACGCACAAGTAAACAATGTAAACGGAAAAACAGTTATTAATTTCAACGTTGCTCATACAGAACGTTATAAGGACGCACAAGGGAATCAAAAAGATAGAACTACTTGGGTAGATTGTTCTTATTGGACAGATAGAACAGCAGTAGCCCCTTATTTAAAGAAAGGAACTCAAGTATATGTAGAGGGTACGCCAGATGTTAGATCTTATACAACAGCAGATGGCCGTCAAGGTGCTTCTTTAACTTTAAGAATCGCTTCTGTTCAATTATTAGGTGCAAAACCTTCAGGTGGTTCATCTGATGGAGTAGCTCCTTCTAATTATACACCTACTGCAGCACCTAATGCAGCAGACGAATCAATGGATGATTTACCATTCTAATTAGGATGAGTCAACGCATTTATAGTTATACTGAATTATATCAATTTGCACTGAAGGTTTTTACTAGCATCGGTTGTTCCAATGAAGATGCTAGTCTAGCTTCAAGTGTATTATTATCTGCCGATTTAAGAGGTATCGATAGCCATGGTATTGCCAGACTAGTTGGCTATGTTTGTTTATGGGAAGTAGGAAGAATTAATGCACAACCCAATATTCAAATTGTACATGAAACACCTTCCACTGCAGTGGTTGATGGAGATAAAGGATTAGGATTAATTGTTGCTCCAAGAGCCATGCAAATTGCAATGGAAAAAGCAAAGCAAGTAGGAACAGGATGGGTGAGTGTAAAAAATAGCAATCATTTTGGTATTGCAGGGTATCACGCTATGATGGCTCTAACAGAAGACATGATTGGAATGGCGATGACTAATGCCAGCGCATTGGTTGCGCCAACTTATGCTGCAGAAAAAATGTTGGGCACCAATCCCATTGCAGTGGCTGTTCCTGCTGGGAAAGAAGCTCCTTTTGTAGCAGACTTTGCTACTACCACCGCAGCCAATGGAAAATTAGAAATTGCACAAAGAAATGATCAACCTATTCCAACCGGTTGGGCACAGGATGAAAATGGTGTAGCAAGCAATGATGCACATATCTTAAAAAAAGGTGGAGCTTTATTGCCATTGGGTTCAGAAAAAGAACAAGGAAGTCATAAAGGATATGCATTGGGTTCTATTGTAGATATATTTAGTGCAGTATTGAGTGGTGCAAGTTTTGGTCCTTGGGCACCACCATTTCCATCTTATGTTCCAATGCCAGAGAATATGCCAGGTGAAGGTTTGGGACATTTTTTAGGAGCGATGCGTATTGATGCATTTAGACCTGCTGATGAATTTAAAAGCAATATGGATCTTTGGTTAAACAGATTTAGATCTGCCAAACCCATTCAAGGTCAAGAAAAAGTATACGTAGCGGGAGATATAGAAAGAACCAAGGAAGCTACAAGAATGAAAGAGGGTATTCCTTTGGTGAATGATGTGGTAAAGGATTTAGAAACATTGGCAACTAAATTTAACCTCTCTATTTAACAATAGACTAACGCGTGTTTGCGATATAATTTTTTACCTTTGTTTTCTTACAAAGTTTGATTATGAAGATAATGAAGTTCGGTGGTACCAGTGTTGGTAAGCCAGAAAGAATGCATCAGGTTTCTCAATTAATTACTAAAGATAGTGAACCTACAATAGTGGTGTTGAGTGCATTGAGTGGAACAACTAATAGTTTAGTGGGCATTAGTGATGCTTTGGCAAAATTAGATAAACAAGGTGCAATTACTATTATTGATACTTTAGAAAAACATTATCGTTCTTTTATCATTGATTTATTGAAGTCTGATGAATTAAGAGCAAAAGCCAATGCAATTATTGATGAGCATTTTGAATTCTTAAAAATCACACAAAGAATATCTTTAAGTGATGCTTTGAATAAAGATATTTTAGCGCAGGGTGAATTAATGAGTACTAAATTATTCTCTTTGTATTTAGATCAAGAGCATATTGAACATGCTTTAATTCCTGCTTTAGAATTTATGCGTTTGGATGCAAATGAGGAACCAGATTTGTTGACCATTAGAGAAAAGTTACAATTAACATTAGCTGCTCATCCCACTAAAAAATTATTTATCACCCAAGGATATATTTGTAGAAATGCAAAAGGGGAGGTAGATAATTTAAAAAGAGGAGGAAGTGATTATACTGCTTCATTGGTTGCTGCAGCAGTGAAAGCTTCAGTATGCGAAATTTGGACAGATATTGACGGAATGCATAATAACGATCCACGTGTAGTGGACAAAACTGTTGCTATAGAGCAATTAAGCTTTGACGAAGCTGCAGAGTTGGCTTATTTTGGTGCGAAGATTTTACATCCAACATGCATCTGGCCTGCACAACAAGAAAATATCCCCGTTAAATTATTAAATACCATGCAACCTTCTGCAGCCGGCACGGTGATTAAGAAAGAAGCTGGTACAGTAGGGGTGAAAGCAGTAGCTGCAAAAGATGGCATTATTGCGGTGAAGATAAAAAGTAGTAGAATGTTATTGGCTTATGGATTTTTAAGAAAGATATTTGAAGTATTTGAAAAATACAAGACACCCATTGATATGATCACTACTTCTGAAGTAGCTGTATCTGTAACTATTGATAGCGATTTACATTTAGCAGAAATAGTTGCTGAGTTAAGCAATATTGCTTCTGTAGAAATTGAAACGGATCAAACTATTGTTTCTATTGTGGGTAATGAAATCGCTCAAACATCATCTGTATTGAAAAAATTATTTGATGCCATTGATGAAGTTCCAGTAACCATGGTAAGCTATGGAGGAAGTGCACATAATATTAGTTTATTATTGCCAAGTACTTATAAAACCAAAACCTTACAATTAATTAATAAAGGCTTGTTTAATTTATAATTTAACAGCTACCGTTAAAAAAAAGTTTCTTCCATCAGCTGGCAATGCACCTGGTCCAGGGAATCCTCCTGCTCTTCTTGTGAAGTAAGTTGTATTCATTAGATTATTGATACCAGCTTTGATATTCCAGATTTTGGATAATTTGTATGTAGTACTCAAATCTGTAACTGTATAAGCAGGAATTAAACCTGTATTGCCATTTGCACTAGCTACTCTAGTATTATTAGCATCGCTAAATGTTTCATCTACTTTACTCATTTGTAGAGTTACTTGTAACGTTTTGATACTGTATGTAATTCCTGCTCTTAAAATATTTGCAGGAGCGTTCTCTACTTTTTTTCCTTTTGTACTAGCATCTGCATGATTGGCACTATAAGTCGCATTGGTATATGAATAAGAAGCAAATACAATACAATCTGTTGTAGTACTTTTTGAAAATGCACGTACTGGATTGAATTCAATATAGCTCTCGAATCCTCTGCTATTACTCGCGCCGACATTGGTGATCAATCTATAATTTTTACCATTTGGTGTAATTGTTCCAATTCGATTATTATAATGTAGATAAAATACACTTAAGTCAAATTGTAAAAAAGATTTGATTTTGCCTCTGTATCCCAAATCTGCATTAAATCCTTTAGCATCTTTTAAATTGGGGTCAACAATATCAGTAGTAGGGGGTGCTTGTAAATTTGCAAACTGGATGGGCCTATAAGCTTGAGATATGTTCGCATAGAATTCTGTGTTTTTACCAATATGATATTCGGTTCCAATTCCTGCTAATACAAAGCTTCTACTTCTGCTAATATTTTGTAATATAATAGGTGTTGCATTTGAATTGAATCCATTTCTTCCTGATGCAGCTCCTTCTAACCATTCGTACCTAATGCCTGGAATGATATAAAATTTCTCAGATACTCTAAATATATTTTCTACAAATACTGCAGCATTATTTGATACAAAAGAGATATCTCTGGGGAATAAACCTTCAATTGAAATATCATAATTTGATGAGGTAGAACCTTTTCCATCTGCTAAACGATGTGTGGTGCCTGTATACAATCTTAGGCCAGCAGATATGGTATTTGACATTTTACCGAGACTATAATCGGTAATCAATCTACTTTCTAATCCGTAGTTTCTGTATTTGTCTAAATTCACCAAACGCGGATTGTATTGAAGTGTATTTGAGTTAATACTGTCTTTGATATTGATGCCTTGTAAATAACCTACACTATTTCTATCTCCAATGGTAGCATACAATTTAGTATTCCAAATAGTTTGTTGATTGATTTTATAATTCGCAATAATGGCAGGTGTAGTCCATGTAATATCCATCCAGTTTCTGTCTCGTAAACTTTGTTGAGGATTTTTAGCAATTTGTTGATCTGTTAATCCACCTGGTTGTTGGCTTCTAATATGTGATTGAAGTACTTCTACGGAAAGATCCAACTTTGTGTTTACATGATAAGTGATGGTTCCAAAACCAGACTTGGTATAGAATTGGCTATTGCTTCTCCAACCATCACCAGCTCTTTGATCAAAGAAAGTGTAGTAATTCATTTTTTCATTTTTCCCACCAATGGCAGTAAAACTATTTCTCAAATTATTGGATCCAACAGTTTGATGTGTTTCCAATTCAAAAGGCTTATTTATTTCAGATCCATTTCTTAAAATATAATTCACCATGCCTCCAAACTGAGGTCCATATTGTAAGGAACTTTGACCACGAACAATCTCAATTCTTTGAACGGATTGTAATGGAGGGTTAAAATAAGCTTCTGGATATCCAAAAGGATCTGCAGCTATATCATAGCCATTTTGTCTTACATTAAATTCCCAACTTCTATTGGGACTAAGCCCTCTTGTGGCAATGCCTATTTGAATACCACTTGGGTCACTTTCCCATACATGGATTCCTGGTACTTTTGCCAATACTTGACGCATGGTATTATTGACCACATTGCCTTGCACATTATCCAATACAATTAATGCATTTTTTTTACCAGCATAAATATTGGTACCCACAATTTCAGGCATCTGTTGATAGTCAGATTTACTATTTCTACCAACGATGGTTACATCAGGTAGTCTTTTCCAATGAAGGGTGTCATCTTGTTTAACTTGTGCTTCAGCATCCATTGCCCATACCGTCACAAAAAATATGTAATACAATATTTTTTTCATTCACTATTCTTGAGACGCAAAATTACTGACTCCAAAAATGGGAAATTGTTGAAATAGGGAAAAGCGATTTATGTTATCGGGAAAATTCAATACTACAATTTTAGTATAATATTCCCTTTAAAATAATCAAAAAAAAGATCAGATATAGAATCTGATCTTTTTTAAGTCTAAAATTAAAAATCTAAAAAGGCTTAAATAAATAGCAAAGCGTCTCCGTAAGAGAAGAAACGGTATTTATCTTTAATGGCTTTTTTGTATGCTTCCATAGCTAATTCATATCCTGCAAATGCACAAGTCATAATTAATAAACTTGTTTTTGGTAAATGGAAATTGGTAACCAAGCTATCTGCAATATTAAATTGGTAAGGAGGGTGGATAAAATGATTCGTCCAACCTTCTGCAGGTTTTAATAATCTTTGAGCTGTTACACTACTTTCCATTGCGCGCATTGCAGTGGTTCCAATAGAACAAATACGACGATTGTTTTCTTTTGCTGTATTGATAATTCTACATGCTTCATCATCTATTCTAAAGTATTCAGCATCCATTTTATGCTTACTTAAATCTTCTACTTCAATCGGTCTAAAAGTACTTAAACCAGTATGCAAGGTTACTTCTGCAAAACGAATACCTAGAATTTCTGATTTCTTGATCAATTCTCTGCTAAAGTGTAAACCAGCAGTTGGGGCAGCTACTGCACCTTCGTGTTTAGCATATACTGTTTGGTATCTATCCTTGTCTTCTTCATCAGGCTTACGCTTAATGTATTTTGGCAATGGAGTTTCCCCTAAGAATTCTAACATTTTTTTAAAGCCTTCATCATCTCCTTCCCATAAAAAACGGATCGTTCTTCCACGGCTGGTTGTGTTATCAATTACTTCTGCAACTAATTCTTCATTTTCACCAAAATATAATTTGTTACCTACACGAATCTTTCTTGCGGGATCAACAATAACATCCCAAAGACGGTTGGGCTTGTTCAATTCTCTTAATAAGAATACTTCTATTTTTGCACCTGTTTTTTCTTTACGACCATACATTCTTGCAGGGAATACCTTGGTATTGTTTACTACAAAAACATCTTTATCGTCGTAATAATCCAATAAATCAGAAAAATGACGGTTTTCCATGTGACCGTTTTTACGGTTTACCACCATTAGTCTGCTGTCTTCTCTTTTTTTGGTTGGGTACTGTGCGATCAGGTTTAGAGGAAGATCGTACCTAAATTGTGAAAGTTTCATTGTGTCTATTTTAAAATGATAGCCACATTAAGTAAACTACGGCCTTACGGGGCAGTACACTTCATGTTACGGCATGAAAATTATGGACGCAAATGTACAACATTAGCACTAATTTTGTGTTACTAATTAAGCATCTAAAAATTGGCTAATTGTAGGAAACTACCTAGTTTTGCAAACAATTGTTAGTTTTAGTGCGTATTGGTATAAAACCTATTAAACTATGTTGAGAGCTAAATGGTGGAAACTTCTGGCCTTTGTACTGTTATTGTATACTTGTACTTATGGATTCTTGGTAGAAGTACCCAAACTAGATGACCGAATGCAGGAGTCTATTCGTAATTTTTTCTTCCATGTTCCAATGTGGTTTGGCATGATGATTTTATTTTTTGTTTCTCTTTGGTATGCTATTAAGTATTTAAGAAACGGAAATATCATCAATGATATTTATGCAACTGCTTATGCAAGTATTGGTTTGCTTTTTGGTGTTCTAGGAATTATCACTGGTGCGGTATGGGCAAACTATCAATGGGGTAGTCCTTGGGTGGGTGATCCAAAACAAAATGGTGCAGCCATTGCCCTACTTATTTATTTCGCATACTTTGTTTTGAGAGGATCATTGATTGATCAAGAAAAAAGAGCAAGACTATCTGCAGTATACAATGTGTTTGCATTTTTTATGTTATTCCCAACATTATGGATACTACCAAGATTATCTGAATCATTACATCCAGGAGGACAGGGTAGTGAGGGTAATCCAGGCATCAACGGTAAAGATATGACTGCGAGTATGCGTACTGTTTTTTATCCAGCAGTAATTGGATGGACTTTATTAGGTGTTTGGATAAGTACTTTACAAATCCGTTACCAAATGATTCAATTCAAAAAAGAAGGACTCTTATAAATTCATTTAAACAAATAATATGTTTCAATTATTACAAGCAGCAAACAATAATGGGTTGATGGTACAAAATGGGAAAATCTTTTTAGTGATGACCATAGTATCCATTATCTTAATTGGTCTATTTTTATATGTAGCCAGTATTGATAAGAAAATAACAAACCTAGAAAAATAATATAAACCACTTTTTATGTCTACAAATAATGAGTACAGCTTTTTTCAGAGTGTTGAAAAAAGTTTTGACAAAGCATCTAAGTTTACAAATTGGGAGAAAGGAATATTAGAACAAATTAAAGCCTGTAATAGTATCTACAGCATGCGCTTCCCTGTAAAGATGGATGATGGTAGAATTGAAGTAATTGAAGCATACAGAATTCAGCACTCTCAACATAAATCTCCTTGTAAAGGTGGTATACGTTTTAGTTTAGCCGTGAATCAGGATGAAGTGATGGCATTGGCTGCTTTGATGACTTATAAATGTGCTATTGTGAATGTACCATTTGGTGGTGCAAAGGGTGGTATAAAAATTAGCCCAAGATCTTTAAGTGCATATGAATTAGAAAAAATTACTAGAAGATATACAGCAGAATTAGTAAAGAAAAACTTTATTGGTCCTGGTATTGATGTACCTGCTCCAGATTATGGAACTGGTGAAAGAGAAATGGCATGGATTGTAGATACATATCAATCATTAAAGCCAGGTGAAATTGATGCTGCTGGTTGTGTAACCGGTAAGCCTATTTCTCTAGGTGGTGTAAGAGGAAGAAAAGAAGCTACTGGATTAGGCGTTTTCTATGGTGTTAGGGAGGTTTGCTTGATGCCAGATATCATGAAGAAGCAAGGATTGGAAGTGGGTATTGAAAATAAAAATGTGATAGTACAAGGTTTAGGAAATGTGGGATATTATTCTGCAAAATTCTTTAGAGAGCATGGAGCAAAAGTTATTGCGATTGCTGAGTACGAAGGTGCTATTTATTGCAAGGATGGATTGAACGAAGAAGCAGTATTCCAACACAGAAAAGCTACCGGAAGCATCTTAAATTTCCCTGGTGCTACCAATATTGAGAACAGTAGTGATGCTTTAGAATTAGAGTGTGATATTTTAATTCCTGCTGCATTAGAAAATGTAATTGATGCGAATAATGCACCAAAAATTAAAGCAAAAATTATTGGCGAAGCGGCAAATGGTCCTTTAACACCAGAAGCAGATGAGATTTTCGCTAAGAAGGGTATTTTAGTTATTCCAGATATGTATTTGAACGCAGGTGGTGTAACAGTATCCTATTTCGAGTGGTTGAAGAATTTGAGCCATGTTAGATATGGTAGATTGGAAAAGAGATTTACAGAAAACACAAACATTAATATTTTAAATCAAATTGAGGAGTTAACTGGTAAAAAAGTAACCGATGCAGAAAAAAATATTATTGCGCATGGACCTGATGAGATTGATTTAGTTCACAGTGGTTTGGAAGAAACAATGATCACTGCGACAAGAGAGATTATGCAAATTTGGAAAGACAATCCGTCTATTCCTGACATGAGAACTGCAGCGTATGTATGTGCGATTAATAAAGTGGGTACTTCTTATGCTGAGTTAGGTATTTTCCCTTAATCAATTCAACAACCTTAAATATAATCGGGGAGACTTTGCAGATAATGCAGTTTCCCCGTTTCTATTGTAGCACCATAGGTGGTGTGACCATTGGTCATCACTAGAAAATCAGCTTCAACTACTTGTTGGTATTGTAAAATTTGCTCCAAGGTTTTTTCTGTAATAGGAATATTGGCTTCTTTACACTCAATTAATAACCACGGGCAATCATTTTTATAAACGATTATATCAAATCTTTTTTTTAATTCTCCTAATTGAATGGTTTTTTCAATGGCTATTAAAGTTGATGGATAGTTTTTTACCTGAATCAAATATTGAATAAAGTTCTGTCTAACCCACTCTTCAGGAGTTAGCACCACCCAAGATTTTCTTAACGGATCAAAGATCTGGTCTTTACCTGCTTCTTTTTGTATTTTGAAGGGATATTCTGGGTAGTTTATGGAGATCATTTATTAAGTCCGTTAAAAAGCGTAATTTTATTGTATTATTAGATTCAAAGATAAGCACTAGCATATGAAAACAAAAGAAGAAATAGTCAACAACTGGTTACCTAGATACACTGGGGCTAGATTGGATCAATTTGGTAAATATATTTTATTGACCAATTTTAGTAACTATGTGAACATGTTTGCTGAACAAAATAATGTTCAAGTGATTGGAAGAGATAGACCTATGCAATGCGCAACAGCAGATGGCATTACCATTATTAATTTTGGTATGGGTAGCCCTGGTGCTGCCACAATAATGGATTTATTAACAGCGATTCAACCAGAAGCGGTTTTGTTTTTAGGAAAGTGTGGAGGGTTGAAAAAAAGAAATACTATCGGTGATTTAATTTTACCGATCGCAGCAATAAGAGGAGAGGGTACTTCCAATGATTATTTCCCTGCAGAAGTTCCAGCATTACCAGCTTTCGCTTTACAAAAAGCAATTTCAACAACTATTAGAGATAATAATGTAGACTATTGGACAGGTACTGTTTACACAACTAATAGAAGAGTTTGGGAACATGATGATCAATTCAAAGAATACTTAACTAAGATTAGAGCATACGCAATTGATATGGAAACTGCTACCATTTTTACAGTTGGTTTCTATAATAAAATACCCACTGGTGCATTGCTTTTAGTTAGTGATTCTCCTATGATTCCTGAAGGTGTGAAGACAGAAGCAAGTGATTCAAAAGTTACTGCAGAGTTTGTTGCAAGACATTTGCATATAGGGGTTGATTCTTTAAAGCAATTGATTAACAACGGACAAACCGTAAGGCATCTTCAATTTTAATCGCATCAAAATAAAATAAATAAAAAT
>VFQS010001134.1_pt1 | contig 25508 bp, 24 predicted proteins | sample 3512361 | NCBI WGS metagenome assembly VFQS01 (sample SAMN10412375, study PRJNA504923) | tailings metagenome | isolation source: Relicate 1 Philex TSF3 active mining | place: Philippines
TAAATCTATTAGTGATGCAATACAATTTGAAAAAGAAAAAGTTGAATTAAGTATTGATAAATCTAAACTAAAACATTTGCGTTATGAAAGCTTTGAAACTTGCACTAAATTCATGTCTTATAAGCAATCATTAAAAGATAATGGAATTGATATAAATGTTTATAAGAATAATAGCGAACATAATAGCATTGAATTCAAATTACTTAAAAAATATGTTGATGTTTTTCATTAAAAAATTTGATAATCCTCGATATAATAATTAATTATATAAATTCGTATTTAAAAAATGCCTAGAAAATTATCTAATGATGAAACAAGTATTGTTAATAGAGTTCATAGATACCAAAAGTTTAATTATAATGCTTTTGATTCTGCAACTACTATTATTCAACAATATGATGATGAATCTTTAAATAGTTTTGAAGTTGATACATTAACTGAATCTAAAAACCATATGACTGAAATTATGAACGATTGGTTTAATGAGTTTCTTGATAAAATGAGTAATATGAGAGATAGAATTGCACAATTAGAGCAAATCATTTCTGATAAACACTATTACAATAAACCATACCATAAAGAAGAAGCTGAACTTGAAAGATTACAAGATAAATTAGATGACCTTGAATCTACTGAAAGAGATATGGATGATATTGGTTCTAGATTACATCATACAAGATTCTAAATTAATAAAAAAAATATAATCAGTAATTAAATTATTGATTATCATTTTGTTTTTCTTTTTCTGCATTAAATTCATCGAGAGTTTTAACGTATTTTTTATCTTCATCTGTTAATTCATCTTCTCCTGATAAACAAATCATTTTACCAGTTCCACCTTGCAAAATATCCATTAATGAAAACATTTCTGCGATATTTTCTTGTTTATTGTTGTGTTTACAATATGCAGAATATAATGTTTGTATTTGTGAAAAATTATTTTGCATATTTTCAATAAATTTATGATATTCTTCTGAATCACTATCGAATCCATTATCACAACATTCATTATTACAACAATCATTATCTTCACAGCATGATTCGTTTTCATTACAACATTCATCATTACAACATGAATCGTCTTGACTATATTCATTATTATTTTCAACTTTTAAATCAACTTCATTATTTGATGAGTCAATAACTGAATTAGTAGTATTTTCGTTATTAGATGACATTTTTTTATTAAAAACAAAATATAAATTAAAAAAATAATCAAATTTATTTAATATATTTATCAGAATATGACCAAAAAAGAAACAGAAATATGCAAAGAAACACTTAAAAGAATAAAAAATTGATTATTAATTGATTATTATTATAAATGATAATTAAAAGCTAAAATAATGAGTATTGAACTTAAAAATAAAATTAGAATTCGTCGTATTCGTAGTAAATTAGACATATTTAATAAACACATTAGATTATTAAAGTTTAGTTTAAAAAAATATGATGATGAATTGTATAAAAAATATACAGATGATGAAATATTACAACATATTGATAATGTAGAAGAAGCAATTAAATGTGAATTTATTGTTAAAGATTTATCATGGGGCGTTCGTTCAAAAGAATATGAGTATTTTGCAAATACAATAAATTTTGAAGTTGATGAAACAAATGATATAAATACAATTATATTAAATACTTATAAGTCATTGATTTTAGCAAATATATTTACAACTATGAAAAATATTACATATGATGATATTAAAAATTTTACTATTGATGAATTAGAAGAATATTTTGATAATAGAAATACTCCTAATAATTTAGACATTGAACAAAAAAATGAAGCTAACCAAACAAAACCATGGTGGAAATTTTGGTATTAAATAATTCATTTTAATATTTTTATTTTTTGTATGACAAATGCTTAATCTATTTATCTGTATTGTAATTGCTACTTTATCATTAAAATCTGTATAATAGATGTATATGTATTAATTATTACACGATGATACATTATAAATACCGATAGATAAATTTAAAATCGTCGAAATAATTCAAAAACTTAAGAGTTTGACAAAAAATAATAAAATAAAAAACGATTTAAATTCAGGATTAAAATTTCCCTGCCTCAGTTTATCCTTAATTGGACTTTTTTTAGATTTGTTTTTAAAATTTAGATTGATTTGTAATTTTCGTAAATAAATCTAAATAAGTTTTTGTAATCATAATTATTATCAAATTTATAAACATTATTATTTTAAAACCCATATTTTACGTTTTATAAAATATATAAAAAAATCTAAATTTTTTATTTGATTAAATAATATAAAAATAAAATATATTTTATATAAATAATGTCTATTATTTGTAAAAGATGTGGAAAGGATTTTAATTATGATGCATTATTAAAAAGACATTTAAATAACAAAAATATATGTCCAGCTATCATATCAAATATATCAGTTGATGTTTTAATAAATGAAATTAATAATCGTAAATCAACTAAAATAATTGAAAATAAAAAATTTTATATTTGTAAATTTTGTAATAAACATTTAACAACTGCAAATGGTAAATATATTCATCAACTTAATTGTAATAAGTCTAATAATATTAATAATACGAATGATAACATAACTATAAATTTTAATTTTGAAAATAGTAATAATAATAGTGTTCAAAATAATAGTAATAATGATAATTCAGTTAATGTTCAAAATAATACTAATTATAATAATAATATAATATTGGATAATGTAGATTTAATTAATAGTATGATTAATAAAAAAGAATTAAGTCCTTTTATAAGGTCTTTTCCATCTTATACAGTCGGTCATTTATATAATAAAAATTTTGAATTATTTAATGATACTTTACACAAATGTAAAGACCAAGATTTATTACCATCACATTCACATCATAATCAATATAATTTAGTTTTAAAATTATTTAAAGAAATAATATTAGTAGATGATTTTAGAACTAAAAATATGTATATTGATAATGTAAATGATAATATAGCTCATATTTATTTAGATAATAAATTTTATAATATACCTGTAGATAAATTATTAAATATTATATATAGTCATTTACCAACATTAATACAGAAGATTAAAAAGAAAATAGATACTTATAAAGAAATGGATAAAGATGATAAAGATTATTTAAATTTTTCATGTAATAGATTTATTGAATTTATTAAAAGTGATAGTGATAAAAATTATTTACAAACAGAAATATTAAATTGTATATATCAAAATAAATCAGAATTATTAAAAGTTATTAATTCAGATGAAGTTTTTGATAAATCAAATTTAAATAATAAAAATATAATTGAAATCAATTCACACGATATAAATAGTATTAGAACATCTCTTAAATTACCTATTAAAGACCAAAATGATGTAGAATCGATGAATGTTTTAATAACTGATAAAAAATATAGAGTTAATAATTCCATTCAAGCAACTGATAATCAAACCATTGAAGAAGAATATAAAATAAAAGTTAATTTTGATAACGCAGATACTAAAATATTTCCGGATAATAAAGTATGTTATAAAGCATCTTATAGGGATATTAGTATATGGTATAATCAAAATTGTTCAATTGGATGTATACATAAATGTAAAAATAATAAATTAATACCAATTAATGAATTAAAGAGTATAATAGATGCATTTATAGATGGAAACATAATATTAAATTAAAATTTAATTATAAAAATTCAAATTTAAATTCGTAAAATAATATTTATTTTAATAACTGTAATTAACATAAATGTTATCTCAATCATTAAAAGACGATTCTGAATTATATCAAATATTACAAAAAGAAACCAATAGACAGCGTTGTAGTTTAGAGTTAATTGCTTCCGAGAACTTTACTTCAAAAGCAGTTTTAGAGGCTAATGGGACCATTTTTACGAATAAATACTCCGAAGGATACCCTGGGAAACGCTATTATGGTGGAAATGAATATATCGACGAGTTAGAAGAGTTGTGTAAAGCCCGTGCATTAGCAGCTTTTAATTTAGACAAGGAAATATGGGATGTTAATGTGCAATCATATAGTGGTTCAACTGCAAATTTCGCCGTATATACAGCCCTTCTTCAACCGAATGATAGATTAATGGGTCTAGACTTACCGGCGGGCGGACATTTAACGCATGGGTATTATACTGCATCAAAAAAGATATCAAATAGTTCAATTTATTTTCAATCATTACCTTATTCATTGAATTCTGATTTTTTAATTGATTATGATGGTATGGAACGAGATGCTATTAAATTTAAACCAAGATTATTAATTGTTGGTGCCAGTGCATATTCACGTGATTATGATTATAAAAGGTTCCGAGAGATTGCAGATTTAAATAAATCTTATTTAATGGCTGACATTTCCCATATTAGTGGATTGGTTGCATCTGGTTTATTAAATAACCCATTTGAATTTTGCGATGTTGTCACAACTACAACTCACAAAACATTGAGGGGACCCCGTGCAGCATTAATATTTTATAAAAAACAACTTAAATCAGCTATTGATTTTGCGGTGTTTCCATCTTCACAAGGTGGTCCTCATAATAATACTATATCTGCTATTACAACTGCATTAAAACAAGTGAATACTATTGAATTTAAAGAATATAGCAAACAAGTGATAAAAAATGCGCAGATATTGTCCGATAAATTGATTGAATTTGGTTTTGATATTTTAACAGGTGGGTCAGACAATCATTTGATATTAGTAAATCTTAAAAATAAGGGAATAACTGGAAATGAATTTGAAAAGATAGCAGAAATGTGTAATGTTAGTGTAAATAAAAATACTATATTTACAGATAAATCAGCATTTAATCCATCGGGTATTCGTATAGGTAGTCCAGCAATGACAACTCGTGGTTTTAAAGAAGATGATTTTATTTTTGTAGCGGAAATCATTAATGAAATTACAAATTTATGTCTTTTAATTAAGGATTCAAATCAAAATAAAAAAGACTGTAAAATAGATATATTTTTAAAAAATGCAACTAACTTCAGTGATTATATCGTCAAAATAAGCGATAAAGTATCTGATAAATGTGCAAAATATGAATTTATTGAATAGAATATTTATATTATAATAAATTATGAATAAAATAATTATAATTTTAATCATAGTTTATATTTTATTAGTATTATTTAGAAATTGGTATGTAAAAAATATTATAATACCACGTTTTAAACCAATACAAAATAAATTAATAAAAATGTTGCCTATAGTTATAAATGTTTTAAATAATAATAGAATTAGATATGCGTTATATTGTGGAAATTTATTAGGTATTTATCGTAATAATAATTCATTTATACCATGGGACGATGATATTGATTTAATAATATTGGATGAAGATGATTCATTTCAATATAGAATAAAAAAAGTAAATAATGACTTATATAAATATAATATGTATTTGAAAGATAAACCATTTGGTTATGCTGTAAATATTAAAACTAATTATAAAAAAGATAAAAGTGATATTGGTTATATAGACTTGTTTATATATAAGAAAAATAATGATATTTGGTCTGGAACAGAATGGACACAAAAAAGTTTTCCAAATGAATATTTTAAAGATGATATGCTACTACCATTTAAAAATGGCATATTTGAAGGAGTAAATGTAAATATACCAAATAAAAGTAGTGAATGGTTAAAACAAAATTATGGTGAAGATTATTTAACAAATAAAAAAATAACATATATTCATCATACGTCATTAATTGAAAAAATATTAATATTTATTACAAAACCAATACCAATATTTTAAATTTATTTTTTATTTTTTTTACGTTTAATTACGATAAGTTCATCATCATCATTTCTTACTTCTACATCTAATTCTGGATTTTTATTAATATTTTCTTTAATTGATTTTAATTTATCAACAGATTCTGAAAGTAAATTAATTTTATTTTTTTGTTCTTCAAGTTCTTTTATTTGTTCTTCTAATATTTGTTTATTTTCTTCTAATTCAAATTCTTTTTCTTCAATTTCATTATCAACAGTATTATTATTAATTATCATTTGAGATTTATTATTTGAATTTAATTCACGAGCTGCTAATAATAAAACAAGCGATATTAATAAAAATATAATACCAAACATTTTACAATCTAATGAAAAAAATACGTCAGATAATGTTCCTATAATAATCGAACATACAAATACTATAATGAAGCCTATTGATATAATTTCATCTCCTAAATTTATATGAGTAAGCATTATTATATATAATAAAATATTTTATTATTTACAATTTAATTTATTTTAATAGGTTTTTTGATTTTTTTTTTATAATATAAGTTTTCATCAGACTTATCAATTGGTTTATTTGGATTTGTATTTGTATTTGTATTATCATCCATATCTGATTCCGAATCTGAATTATCATATTCTGGATAATGTTTATCTCGTAAAATAGTATTATTACGTGGATTAAAATAAAAAAATTGACCTTCATCACCGCATGCATAAATTAGACAATTATCCCAGTCATTATTAAACATGACTTCTCTGAATATTTTAATTTGATGAGTAAAATAATATTTTTCTAAATCAATTATAAATGGTAATCCATGACTATATGAAAACCCATGCTCATTTTTAGCACCATCTTCATTAAAAAAATAATAATATTGACCTGCTGACATTTTTTAATTATATTATATTATAAAATTATACTTTATATTATTATTATTCTTTTTTACATTCAGAATAATCTTTGTATTATTCTTTTTTACATTCAGGATAATCTTTGTATTATTCTTTTTTACATTCAGAATAATCTTTGTATTCTTCTAAATTACAATCAATCTTCTTATTTTCAATCTGTATTTTTCTTGGTCCAAAAATCATACTCGTAATTCGTTCGCCTATATTCGCACCTATTCCAATTGCAATACCATCCTTGACATTCGATAAAAAAGAATTATTATTTGTATGTTGAATTGTATTTTGGTTTGTCTTCGAATCTACAGGTAGAATATTACGTTTTGGTATATTAATCGGTTTAGAACGAGGAGAATTATATTTAGTAGATGAAGATTGAGTTTTCATTTAATATAATTATTTATAATAAATTTGATTTAAATAATTTTTAAATATTTTTTAATTAAAAATATAAAAAATGTCCGATTATGAAATTTTAGAAGATTATGTGCATGAATATCTAAATGTAGATACTACTGATGATTTCGATTATGCAAGAAATAATCCGAAGATTATGAATACTAATTATAAAATATTAGAAAACATCGGTTCAACCCATTTAGAAGAGAACAAAGTATTTCTAGTAATAAATACAATATCACAAAAAGAATATATATTGAAATTTATTAATGAAACTGAAAAATTAGTATATTCAAAATTAAAATCGAATAGACATCCAAATTTACCAGAAATAGTTGATATTTTTGAGTGTGAAATTTTAGATGTAAATAGAGATTCATATGATTATGATTGTAGTAGATATGATAAATATATTAAAACAGCTATAATTTTGAATAAATATGAAGCTAATCTATCAATGATAAATTTTACAAAACTAAATTATAGTATAAAAATAGATATAATTAAACAAATAATTAGTGGAGTATTACATTTACACAGCTTAGGTTTATACCATGGTGATTTAAAGCCTGCAAATATTTGTATTGAAAATAATGATTCTCAATATATAATAAAACTTATTGATTTTGAAACATCAAGATCAGTAGATTTTAAATCAGAAATTAAAAATACATTTCCATTCTGCACACCAGAAGCATTTCAATATGCATATATAGATATGGAAAAAGAAGATGACAATAATACAACACAAATTGTATATAAAGAAAATGGACAATTAAATGATACATTTATAGTTTGCACTTTAATATTTTATATATTAGGTAATAGATTACCCCATACAAGAGATTTATGGATAAATTTTTGCACAAGTTATATTGAAGATTATGATGTTGCAAAGCGATGTGATATAGAAGGTAAAAAAATATTAATAGACCATGTAAAGAAAGACCCGTATAAAATTTGGTCAGAAATGTGCATAGTCTATAATAGTGATATATCTAAAAAATTAAAGAAACAAATAAAAAAATGTATGGAAATTGATGAGAATAAAAGAGGTAAATTAGAAGACTTATATAAGTTATTCTAAATTATTGTTTTTTTTTAATTAATTATAATAGATTTTGAAAACTTTTATTAGTATTACGATAATTAGATAATAAAATATTAACTAATGACATAAATATTATTAAATTAATGCGATGTATCACAATTGTATAATTTAAAATTATAGATGAATTTCAAAAACTTAAGAGTTTAATAACACAAACTTTATAAAATAATTAATTTTATATGAGAACGAATTTTTAAAAAGATGAATAATCCTTAATTGGACTTTTTTTAAATTATTTCGATTAGACTTTTAATTTTCTTTAAAAATATTCGATTGTCGATTAATTTATATGGGACATGTTAGTCGATTTTATTTAAATACATAAAAAAAATATTTTTTATATAAAGTTATTCAACTAAATTTATTTTATTAATATTATTATAATGTTTGAATGTAAACGTTGTGGTTATAATTTTGATTATAAATATTTATTATTAAGACATTTAAAAAAAGATATTGTTTGTCCTAGTTATAAATCAAATATAAGTAGAGACATTTTAATAACAGAATTAAATAAAAGCAATGTAAAAGTAGTAATAAATGATAAAGTAAAGTATAAATGTAAATATTGTGATAAATTATTAGGAACAGCTACAGGTAAATGTCTTCATCAGAAAATATGTAAATATAAACCATTAAATTTAGAAGAGATTAAAGATAATATAACAAATAGTAATAATAATGCAATAACTAATAGTAATAATACAACTAACAGTAATAATTCTACAACAACTTTGTCAAATAGTAACAATACAACAAATAGCAACAATACAACAAATAGTAATAATACATTAATAATAAACAATGGTGATACAAATAATAATTACAATTTTTTAGATGTTAATCACTTAAATGCACAGTTAGTTCATCATAAATTAACTCATAAAATAGAACCATTTACAACTTATACAATACACTCATTATTTGAAAAAAAATATTATAAATTTAAAGAATTAATTCATAAATCAAAAGTTGGTGATTTCGATCCAACAACAAAAGACCATTCATCATATAATTTAGTTTTAAATATGTTTATAGAAATATTATCAGCAGAAGATCTTAGAACTAAAAATATTTATATTAATGATGTTAAAGATGATATAGCATATGTTAGTTTAGATGGACAATTTTATAAAATTAATGTAGATGAATTATTTATTATATTTTATATGCATTTACCTAGTGTTATAAAAAAAATAAAAAAACAATGTGATGAATTTAATGGTATGAATAAAGATGATAAAGATTATGTAGAGTTTTCTTGTAATAGATTTGTTGAATATGTAAATAATAAATCAGATATGTCTTACTTTAAAAAAGAAATTTTAAATTGTATTTATAATAATAAATTAATATTACAAGATTTATTAACTCATGCACAACCAATAGATAAATTTAATAGTAATAATAATTTACAGCAAACATATCGTTTAGATGATTGTCGTATTAATAATTTACGAAAAAGATTTGGTGCAAAAGTAATAGATAAAAATATGAATATAGTAGAATATGATTTTAAGTCAGAAGATAAAAAATATAGAAGTAAAAACTCGATTGAAATAACAAATAATTCCAATAATAAAAAATATGATATAAAAATCGATTATGATAAATCTAAAGGAAAACATTTTGCAACTGGTATAGTTTGTTATAAATGTAAATATAATGGATTTGATATATGGTATAATGATATACATGAAGTAGGAACTATGTGTTCAATTAAATCAGATAAATTATTACCTGTAAAAGAATTATGTGAAAAGATTAATTATTTTATATTTTTAATTTCAGGTGATTCTGAAATTGATAATCAAGAAGAAAATGATAATGAAGAAATTGATATTAATAATGAATAAAATTTGACATATTACTATTTAAATAATATTTTTAATAAAAATAATATTGTTTAAATGTCTGTATTAGTTAAAAACGAAACTTATAACGGTTCATTCGAAAATGAATTTCAAATTTACAATTTTCCATTATCTGATTTTCAAAAATGGGCAATTGATGGTTATTTAAATTCCTTGGATGTTTTCGTTCAAGCAGCTACTGGTAGTGGTAAAACATTACCAGCTGAATTCGCTATTCAACATAGCACTCGTAAATTTAATAAGAAGGTCATTTATACTTCACCAATTAAATCATTATCCAATCAAAAATTCGATGAATTTAAACGTAAGTTTCCCGATTTATCAATTGGAATTTTAACTGGTGATATAAAATACAATCCAACCGGAAATGTATTGATTATGACCACCGAAATTTTACGCAACCTTTTATATCATAAAAAAATCACCGATATAAAGACCGGAATTGAAATTAGTGTCGATATTTATAATGATGTCGATACAGTTATTTTCGACGAGGTTCATTATATTAATGACGCGGATAGAGGAGCTGCATGGGAAGAGTCAATCATTCTTTTACCGAAACATATTAAATTAATTATGTTATCGGCTACTCTCGATAACTCAGAACATTTTTGTAGTTGGATAGCAGGTATAAAAGACAAAGATTGTATTTTAACAGGAACATCTACACGTATTGTTCCATTAAGACATTCAGTTTTTGTATCCTATTTACCAAGTTATATAAAAAAAAATAATAATAGATTTGGAAAAATATTTCAAACCTTGGATAGACAACCGGTTATATTCAGTGATGAACATGATAAATTTAAGAGTGATTTGTATTCAGGTATTAACCGTGATTTACAATTAACTGCTGAAGGATTTAGTAAGAATGCATTTAATGATTTAACTGATTATCTTAGTTTAAATAGATTATTACCTTGTTTATTCTTCTGTTTTTCTCGATTAAAATGTGAGCAATTAGCGAAAACCATTGAATGGAATTTTTTAACAGGTTTAGAAGCCAGTGATGTAGATAAAACAATTGATTATTATCTTCGTAAAACTGATAATTATGAAAATTACATAAAATTACAACAATATGATTTATTAAAGTCATGTTTGATTAAAGGTATAGCATATCATCATTCTGGATTATTACCGATTTTTAAAGAAATTATTGAGATATTATATTCAAAAAATTTAGTAAAAGTATTATTTGCAACGGAAACATTTGCGGTAGGTGTGAATATGCCCACCAAAACAGTAATTTTTACAAGTCTTGAGAAATTTACCAATACTGAAATGCGAACTTTATATACACATGAATATTTACAGATGGCAGGTCGTGCAGGTCGTAGAGGGATTGACAAAGAAGGATTAGTAATAATTATGGCTAATTCTGGGATGAATTCATCGATACCAGATACGCCAATAATGAAAAATTTAATTTGTGGACGTTCTCAGAGTATTCAATCTAAGTTTGTGCCTAATTATCAGTTTTTATTAAAAATAATATTACAAGATGTGCCGATTGAACGTATAATAGACTCATCATTGGTTAAAAAAGAATCGACCGAACAGATTGAAGAAACAAAAAAAAAGATTAATCAACTTAAACAATTGATTCCAACAATTGATTTTAATGCAGCAATTAGATATCATAAATTAATTCAAGGGCAAACTGACACTGGTATTCAATTATCTCAACAAACAATTAAAAAGAATAAAAAGTTGGCAGATGAAATAGCTAAAACAGATGGTTTTACAAGTATATATAATGAATATTTAAATTGTAAAAAGAATATAGATGATTTAGCTTATTATGAAAATGAATTAAATAATTCAAATGATTTTATTAAAGAACAAACCAACTCCGCATTAAGATTATTGTATGAAAATGGATTTATTAATAAAAAAGATTTTCCATTAACAAAAGAAAATGTGTTAGAAAAAGGCATAATTGCGAGTGAAATATGTGAATGCAATGAAATATTATTAACAGAATTTATATTATCGGGATATTTAGATGATTTAGATTATAAATATTTAGGAGCATTATTAGGAATGTTTTGTGATTCTAAACCAATGCATAAAAATGATTCGATTGAATCTCAAACAATTTATGATTTAGAGGATGCATTTAATTGGTTTAATCAAAAATCGATAGATTATGAAAATAAAGAGCATGAGTATCATTTACTTTTAAACTCAAAATGGGAGTTAAATACTTGTATAATGGATGCAGCGTATGATTGGTTAGATGGTCAGACATTTACTGATGTAATTAAAAATTATGATTTATTTGATGGAAGTTTTATAAAAGATTTATTAAAAATATATAACCTATCAGCGGAATTAGAATCAGGTGCTAAATTAGCAAACAAGAATGTATTAGCAAATGAGGCATCGAAGATAAGATTGCATATATTACGTGAGATTGTGAATATGGAGTCTTTATACATCAAGTAGGAGAACCAAGGTTGGGGATTAATCCCCATAGCCCCTTTAGGGTTATCCAACCCGTTAATTAACCTTCTTGCGCATTGAATGCGGGGCTTCGCCCAGCGGCAGAGCCGCGAGCGAACGTAGTGAGCTACATAATCTTGTGTCTTTTAGACAATTGTATATGAAATATTTAGTATTATTCTTACACAATTTTTATTTTATTAGTGTTAATTTATACAGATGCTTAGCAACAGTTGTCCCGAATGGACACAGTTTTTATTTTTTTGTATAGTTTATGAAGTATTATTATTCTATTTATAATATTACTTATACTAATTTATACATTATTATGTTAGCTTATCTAATTAAAAAAATATATTTATTTTAATACTTTTAAATTTTATTTTAAAGATATTTTATCTATAATTAGATAACAATATGAAAGTTTATATTATTGGACATAATGGTTGGATTGGAGAACGTTATATTTTAGAATTAACTAGATTTGGACATGAAGTCTTATATAGTAATTATCGAGCAGAGTCAGATGAAATTAAAAAGGATATTATTAAACAGAATCCTACACATATTTTATACTGTGCGGGACGCACTCATGGTAAAATTAATAATATTCTATATAATAACATTGATTATCTAGAAAATCCAGAAACATTTGACCAAAATATTAATGATAATTTATATGCACCTGTATCAATTGCATTATTTGCTAAATCACATAATATTCATTTTACTTATATTAATACTGGATGTATTTATAATTATGATGATAACCATACTGTTGAAAATCAAATAGGTTTTAAAGAAGACGATGCTCCTAATTTTAAAGGCTCGAAATATTCAATGGTGCGAACATATACTGATAAATTAATGAATGATTTAGGAATTCTAAATTTACGTATAAGATTACCTATATCTGATGATATAAATGAACGTAATCTTATTATTAAATTATCTAAATTTACTAAAATTACTAATATTCCAAATTCGGTTTCGGTCTTACCTGATTTAATACCTATTTCCATTCAAATCATGGATGATTATACAACTGGATGTTTTAATTTAGTTAATTCAGGACCAATCTCGCATAATGATATAATAGAATTATACCGTGAAATTGTTAATCCAGACCATTTATGGGAATTAGTGGAAAATCCAGGCGTATCTAAAGTTCCTAGAAGTAATGTAATCTTAGATAATAATAAAATAAATAAATATAATCCATCTAATACAATCGATGCAATCAGATTATGTTTAAATCGAATTAGAAGTAGAATGAATTATATCCAATAAAATAAAAAAAATATTCAATAGTCAATTTATAATTTATTATTGAATGCTTCACCATTAATTTTAGCACCTGGAACAATTGATTTCGGATCCACAAAGATTATCTCTTTATTCGGACTTAAATGTATCTTTCCAAATTCATCTATTCTTTTTGATTCTAATAAATATTCAACTACTTTATCGGTGTTTTCTAGTGATTCGCGCAAGGTATTAATTTGGTCTATAATCGCCTTGGTTCTAGTTTCGATTGCGTATCTTTCCGCATCAGCTTTATTTTTAATACTAATAAGCTCTCCTTCTGATTTTAAAACAGCTGATTGTTTTTCACCTTCAGCTGTTCTAATTTTCGCTAATGTTTCTAACTCATTTGCTCGTCTTTTACGTTCATTCTCTAATTGCAATTCTAATTGTTTTTGCACACCTGGGTTTGATGGACCAAAATCCAATATTTCAAAACTAGTAGTTTCAACCCCAAATGTTTTAACCGAATTACCAATACATCTAATTAATTCATCATTTATACGATTACGCTCCTTGGTAATTTCATCATAAGAGAATTTACCGATTACACTACGTATACTTGATTCACCTGTTGCAATAACACCAGAACGATAATTTATAATTGAAAAACAAGCTAATTCTGGGTCAGTTACACGATAAAATAACTTACCATTTAAAATAACTGGAACACTATCACTTGTATAACATGATATATTTTTAATATCAGTATCTTCAGTTCTAACATCAACTTTATGTAATTGATGAACCATTGGTAAATAAACATGAATACCTGGTTTTAATTTAGTTCTATTAAGACCTAAAAATTCACGATAATAAACATGTGATTGAGGCACAATTGTGAAGAATGAATTTCTATTTATTTTATAAATTGGAATTAAATTGCGAATCATTTTTTATTAATTAAAATTTCAAATATAAAGTAATAATCAAATTTTTATAAAATATATATAGTTGTTTATATTAGTAATGAAGGATAAAATAGCATTAATAATTGTAATTTTTATTATGTTGATTTCTGTTTATAAGGAAAGTGATATGATGGGCTGTAATAATAATTTATTAAATATATTAACATTCGATACCAATTGTAAAGTTGAAAATAATCACATTATTAAATATTTACATGAACATAAACCAATTGACCCATTCTTATCATTTGATAGAGTAGTATTTTGGAGAAGAAGTTTTATTATCGCATTTTCTGTTTATTTAATTTATTATTTAGTTTATGATTTTAATTTTGATTCTGTTAAAATGTTAATTGTTTTATTATGTTCTACTTTTGCTATTTATTTTACTTTAAATTTTTATCAATTTCACTTGAATTATTATATTGAAAACGAAATTAAAAAAATGTATGAAATCAAACTTAAAAATTGATTTTATAGTGTATGAAATCAAACTTAAAAATTGATTTTATAGTGTATGAAATCAAACTTAAAAATTGATTTTATAGTGTATGAAATCAAACTTCGGATTTAATTGTATATATTATATGTATCTTTTATAAGATATACAATTTTTAGTATATTCACTATCGGGTTCGAACCGATGACCTCCGGTACATAAGACCAGCGCTCTGCCAACTGAGCTAAGCAAATAGATGTATAGTAGTTTTTATCTACTATACAATATAGTATATATCAGATATCTTTAAATAAATATAAATTTTTATAAATTTGATTAATTTTTAAAATAATAATTAATTATTATAAATCATTAAAAAATGTATTGTTATAATGTATTATACATTTCTTCAGATGATAAAACTTTATTAGATACTTTTACTAATAAATTTTTAATTGGTTTAATTAATAAAAATGGTGATATTTCAGACCCTACTATATATAATTTTATGCGTAATGATGATTATAAAATAACTGATTTTCGTAAATCCGATTTATCATATGTATTTAGATTTACAAGTAATTATTCACCTGTTTCAACCTTAATTGATGTTATTAATAATTTTGGATTAATTTGCAGATTATATTATTATTGTAATAAAAATGATGTATGTGGTTATTATGTTAATGGCGGTTGGACTCATATTAATTATATTCCGGATAATATGTCGGAGTATGAGTTATATATACCTAAGATTTTAGATATTACATTACCAATTCGCCAACATAAAATAATAAAAAAAGATTAATTCAATTTTTTATTTAAAGATATTTTGTTTTTATATTATGTAATACTATTCATGAACTTTTCATTATGATATTTATATTATATGATTTGTAATGATTGAATAGTATTACACTAATACCTGTAGAATATATGGTATTACACCTTTTTATAAATGGATAAATTGCTTTTTAAACAATTAATATATCTTATAATAATTAAATTATGGGAAATTTAAATTATTTTATAAAGATTATTAATATTATAGCACATTGAATATATCGTTATAAATAATAGTGTAGTGATATATTCTATTGAATTTTTATTCGCAAATAATATTACAAAGTATGAGATTGATAATATAATTGCTAGTAAATCCATATTAATAAAACCAGATAATAATGATATTGTAATATTTACAATATTAGAAGCATGGTTAATTTGGTCTATCAAATTTTTAACTTCTACACGAACTTGCTCTTTAAGATATACATTTACAAGGTCTTTCATCATCATGCTTTTAATTGAAATAAATCACTAACATTATCAAATTTTATTATGGTCTTAATCTATAAAGGAATAAAAATTTTAAAATTACTAAAAACAAATAAAAATTTGATTTTAATAATTAACATAAAATTCATTATTAAAAATATAAACAGCTCAATAATGAATTCTATTAAAACAAATACTAAATTTATAAATGAAGTAAAAAATAATTATATTTCTACTGCAATAATTGATACAATTAATTCGATGGATATCGTAAATGATTTAATTGATAATTGTTTTGCTAAATTTATTGGTAAATTACCAAGTGCTCAAATAGGCTACGAATATATGAAATTAGCATGTAGTATATCAGTTTTAGAAAAACATGAAATTGATAGGATATTATTTGTAGCATCATTATATTTAACATATTCAAAATTAAAAAATCAACAAATTGATATTGACAATCCACATTGGATATCTTATTTACAAGATAAAATAAATGAATTTAGAAAAAAACATATTTGTAAATGTGATGAATAAACAATTAAAAATTTGATTTTTATTTTAAAATTAGTAGAACATTATAAATTATATAATGAAAATTATTGGTATTATCGGTGCTATAGGTAGTGGTAAAGATACTATTGCCGAATATCTTATTGAAACTCAACATTTTGATAAATACGCCTTTGCTTCCAAGGTTAAAGACGTGGCATGTGTCGTATTTGGATGGAATCGCGAAATGATGGAGGGATTAACCCCTAAATCACGTAAATGGCGTGAAGAAGTTGATGAATATTGGGGCATTACACCGAGAGAAGCAATGCAAAAAATCGGAACAGAAATGTTTCGCAAACATATCGATGATAAGATATGGATAAAAGCCTTAATTCGTGAAATTCAATATAAATCCAACTCTCGTCGTATTGTTATTACTGATTGTAGATTTGAAAATGAAATTCAAGCGGTAAAAGATATGGGTGGTAAGATTATTTATGTTCAACGTGGTAATGAACCTGAATGGGCTCATAAATCAATTAAAGCATTTAAAGACCATAATAGTGAAGAATATCAATGGTTTAAAGAAAATAATATTCATGCAACTGATTGGCAATTATATGCCTTAAAGAAATATGCGGATTTTACTATTCATAATGATGGAACTTATGATGATTTATATGATGCAGTGGATAAATTACAAATATAATCAATAATATATTTTTATTTTATTGATGATATAATTAAACACAATATTACACAGTCAAAATATAATTGTGTAGGGTTGTGTAAGTCTTATATAAGACTATAAACTGAATGATGGAGAACTTACATAATAAAACATTAAAGTTTTTTATGATGTAAGACTATGTGGGATTCCATAGGCGACTTTAAGTGGAAAATGTATTTAAAGATGGTTATTTAAAACTGAAAATCAACTTAAAGAATGACATTATTAAAAATGGTTATTTCGGGGGGTCATAAATATACCTCTCGCAATGCATTATTATATTATAATTTATAATTTTATTATTAAAGATTTATTTTGATTTATTACCTTACCATGGGATGCGAGGGGAAATGTTAATTTTTAATAAATGGAATTTTATAATAATTATTTTAAAATTATTTAATTAATTATTTAATTATTAATTATTATTATAATAATAAACAAAAAAAACCATATAACCCTCGCATCCCACGGTAAGGTGTCATCTATTAAAAGTAATTAATAAAAAAGCGAACATATTTAAATCATATTATGCTAAGCGATGGATATATAACTACCCCCCGGAATTATCATAATAAAATAACTAACCAAAAAAACCATCATATTCTTTATCACTATCATTTTCATTAATTATGATAAATAATATTTTAATAATCATGAATATATTATATAATTATTATCTTATTATTGTGATAATTAAATACTTAATAATTATAATTTATGAGTTGCACCCCCTAATTGTTGATTATTTATATATGGGGTGCATTTTAATTATTTAATTTTATTTATAGTTTGTTATCTTATTAACGTGATAATTATATATTTAATAATTAAACATTTATGAGTTGCACCCCCTAGCACCCCTTTTTAACCTTTTTTAAAAGTTAGGAATTAAAAATAATTAATTAAAAAATAAATAATTAATTAATTAAATAATAATTAAATTATTTAATAATAGGTTTATAAAAATAGGGGGTGCAAGGGGTGCTAGAGGGTGCACCTGGTAAATTAAAAATTAATTATAATAATAAATAACCATAATTATCATAACAAACATAAAAATATAATAAAAATTATAAATAATAAGATTTATAAATATAAAATTACAAGGGGTGCACCTGGTATAAAAAAATATTAATTATAATAATAATTAGCTAACTTATCATTATAAATAATAATTAATTAATCAAAAAAACCATTATATTCACTATCACTTTCATTAATTTTACAATGTTTAAAAAGCAATTCAGATAAATTCTTATTTGCAAAATTAGTAAATACTTCTTTAAAAGAATAATTAATATAGGTTTTTAATGTATGTGAATCTTTAACTTTTTTAAATCCACAATCTAAATTAACAAATTCAGCATATGTTTTTTTATCAGTTGGTATAATATTATTTGATATGAAATTACTATTTTTACAATACTCTATAAATTCAGTATAAAATAATTTACCCTTTTCATTATTTTTAATATTAATAAATTTATCTAATCTGATAGATTCATACTCATTATAATATTTACTTGATTCTTTAATAATTTTATTATCTTTTAATAATGGATTATTTTCTTTATAAGCTTCATATCGTTTTTCAAATAAATATTCCATAAATAAAACTTCTTTTGGAATAGATAAACTAGCCAACATTTTATAAGATTCAGTAATAGGTCTTTCTTTAATAGGATTAAAATTAGATAGGTCAATTGTATTTAAATAATCATATAATTCAGCTTTAAATTCATTTGAATTAAATATTTCAGCTACTTTATTCCAAAAATCAGCACCATATACTTGTTTATTAACAAATTTAGTAGTTGATTTAAAAACTACCCATCGTCTATCACTCGATTTAACATCTATTTGGATTGGATTAATTTTATTTGTAAATAGGATTAATAAAGCATAATTTTTAACTTGAATAGGTCTTATAAATTTCATATTAACAGTAAGTTTATCTTCAGTTATAAATTCTTTTAATCTATATTGTAAATCTAAAGATTTAAGTTTTATATATTTAAAAACAAATAATAGTAAATATCAAGATATCAAGTATTATCCTAAAGTTTTCAATATTTTAAAATAAATGATAGTAAATATAAAGATATTAAGTATTACATTTAAGTATCTATATTTAAAATAAAAATAATATAATAAAGAATAATTATTATATTATAAATAAATATGAATTCTGATAGTAATATATCTGAATCACAAGCTAATTTAAATATTAATTCAAATTCTAAAAGTGAATACTATAAAAAATGGTATGCTGAAAATAAAGCTAATAAATTAGCATATCAAAAAGAAAAAATAAAATGTGAAGATTGTGATGTAATGATATCACGTGTTAGTATGCCTGACCATAAAAGAAGTGCTACACATTTAAAAAATGTTGAAAAGGCAAACAAATATAATAATAATAAATTATTTGAAAAATTAGATGAATTAGATTCAAAATTTAATGAGATAAAAGAACTTTTAAAAAAGGAACAAGATGGAATGGTATAAGTTAAGAAATTGTAAAGTGCGTTCCATTCCAGAATTTAATTTACTTAAGTATAGTATATAAAAAACATAATGTCATTTATGTATTATACAAAAGACTCCGATGAATATTTAAACTTATTAAATAATTTTAAAGTTGCTGACAAATTACAAACATCTATTGGATTATTTACATCTATTGAACAGACTCATAAATTATTATCATTTGAATGGAATACAGTAAAGAATGATTCTATTAAAAATACTGAATTATATGAATTTGAAGATATGACTAAGATATTTATTAGACCACATTTTGATATTGATTTTAATTGGAATAAGATAAATGAAAAACTAGCAAATGATATTAAAGAACTTGCTTTATATAAAATTAAAGACCACTTTGATGTATCAATTGATGATATATCAATATCAGAATGTCATAGAGATGAAAAATGCTCTTTTCATATGGTTATTACTAATATGATGACTACAATGGAATCATTAAGTAAATGGTCAAATGATTTTAAACAAGAATTAGAAATGGACCATTTTGATTTATCAATATACAGATTAGGATTAAATAAATGGAGAATGTTAAATACAATTAAAAAAGTGACTAAAAATAAAAAATATACTGAAATAAATGCATTTAAAAAAATTACCAATCATGATGATTTAGATTTTTTTATTACTTATACTAATCCTGAAACTATGAAAATAATAATTTATAATTCTAAAAGTGATACTAATAATTTACCTAATTTAAAAAATGAGATAAATTATAATATATCGAATATTGATGATATTTTATATAAATTAGACTTAATTAATCCAAATCAAGTTGAAAATTATAATGATACAATTAAATTTATTTGGAGTTGTGTATCTAGTAAATCTGAATTAATTATTAATAAATGTAGAGATATTTGTAAATTAAATAAAAAATATTATGATGATGAATCTTGGTTTGATAAAATAGTTGAAAGTTATGATGATAAAAGTAATTTTACTATTGCAACTGCATTATATATGGCTAAAGAATCTAATCCCGAACAATTTAAATTAATTACTCAGAAGTATAAATATTCAGATGAAAATACAGATTTATTATATACTGCAATTAATAAAAATTCAGATTATCCAATAGCTAAATACTATTGTTTTAAATATCCTAATACGGTCCTTGTATATAAAGGTGATATGTATTATTATAAAAATGGATTTTGGAGATTTATGGATGATAATAACTTTTCAATTAAGAAGACATTAGCAACAAGTTTTTATGATATATTTAATAATGAATTAATAAAATTAAAAGAAGAACAAAATAAATTAGATGATAATGATGAAAATAAAAATAAACGTAATTTATTAAAATTTCAAATAACTAATCTAAATAAAATATGTTATAAATTACATAGTAGTGGTAGTAAAGAATCATTAATTAAAGAAATATGTGTTGCATCATCTAACGAGGATATACATTTTGATGAAAAAATAAATTTATTGAATTTTAATAATGGCACATTAAATTTAGATACAAATGAATTTAAAGAGCATGACCCATTAGATTATATAACTAAAATAATACCATTTAATTATAATCCAAATAAATATTCAAATAATGAAAAGAATAATATAATAAATAAAATAGCCTCTATTTTTCAATTAAAAGAAGAACTAGATTATATTTTATGGAGAATATCTAAGTGTTTTAAAGGTGGTAATTATTTTCAAGAAGCAATTTATTGGATTGGTGAAGGAAGAAATGGTAAAGGTATTTTATCTGATTTAGTATCTATTGTATTTGGTTCATATTATGAAACAATGAATATATCATATATAACATCAATAGATAAAAATGCAAATAGTCCTAATGCAGAATTATTAAAATTAAAAGGATGCAGAATAGTTATTATTAATGAACCTGATAAAAATCAACCAATAAATTCAATTAAATTTAAGTCTTTAACTGGCAATGATTTGATATCAGCAAGAGATTTATTTAAAAAATCTACTCAATTTATAAAATTTAAACCACAATTTACTCCATTTTTTCTTACTAACTCAACACCATCATTCACTACTTTAGATGATGCAATAATTGCTAGATTATGTATTGTTAATTTCCCATTTTATTTTGGTTATCCAGGAGATAATAAATATAATATTAATAATCCTAATCATAAATTACGTAATAACAATTTACTTAATGAATTAACTGAAAATATTGAAATATTTTTACATGTATTATTAGATTATTTTAAAATAAATAATTTAGATAAACCTAATAGTATAGTTAATTATCAAAAAAAAATGATATTAGAAATAAATACTGTAGCTGGGTTTTGTGCAGAAATAATTGAAGACGATTTAAATAATGGTAGAATTGGTATAGCAGATTTATATACATATTTTAAAGAATCACCATTTAATACTAATAATATGTCTCAAGTATTATTTACAGAAAAAATAAAAAAAATTTATCCTTTAAATGTATCAGATAAAAGAATAAGAATAAATAATAAATTACAATATTATTTAAAAAATAAAAAACTAAATCAAGATATACTAAATCAAACTTCAAACAATATATCGGATTTATTAGATATTATTGAAAGTGAAGAAGAATAAAAAACATGAAAGTTTAAGGTAATACATGATATCTTGATATTTGACTTTTAATATATTAAATAATAATATAATCATACACAATCTAACACAAACGATATTTAAAAATGTGTAGGTTTGTGTAAGTCTTATATAAGACTATAAACTGAATAATGGAGGACTTACATTATACTACATAACATTTATATTTATTATGTAATATTATGTGGGATTTCCATGCCAACTTTAAGTTGAAAATGCATTTAAAGACCCTATTTTAAACTGAAAAACGACTTAAAGACCCTCGATAATTCAATTTTAAATATTATTTTTATATTTATTTAATATTTCCTTACCTTTTTTAGTATTTACTTTAACTAATCTACCTGATTCAGGATTAACAATTACAGAATATTTATTGTTTATATTACCACCTATTAATTTCTTAATAGATTTTTCAGCAGTTTTATTAACTTTATCTGTCATTGATTTAATATTTTCAACACCTTTATTTTTTGCTTCATTAATTTTTTGGTCAGGTAATTCATTAACTTTTTTACTAATATCCTTACTGGTTTCAACTGCATTATTAATATCTTTTTTAATTTCATTTGTTGTATTAATTAAACCAGATTTAACCTTTTCTTCTAAATTAGTTGCAGTTTGAGTTAAATTGCCAGTTAAATTAGTTAATTTTCCCTTTAAAATGTCATAATTTACAGGATTAAATGGTAATGTATTAGATATAGAACCATCTGTAATTTTATCAGTAATTGAACATACACTATTAGTTAAAAATTTAGAAAATTCACATGGTATATTCATTATTGGAACTTGTTCTCCTAATTTCTCTGCTAAAAATGCTATATTGTTTCTTAATAAATATATATTTCCAATTAGTTCATTATATTGAGATATTGGATCCGAACCTGATAATGGCGATTTTGATATTGGAATATTCGAATTAGACATATTTATTATATTAATACAATTTTTTATTTAAAATTTATTACATTAATACAATTTTTTTATTTAAAATGTATAATATATTTTTATAAAAACCAAAAACTAAAAAACTATTTAAAGACTTATACTATTTAAAGACATTTTAACAATTTATAATTAATTAAAATGGTTAAAAAAAATATTAAATCTACAAAACAATCTGAGTCTTCAATTCTTGATAAAATGAAATCAGCAGAACCTATTAGTAATAAACCAATTGAATCAGTAGTTTTAGATAATAATGTTGAACCTGAAATAGTTAAACCTACTAAAACTATTAAAGTTAAAAAAACAAAAGGAAATGTTGAACCGAAATTGGCACCAATGGAAACTATTCCAGAATCATCACCAATTAATGAACCAATCAAGAAAAATATAAAATTAAATATTGAAAACACAAAAAAAGTAAAAAAAAATAAACAAGAAATAAATGATAATGAATCAATGGAATCAATTCAATCAAATACATCCAATATAACCCAACCAGTTTCACCAAAAAAGAGAGGTAGAAAACCAAAAGATAAGGTAGGAGTAATAATATCAAATACAATTGATAATGAAAATGATAATATAATTATACATTTACCAATAAAATCCAATAATATAAAAAATAGTTTAAATGATAATGATATATTCAAATATAATCCAATAGTATCTGAACCAATAGGTTATTCAGATAATATAGCAGGTTCATCAGTAGACCAATATCAATTTATAAGTCAAAAAAATAATCCAAATAAAGATTCTGAATTAATTGGAGATGGTCCTAAATTAAACTCAACTTTTTGCGTATATCCATTTGATGAAAAAGAAAAAGATATTTTTGATGTATTAGATAATGAAGAATCGAATAATTTAGCAGATACAACAGAAAGTGTAGTGCCCGAAATTCAACAACAAATAGATAGTAATATTCAAATAGAACATAATCAACAATGGTTTAAAAATAACACAATTGTTAATTCACCAAATGAATGTTTAAATGTGATATCAGATACAAATAAAAAGGGATTTAATCAAATAATGGACCAAATTAAAAAGCAACGTGAAATAGATTTTGAAAATATGAATATAAAACAACATAAAAACACAGTTGAAAAATGTTTAATTCAATTTGAAGAAGCTAATAAAACTAATTCTTATCCAAATAACACATCGATTTATTGTTGGTGGTGTTGTCATCCATTTAATTCAACACCATGTTCATTACCACATGAATATAAAAATGGAACTTTCTTTGTATCAGGTATTTTCTGTTCACCAGAATGTGCTACAGCATATAATTTTGATGATACTAATAGTGGATGTGATGTTTGGGAAAGATATTCTTTATTAAATTTCATGTATAGAAAGATTTATAATGATAAGAAAATAAAAATTAAATCAGCAGCACCGAGACAAACATTAAAAATATTTGGTGGTAATTTAACTATTAAAGAATTTAGGTTGCATAATTCAAATTATGAAATGAATTATAAAATTATAATGCCACCAATGACATCGATAATACCAGTTCAAGAAATATCATCTTTAGAAAAAGGTTATTCATCTAAAAATGAAAAGAAAATGGTTTTATTAGAAAAAGATAAAATATCTACTTCTACATTAATGGAATCATCATCAAATCTTAGATTAAAACGTGATAAACCATTAAATAATAATAATACATTAGATAAATGTATGTTAAATATTAATAATCAAAGTATATCGGACGATATGTCTTTTACTAGTGAATTATAAT
>VFQS010001136.1_pt1 | contig 25502 bp, 25 predicted proteins | sample 3512361 | NCBI WGS metagenome assembly VFQS01 (sample SAMN10412375, study PRJNA504923) | tailings metagenome | isolation source: Relicate 1 Philex TSF3 active mining | place: Philippines
TTCCAGTCGCTTTGGTCGTTCAAGGGTGAGCCCATGCGAGCCGAGCGAATCATGGAGCGCGCCGGTTTGCAAAGCGACAAACCGATCGATGTGTTCAAGGTGAAGTCACGTGACAAGGGAAAAGCTGGAGCTGACCTTCCGTTGATGGCTTATAAAAAGTTGGTGGTCACTCAGCAGCGGCAAGGTCTCTACGCGTTGCCCTGCGCTGCGGAGTGACTACTTTTTCGGGCATTTTCTCAACGCGTTGTGTGTGACAACACACAAACCACATGGTTTGCCTCAGCAAGTCGAACGCAAAACCTTCGTATGCGACACACGCATAAGTCATTGCCACATAAGGCGTTCTGCGTGTGCCACTTCGTCAGTGTTCGCAGAAGTTTTGTGAGAAGAGAGAGCGGAGTATGAGATTCGGGGGCGTTACCGGCTCGGATGCTGGAGGGGCATGGCACACGTAGAATCGCGCCGGCCCCCGCACCAACTTGCGGTCGCCAAAATGAAAACACCCAACTGAGAACAGTTGGGCGTCTTGATATGGTGGTGGAAAGGCCACTTGTTTCGAACTCTTCTCCAGAACACCTGAGTAATGCTGCGGGTCAGTGAGGAAAGATTCGAGTGATTGTCCGTTTAACGCCATCCCCACCCATTTGCGATTACGCGCCGAACCCAAGGGTGAAAACGCCTACCTTGACTTCTCCCGCACACAGCGCCTTCATCGGAGTCCTGACAACTCCTGCGAAAGGATGCGAAACATGGACGGACGATGCATGACCCAAACCGAGCTGGCCGAACGCTGGCAGATCAGCGAAGCGACGCTGGAGCGCTGGCGAACCGAAGCAGGCGGTCCGATGTTTCTCAAACTTGGCGCCCAAGTCCGGTACCGCGTTCATGACGTTGAAGCCTTCGAAGCAGAGGTCCTTCGTGAGTCAACCAAGTCGGACGGAGTCGTAGTCCAGCACGAGATCGTCAATCAACCGAAACGCCAACTTAAAACCACAATGCGCCCGATACGACCAATCACCATCTGGTTGCATGCCGGTCCTCGCCGCACCCGTTTGCGCCCAGGTTTCGCTGGCCGTACCCGGTGACGACGATTGCATCATCAAGCCAAACCCAATGCTTGGGCCTCGGCTTCCTGCTCCAGATAGACCCAATCCACGATCTCATCGTTTGGCATGTAGCCATTGACGAGCTTTTCCATCATCAGCCGGATGACGCCAACGTCGTTCACATTGAGCGCCATCTCCAGCGACCTGAGCTGACCTTCAAGCTCTTCCCACGGGATGAACTCCTCGTGAGCTTTCATGATTCTCGAGTGGGAGGTGGGCTTAGGATTGTCGCCAATTAGCAGTTCTTCGTAAAGCTTCTCACCAGGACGCAGGCCGGTGATTTCAATCTCAATGTCGCCGTCGGGGTTCTGCTCATCCTTAACGGTCAAACCGGAGAGCTCGATCATGCGGCGCGCTAGGTCCATGATCTTGACTGACTGGCCCATGTCGAGCACGTACACGTCACCGCCTTTGGCCATTGCGCCTGCCTGGATCACCAGCTGCGAAGCTTCAGGGATGGTCATGAAGTAGCGGGTGATTTCAGGATGCGTCAGTGTGATCGGTCCTCCGTCACGGATTTGCTGCCTGAACTTCGGCACTACCGATCCCGATGAACCCAGTACATTGCCAAAACGGACCATGCTGAATTTGGTACCGGGGTTGGTTGCAGCAATTGCCTGCAGGGCCATTTCTGCCAGTCGCTTGCTGGCGCCCATGATGTTGGTCGGACGCACCGCCTTGTCAGTGCTGATCAGCACAAAGTCTGAAACGCCGTTTTCTGCCGCTGCCTGTGCTGTTTTGAGGGTTCCGAGCACGTTGTTTTTTATGCCCTCGGCCGGATTGTGCTCGACCAGCGGCACGTGCTTGTAAGCTGCAGCGTGATAGACCGTGTTCGGGTGCCAAGTGGACATGATCTCGTGCATGCGCTCGTTGTCTTGAACGGAGGCCAACAAAGGGACGAGAGTGATTTCGCGGCCAGAGATTTTTTCTTCGAGCTCCTGATGAATGCCGTAGAGTGCGAATTCACTCTGCTCTATCAGCAGCAATTTGCTTGGCCCCACGGAGAGGATCTGGCGGCAAAGCTCGCTGCCAATCGACCCGCCAGCGCCCGTCACCATGACGACCTTGCTACGGACGTTCATTGCCAGCAAGATGTGATTGGGCATCACCGGCTCGCGACCAAGCAGGTCATCGATGTCCAGTTCGCGCAGATCGGAAATGCTGACCTTGCCTTGGGCAAGTTCGGTTACGCTGGGCAGTGTCCGAACAGCAACCTGAGCACTACGGATCTCATTCAGGATTTCGTTTCTGCGCTTGCGGCTCAGATTGGGCATGGCAAGCAAGACATCGCTGATGGTTAGCGTAGGCACCAGACTGGCCAAATCCGCAGGGTTGTAGATCGGCTGGCCGTTGAGCACATGGCCATGCAGACGATCGTCGTCGTCGAGAAAGCCGACGACCTGCATCTCATGGCTATTGGCCATGGCGGCGACCAACTGACGGCCGTTGCGCCCCGCACCGTAGATGAGCACCTTGGGGCGTGAAGCATTCTTAAGAATGCTCTGGTACTGGTCGCCGAGCCAAATGCGTGCTAAGGCTCGAGATGCGCCAACAAAAAGCAGGAGGAGTATTGGCTGGATGATACCGACGGTACGAGGAACGTCCTGAATTCCAATCGCTGTGAATACGGACACATAAAGCAAACCATAGATACTGATTGCCCTGGCCACCGCTAACAAGGCTGGCCAACCGCTGTAACGAAAGATGGCCCGATACAGCCCTGACACGATAAAAACAGGCAAAGCAATGGCAATGGAAGTCACGACTGCCCAAAAGGCATTCCCTGACAAAGCGACAAATTCGCCGAGCCGAAGATAGTAGGCCAACCAGACGGTCAGTACGCACAAGGCGGTATCAAGCGCCAAGACGACAAATCGCTTGGCCCATCGTGGTAATGCCAACATTGGCATCGCAAAGTTTTGCAAGAGCATTCTTACTCCAGTCAATTCGGCTGGTTAGTGGGAAACCCCATCCCGACGCAGGACTTTCAGCAGCGTCAACCACAGAATCCATAGATCAAATCCGAATGAACGCCTTTGCAGGTACTCAGCGTCCAATTTGACCTTGTCGGGAATCGGCAATTCGTCCCTGCCGTTAACCTGTGCCCAACCCGTAAGACCCGGCACCAGTTCGTGAACGTCCGCATCGGTACGCAAGGTGATCAGATCGTCCTGATTGAAAAGGGCTGGTCGCGGACCGACAAAACTCATGTCGCCTTTGAGGATGCTCCATAACTGAGGCAGTTCGTCGAGACTTGTCTTGCGCAGGAAAGGACCGATCGGTGTCAGCCAATCCCTGGGATTGGCGAGCAAATGGGTAGCAACGGTAGGTGTGTCAACCCGCATGGTCCGGAACTTCGGCATCATGAAAAGCTTGTTGTGTCGCCCAACCCTGGATGACCAATACAGCGCGGGCCCCTTGGATGTGATACGGACAAGCCCCGCAATCATCAGGATGATCGGAAGAAACAGCACCAGCGCACATAAGGCGCCGGTCTTGTCCAGAAGGCTCTTGGCTAACATTGTCGACCTATCGGCATAATGCCCTGTCTGAGGGCAGCAGTTTTTCATACAGCCTCAAGGTCTCGCCGATCACCCGATCCGAACTGAATTCCTCGGCAGCTATTGCAGCACCACGGCCACCCATTCGATCACGCAGTTCAGGAGCCTGGATGAGCTGCTTCAGCGCCTCGGCAAGTTGCGGAACGTCGCCGACAGGAACCAGAAAGCCGTTCTCCCCATGGCGCACCACTTCGCGGCAACCGGGCGTATCGGTAGTCACAATCGCAAGGCCACATGCAGCAGCTTCGATAAGCGATTTCGGCAGACCTTCCCGATAGGAGGGCAGGCACATGACATCTATCTTTTCCAGCAATCCGGGAATGTCTTCGCACCAGCCCAGCCACTCCAGCCCCTTCCGGCCATGCCAAGCTTCAAGCGCCTCTATGGGGATCGACGTCGGGTTCATCGGGTCAGGGGCTCCAACCAGAAGCAACCGCGCTACCACACCCTCGTCATGCAGCCGGTGTGCGGCCGCAACATACTCGTTGACGCCCTTGTCGCGCAACATGCGCGCCACGAGGGCGATCACGGGAATCGGGTTGTTTCTGGCCACCGGCCTGAACCGGTCGAGGTCTACGCCGGCTCCCCGAATCAGCACCGCATCGGAAGCGCGGACAGCTCCCCAATTCACGAAACTCCTTAAGTCGTCACCGTTCTCGAAGACGACACAGCTGCGGCGCGGATTCGCCAGAAACCGATAGGCCATTCGGACGAAAGGCCGCAAAAGGCGTGCGCGCCGATCTTCCGAAGAAAAGATGTAGCCCATGCCCACCGGCGCATTAACAATCGCCGGTACACCGGTGAGAAGTGCAGCGGCAGTTCCGTAAAGGATCGGCTTTGGTGAAACATGGTGCACAAGGTCAGGCCGCTCACGACGATACAACGCCACGATCTGCCGGAACTGTCGCAGTTCGGTCAGCGGGTTCATGCTCCGGCGCTCGAACTCCAGGCCAATGAAACGCAGGCCGGCAGCGCGAATACATGCGCCATGCTCCCGCTCCCGGGCCACGATGACGACTTCGTACCCTGCGGCCTGGGTAGCGATTGCCCGCTCGATGAAATGCGAACAGAAGAACCAGTCCTCGGTCAGCAGGTACAGGATTTTTTTTCTTTCCGCCATTTCCGAGCTAACCGCCGGCGCTGGTCGACCGGCGCGCTGCAGAACGCTGGCGCTGTGTCCGGAACAGCCACGAAAAGGCCGGGGCCGGCAGGACACGGTGCAACACCAGCCATACCAGATACAGCGATAACGGATATCTGGACGGCCTGCTGGACCATTCACGCCATAGGCGGATCAGGTTCGGCCAGCGGTAGGTGGATTCATGGCGAGTCTGGACTTCCGACCACAAACGCCCGTGCAGCCGGTTCGATTTCGAGATGAGCATGCCGCTGCTGCTGACGCGATAGTGGAACAGCGGTTGCGCCACTCGCTGGCCGTAGTAGCCGAGTGTCCCCAGGCGAATGTTGAACTCCCAATCCTCGTAGCCCTGGCACATGCTTTCGTCGTAGCCGCCGGCCTCGGTCCAAAGTCGCTTGGGCATCAGCAGGCAATACGGCAGCTGATTCAGAGACAACTGCTCGAAAAAATTGTAATGCTTCTGAAGTACCCCCGACGCCTCGCCTTCAAGCTGGAGGTCGCAAAAGACAAAGCCCGCATGGGCCGATGACTTGAACACCTGCATCATCACCTCTAGGGCCGTCGGCTCCAGCCAGTCGTCGGCATCCAGCGGCAACACATACTCGCCGCGAGCCGCCCGGAAACCGGCATTGCGCGCGGCCGGCAGGCCAGAATTGGGCTGACTCACAACGGTAACGCCTTCCAGCGCAGCCAGCACCGTACAGGTATACGACTCGGTGGAGCCATCATCGACGACAATGATCTCCAAGTTCGTCCAGGTTTGCGCCTTTACCGAGGTAACCGTCTGCGCAAGCGTTGCACCGCTGTTGTAGCAGGGAATGACTACACTTATGAGTTCCGTATCATTCTTCATCGCCGACGACAGTCCGCCCATATTTCCCCCCAGAGCGTGAGGGTTTCAACTGCCTGCAGATCGGCCGCAGCGAGTTCCGCATGGAACTCTCCCAGCCGATGCTCGATCTTGTGGTCGTCATCGGAAAAATAGTTGACCCCGAGCTCCCGCCGCAGAGGCATCTGCCAGTCGCGTTCGAACAAGGGAACGCGAACCAGGAGTCGCGGGGCCCGGCTGGCGCTTTGCAGATCCCGCAGGAAGCCGACCCGGTCTGCTACATGCTCGAGCACGTTCGACAACACGATGACGTCCCAACCGCCGGACGGCACTTCACGCGTTGCGTCACCATCGACAAAGCTCAGATTCGGCGGGTTCTCTGCTGCACGTGCCTGGGCAAGTCGCGGTTCATTCATGTCCATTCCTGTCACCACGCAACGAGGACGCTCACAGGCAATGCTGCGAGCCACAGCTCCGTAACCGCAGCCCACATCCAGCACCCGCTCGCCATCGCCTATCCGGTCGACGAAAAACTGGTGGTAGCGCATCAGGCGATGCTTGGGATGCTCGTTACCCCCATAGGCCATCGCACGCTCGTTGATCACCCATTCCAGCTTGTCCTTGAGGATCAGTAGCCTGCGCAAACCGTCGGCCGGAGAAGGGGAGCGGGAATCCAGCACGAACAACCCGGTCAGAAAACCAGTGCGCAGGCGTCCGGGGATGAGACGCCAGATCCAGCCGACGGCATTCGCCAATGCCAGCAACAGAGATTTCAATTGTGAGACTCCAGTAAATGTTGAAAGACTTGGCGATGCCGCTCTATCCAGTGGACGATCTCGAATTCCGACTCGGCGCGATGCCTTGCTGCGAGGCCCATCGATACCGCCTTCCCCGCAATCTCGACCATGCCGGCACCGATAGCCTCGGGATTCGGCGTGTGCACGACATTGTCCCAACTCTCGGGTACCGGCATGCCGACGCCGGCATCGGGCCCCACCTGCTCGGGAACGCCGCCGCTGGCCGAATAGAGAATCGGGAGACCGCAGGCCATCGCCTCGATCACCGTATTCGGGCACGGATCCAGGTACTTGGTCATGATGTAGGCATCGGCAGACTGATAGATGGCCATCGCAGCATCCTGAGCATAAGCACCCAGGAAATCCACGTGACCGGCAATGCCAATATTACGTGCTAGCTGCCGGCTGGCTGCCAGAGCGGAATCCTCGACCCAGCCTGCGATCAACAAACGGCAGTCGAGACCGGCATCGCGGGCAGCCCGCAAGCCCGCAATCGAACTTTCCAGGCGATATGCCATGTGCGCGTCGATCCTGCCGGTCAGGAGAAACGTAAAAGGGCGATCCACGCGCACCGCGGCCGGACGAAACCGGTGCTGCGTGTCGATTGCATTGAACAGCACCCCGCCCGCGCCCTCTCGTTTGCCGAGGAAACGGTCGGCGGCACGCCGGCAGAACTCGCTTTGCCAGAAAACGTGGTCGGCACGATGATAGGCCGCCGCCATGATGCCGTTCATTTTTTGCCAGTCACCGGCATACCAGCCCGGATAAAACACCCCGTTCTGGTTGAGAACGATCGGAATTTTTCGCCGCCTCAGCCAATCGAGCGCAACCGCAGAAAGATAAGGCGCGTTGGACAGGAGGTATACGAGGTTGTAATGCAACCGACTCTCCGGAAAATGCTCGGAAAGACGCTTTATCTTGACCAGCGGGCCGCCCAGATCGCCACTGCGCGCACCACCGTAGAACAGCCGGATCGGGCCTTGCCCCCCCGATGTCAGCGAGGAAGCAAGAACGCTTGCCGTCTGCGCGGAACGCCAGCCGGCCCGCAGCAGGTTCTTCCTCCACGAGTCACTTTTCAGTGCGGTTATCACCGGCTGAGATCCTCTGCTCGCGCCGCCTATTTCTGGCCATCACCGGGTCGGCGCGCCACGGCCATCACCATGTGGGCGACCCAGGTGCCCGGCACGAACGGTGCTAGTACAGAGGCCAGCGCGCGGGTTAGGACCCAACCGTAGGGCAGGCCAAAATCATGGTGAAGCATGCGGAGTACGCCCTGGCGCTTGTGAATGGGATGCACCGACAGCACATCGAAACCGCCGATCTCCAACTCCCTTGCCAGTTCGGCACGAGTAAAACGGTACTGGTAAAACCTTACCGAGCGCCCCTCGTTCGCCACCGGCTTGCTGTTGCCACGCAGGGCATGGCGCAGATTGTCCATCGGCACCGTGATGAAGAGCATCCCACCCGGCTGGAGCACACGATATGCCTCGCGAATGCAATCCTGGGGGCCCGCTTCGAAATGCTCGAATACGCCCCACGAAAAATAGGCATCAAGCTCGCCATCACCGAAGGTGGTCTGGCGGATATCGCCAGATCTGAACTCGGCCTCAGGAAAGCGCTCTTGCAATTGAGTAATCGTTTTGTCGCTGATATCCAGCCCGACGGTACGAAAGCCCTGACGATCGAGCGCAAGCACCCAGTCGCCGAGGCCACAGCCGCCATCGAGCACGCGCGCTCCCTTCGCCAAGAGCGCCAGATGTGGTGCCATCAATCGGTACTCGTCCTGACGCAAGACCTTCTCAATTCTGCCTTGCGGCCCCCCCTCCTGCTCCCAGATGCGGGTCCAGTGGCTGGCAATGAAATCGGTTTCGCCGAGACTGGCCGTGTCGTCAGCCGGCATGTAGTCCTTACGCATAGACGTATCCTGGATAGGGTTTCGGTTGTGTAACGCTTTGCGGGCCGTGCCAAAAACTGCTCATGACTGTAGGGCCGGCTGATAGACCTTCGCCCAGTGTTCCCTGCCCACGACATTCCAGTCGGTCACCAAGGCGGCTTCACGTGCCCGTTCGCACAGTCCGGCCAGATCACTGCCATGCAGGAGATGCATCGCCTTGTCGGCGATCTCGCCCCCTGTATCGCCACGCACCAGTCCGCCCGTGACATCGTCCCGGATCAGGTCTTCGGCCATGCCCACTGAAGTCGACACCACCGGCACGCCACTCGCCATGCCTTCCATGATGCCCTTGGGGCCGCCCTCTTCGCGGGAGGTCACGAGGTAGAGGTCAAGCGCATGGTAGCAGTCGGCAATGTCGGCCTGGTTCTTGATGAAGGTATGCACGAAGGGAATCTGCCGGCGCGTAAGCTCCGCCTTGACGTAGCCGCGAGCCGGCCCGGTCAGCAGGACCGCGACGGGCAAGTCACGCGCCATTTTCTCAACGGCCTCAACAAACAGATCTGGCCCCTTGATGAGCTTCGGTTCCATGCCATCGCCCCAGCCCACGCCATCCTTCTGAAAGGAGCCGATGACGATCTGGTCATCGCGAAAGCCGAAGCGCGCCCGCGCAGCTGCCCGCTCGGCCGGGCTCGGCATTCGGAACGCCTGCGTATCAACCCCGATGGGAATGCGCACCAGTTTCTCCCGCGGCACACCCCACGCCAGAAGCCGATTCTCGATCAGCGACGCAGCGGTAATCACCTTGGTCAGCGCTGGTACGCTTTCCAGGAACGCATCGATGTGGCGAGCGACCTCGGGGCCGTCGTCGGGCTTGCCGTGGAAGAACGACACGGCGAACCGGGGGCGCCGCGGCAAGAAACGCCCCCAGTCCATCCACATGTACTGGGAACCGAAATGGACAACCTGCGAGCCGAACGCCCGCGGGATGACATCGGTCGTATCGACGGTAACCTGGCCGGTCAGCCCGTTCACAACGTCCCTGATGTGCTCGCCATCCCAGCGAATAGACCAGTCGGCCTTTTCGACCAGAAAACTGACAGGCGCGCCACTCTTTTCGACCAGACCGCAGCGGGTTCCAACACTCCAGCCCGTGGCCTTGAGCCCGTTTCTGGCCTGACGCAGCGCATCCTTTAGCATGGTTTCTGAATCCGTAGTCGATGGGTGTTCATTGCTACATGGGCAACTGGTTGCGTAGTACTTGCCAGGGAGAGCGCCACAGGCGGCGCTGCCGGACGATTTGCTCGCGCCGACTCAGCAATTGCGCAAACAGCTCCTGATAGGCCTGCGTCGTGTGCATTGCGGTATGCGGATACTCCGCCATACGTGGCACAAGGCTGCGATAGGCATCGATGTACCTAACCAATGCCGATTCGAATTCCCCGGCGGCGAACTCGACACCATAACCTGCGCAATATTCAGGCAGGCAGCCGCTGCGTAGGTAGAGCAGCGGCAAGCCGCAAAGCGCACCTTCATTCTGGTGATTGCCGCCTGGCTCGTTGATTGAGGCCGTGACATAGCCATGATGGCGACGCAATTCATCAGCCAGTTCCGGCCCATCGAGCGGTGCAACATGGCGCGCATGCTTGAATTGAAAGTCCTTGGGAAGGTTGCCAATGTAGGTAAATTCGATGCGCCCCTGCCATTCCGGTCGGGCCAGCATGGCATCCAGCTGTGAATAGACATCGAAGCCCTTCATCCAGTTGTTTCCCCAGTGATGGGTTACCAGCTTCAGGGGGCCTTCTCCAGCCCAGGGCTGGTAGCCGTTCGCATTGAAGATGCGCGTATCGGCACCATTCGTGATGACGCTGCGCGAGGCACCGGATGTCCTGTCCCACAGGTCGAGGTCCTGCAGCCATCTGCCGACGAAGACCGTATGGTCGGCGCAATAGTTGGCGCCCCGCAGCTTGCGGTTCATGCCATGGCCATTCTTGCGCTCGTCGCACTCATTGATACGATGAACAACGATGGCGCGCGGATTCTTCTGCATCAGATAGCGCAGCACCGCGCCAGTGGTGAATGTGACGTTGGGATGCCGCCAGCGTGGATCCATGACCAGGATCAGATCCACATCCGGCGAGTCGAGGGTTTCGACTACCGTATGGCCGGCGACGGTCATGGCTTCGCTCAGCGCCTTGACGAAGCGGTTGCCACCTCCCCATGGGCCTGCCGTCGTGTGGAATCCGATTGCGAGTTTCATTGAACGGCTAGCACATCGGAAATTCGGATCTGGGACATGCCACCTTACCGGGACAAGCTGTTCCTGATTGCTCGCAGTGGAAACTTGAGCATGTTGATGACGTCCCGTCCAAACGCCGAGATACGGTCACCGGTAGTAGGAAATACTGCCCAGACGGGGGTATTCAGATAGCGGTCGCAGGCATCGTAGAAATCGACTGAAAGCGGGTCGATCCGGAAGCGATGCTTCATCGAGCCGCGCTGATGCGCCACCAGCGGCTGGCCGTCAAGCTGAAATTCGTCGTGATACGGATTGCAACCCCGGAGTGCCTTAGCCTGCGGACTTGTCGGCTTGACAATATCGAGCGCCAGATAGGGAATCCGGTGATCGTGCAGATAGGATGGCACTTGCCAACCGGTGTCCTTGACCACGAAATAGCCGACCGGCAACTGATATAGTTCCGACAACTCCGGCGTCGTCACTTCGATGAAGTTGTCCTTGTCCGGCATGACCGTCAGGCCGGAGAAGTCGTACTGGGGCGACATCGCCATCCAGGTTGTCGACGGCTTCTTCTTGTACTGCTGGTATTTCGTCTCGCCGGTACTGAACCCGCCGATATCCTCCAAGCGCGTAGCCACCACGCCGACCGCCTTTTCACCGATCAGCAGCTTGCTGATGGCGATATCCCAGTCCTGCATCAGGATCGTGATGTCGGTGTCCGAGATGATGTTGATTTCCCCCGGCACGAAATTGGCGATAGCGGCGTCAATGGATTTGGCGTGGCCGATGGAACCCCTGCCGAATTCCATGGCGACTGCCTGATCAACGCCCTTGTTGCGGCTGAGTACCTGATGCGAATGGCGATCGAGGCAGTAAGCGTAGAAGCGCAGGCTTGACGGATCACTGCACAGACCGAGGTAGTTCTCCCGCACGTAGTCGAAATAGCGCAGCGAATTGCTCGAAACCGTGGCGTGGATGTTGATGTTCATCGCACTACTTCTCCTGCCAACTCAACTGTGTTGTCCGCCGGCGGCACAAGGTCAGACCAGGATGCAGCGGGATGGTCATCATTTCCCATGCATCGGTCTGGCGGGAAAAACGGTCGATCGCCAGATAGCCATCGCCACAGCGCTCCTGGCTGGTTGCCGCCTGATCGATGGGATGCGTGTCGTGCAGAAGAATCAATCCATGCGGGCGAAGCAGGTCTTCGTAATGGAGGAAGTCGTCCTGCACGGCTTTTTCGGAATGGTCGGCATCGATGAAGATAAAGTCGAAGGTTTCACCCTGCTCCTTCAATTTCTTGGCATAACCCACGGAATCGGAACAGACGAACTTGGCCTTCGGGCTGCTGACCATGTATTGGCCAGCGCCGGGCGAGAGGTCGACGCCGGTCAGTTTTTTGGCATAAGGCAGCATCCGGTTGAACAGACCGCAGTGAAAGATGCCGACCTCCAGGTAGTTCTCCGGGCGCATGACGCTCGCCAGATGCAGGATGAAATCCTGGTGCCACTTGTGGTCGACCTTGCCTTCGGTACGAAGCACGACCGTCTCGAGACCGAGCAACTTTTCAACGGCGCCAAGGATGCGCCTGCGCACGGAAAACCAGCGTTCATTTCCAGGATGCAGCATAGCGTGCGATCTCCTCAATCATGTCTTTAATCGTTGGCGGACTGGAATAGCCCGCATTCCTCCACAACTCGGCGTTGAGCTTCGGGTTCATCGTCGCCAGCGTGCGGTCTATGGTCTGTGGTGCCTCGGTCGGCAAAATGGCGACATCGTCGCGGCCGAATGTATGGGCAAATATCTTCAGCAGCTCGAACTTCGTCAGCGAATCTGCCGGCACCACGTGCGTATCGGCCACCCCGGGCCACCCAGAGTTGAGCAGCCCATTGCAGATTCTGGCGAAGTGCAGCGTCGTTACGCCGTTCCAGTGATGGTTGGTATAGCCCTGAATCGTGGTGCCCGGCTTCTGGGCCAGAAACCAGTTGAGCAAGGAAAAGGAAGAGGCCAGTTCCAGGCCGACAATCGAGCAGCGCAGATTGATGACGTTGGGGCTGGCGACTTCGCCAAGGCTCTTGCTCAGGCCATACAGGTCGGTTGCATCGTGCCTGTCCGTTTCCACATAGTGACCACTTGCCCCCGAATACACACAGTCGGTGGCGATCTGGACCACCTTGCAGTTTGCGGCCTCGGCAGCCTGGGCCAGCATCACCGCGAACAGTGCATTGGCTCGCAAGGCCGCCTCCCGGTCCGGGAGCGAGCTATCGCAGATACGCTGCTTGATTCGGCCGATGGCATTGATGACCAGATCGAAACCCGAACACAACCCAGTCAGCGACGTTACGCTGGTATGGTCGACGTCAAGCGCCACCCATTCCACCGATTCCGTCACCCGCTCCAACTGTGCGGGCGCGCGGCCTGCGCGCGTCGTGGCCCAAACGGCAAGTTCCGGCTGCGCGGCAAACCAGCGCATCAGCGCCGCTCCCAGCATGCCGTTCCCGCCAAGAATGAGTACCTTCTTCATATTCTCCTCAACTGTGTTCCTGCTGCCCGACCGAAGCCCCTTGCGGGAGGAACGTAACCTGGCCGTCGCCTACAAAGTTCAGAATCGTATCGGCCGCCACCTTCATGGCTTCACGGTGCGTCACGGCAACAATGGTCACCGATCCACGCAGGGATTGCACGGTGTCGATGATGGCACGCTCCGACTCGTTATCCAGATTCGCGGTGGCCTCGTCCAGAAGCAGCAGGCGCGGCTTGCGCAACAAGGCGCGCGCTATCGACAGGCGCTGCTTCTGCCCCGCCGACAACCCCGCTCCCTGTTCGGCAATCCGGTATTCAAGGCCGCCGGGCAAGCCCTGAACGAAATCGCAATGAGCCAGTTCCAGCGCATCAAGCATCTCGGCATCGCTGATCTCCCGCCACTGCCCGAACATCAGGAAGTCGCGCACGCTGCCGGAAATGACGAAGGGATCGGGGCCGACATAGGAGGTAACGGACAGGACTCTCTGGCGCACATCGCCAAGGTCGTGGCTGCCATCCGGAAAATGCGTTACAACCTTACCTGTCTCCGGTGCAACAAGCCTCGACAGGAGCAGCAGAAGCGTGGTCTTTCCCACGCCCGAGGGCCCGAATACCACCGTGACGCCGCCGGCCGGAAGCTCGATGCTGACGTTTGCGAGAACCGGGTTGCCTTCGCTCCATGAGTAGCTGACGTCCTGCAGTGAAAACCCGACGCTATCGGGCCGGACAACGGACTCGTGACCTGCGGCGGTTTCGCGATCCATGCGACTCCTTACTGGCGAATAGTCTTCGCGGTACCATTTCGCCAGTATGTTGAGGCGCGGCCAGTTGCCTCTGATATTTGCCGTGACCCGGGCTGTATCGGACAAGGTCTGGAAGAAGCGCATTACCAGATAAAGGTAAGCCACCAGATCTCCCCTGTTCTGGCTGAACACACCACTGCCTTGCGTGGCAATGAGTGCAACGACCAGAATGCCAAGCACTTGCGGAAGCACTCCGCGTGCCGAAGCCAGCGCATAGTATTGGCGGGACGAACGCTCGTAGCTGCCGATAAGCCTTTTCTGGCCGGAAATCTCAGGGCCGAGGATGCCGTGAATGTGCAGGAAGATCGAGTTCTTCACGCCGCGCATCAATCGGTCGGAAACACCCGAAAGTGATTGCTGAATGGTTCCGGACGCTCTGGTGATGCTTTTATCCAGGCGACGGTGAAGCGGCGTGGCAACCACCAGCAACAGCAGCACGACTCCCGTCAGCACGGGAGAGTAATAGAGCAGCGTCAGCGACGACGCCACGAGCATGAGAACCCGCCCGACAAAGTAATGCACGGTACTCATCGCTGCGGCGCTACAGAGGACGATGTCGTTGAACAGGGTCGACACGCGCCCGGTTGAAGTGCTGCCTTCCCAGAGCGCCCACTGCGATATTTTCCGCCGCGCACTCGACTCGAAGGCAACCTGCGAAATACCGGTCGCCACACTGTTGAGCCAGGTGATGAGCGAGCGGCATACGCCGGCAAAAACGAACATCGTCGTTTCAAAGGCCAGCGACCGTATTGGTCCGAGCCAGGCGCTTTCATTACCGCCCTGGATCAGGCCGATTGAAACGAAGAAACGCTGCAGCGAAATGGCAAAGAGCAGGTCGAACGCAAAGGCAACCAGGCCGGAGGTTACGGCGAGCATCCCCCAGAGCCTGGCCGATCGGCCGCCCAGGGCGTAGGCGGCTTTCCAGTTGCGAACATCATCCTTTGAGTACATGGAGGGGTGCGCCGCTCAGCTCAAGTTACTCAAGGTGTCCGGAACCGTGCGCCAATCATCGCGCTGCCGGATGGTCGCGACCGTTTCCTCGATCAGGTGCTGCCTGTCGTCAACCGGCATGGCCCGGATTGATTCAACCATTTGAAGTACCTCGGAGGGCTTGTGGAATGCGGAAATGGTGGGCAACTCATCGATGCCGTAAGCTGCACAGTCCTCATCCCAGTTGCGCATGGCAAAGCAACCTCGGGCAGCGACCTCCACGTCCTTGATCCAAAGTGAATTGCGCGGGATGTATTTGCCGTCAACCAGCCACGGTGCATCCTCGGTGTGAATGTAGATCTGGATGCCATGAAGCGTTTCCAGATATTGCGAATAGCCCCCGGAACCGAGGACAGTGACCTTCAGCCCCATTGCTGCAAGTTCATCAAAGAAGATCTTCCGGTGAGGATGGAGCGTTCCCTGAAAACCAACCTCGATGGGACGCTGTACCCAGGCCGGGCCCGCATCACAATAGCGAGGCAACATGCCCATCCGGACAAACTTGGTCGGCAAACCGCGCTCAGCGCAATAATCGGCCCACCACTTGGTGGTTAGCATCAGCGAACTGATGTTGAGCTTCTGCTGGAACTCCACATAGCACCCTCTGGTCGGCGAATCATCGATGTATGCCTGCCAGGGATCCTGGTCGTAAATCGCCATCGGCCGTCCGTCGAGCAGTTTGCTGACGGCATCGAGGTTGCTTGCCAGCGTTCTTTGCTTCAGAACGCTCAGCACGAGATCGTAGTTGCGGATTCTGACAAAGGGGTTCCAAACGATCTGTCGCAACGGCAACATCGTGACGGCAAATCCTATCTGCAGCGTTTCCAATAACTGATGCTGATAGCAGTTTTCGCGAATATACGCGACGCTATCAACCAGCAGCAGTAGTTTCCTTTTAGCCACGATGCGAGTTGTCCGAAAGCTTGCCATCCGAGCCCGGTTCCGTTTCCGGCCCGATACGGCAGTCCACTTGTGCTGTCTCAACGCCCTGTATCCGGCATACACGCGTCGGGAGATACCCCGTATCAACGAGTTGCCCCGCCGATGCATAGCTTCCAGAAATGACGCTGCCGCGATCGGACCAGGTCGTCAGCGAGTGATATAGGCCTCCGTCCAACACACCGATCATCGGTTTGATCTTCATCGCCTCGGCAAAATAATCCGCCTCTACAAAGCCCTCGCGGGCTGCCAGCTGATCGAACACTTGTCGCAGGAGTGAAACACGCTGCAGAGCAGGCAGCTTGGGATGAAGATTGGACACGTACATCCCCGGGAATCCCTTTGCAGTCTTGAACCATGCGGTCTCATTCGTCACCACATTGCGCAGAGACACCTGCGATCGCTCGACGTGGAAGGGCAGGAAGCGCAGACGCTTGTCGAAACGCCAACGATGCCTGACCGAGAATTCCTGCGTCCTCACTGCCGAGGCACTTGGCTCCGAATCGAGAAATCGCTCGCTCATGGCAAGCGGGACCAGGTCGGAATGCACCAGGTCGGATTCGATGATGTAGAGGAATTCGCATGGAAAGGAGGCGAGTTCATTCACATGGTCGAGCACCCATTTGATCGCAGACCAGTAGCCAAGATTTTCCGCGCAGGCGCAGATATGCACCCCTGCGGGTAGCAGAGCGAGGTGATCCTTGTAGGTCGAAGCATTGTCGAACACCACCAGTCGATCTGTCAGTCCAAGGACGGAAAGTCGGTCCACCACGTTTTGCGTTACGGTCACCGCCATGTCCCTGCGTGACGTGTCACGGGAACAGGTGACTAGCAGGAAGAGCGTTCGCTCCGGCCGCACTGCTGTCATCTAATCGCTCGCCATTCCTCGGCCAGAATTCCCATGCAAACGAGGTCCTGAAACCTTCCGTCACGGAAAATGGCTTGCCTTTCACGGCCTTCCTCGACAAAACCGAGCTTCTTGTACAGATTGATGGCCGGAGCGTTGGTCTCCATGGTCACCAGTGCCAGACGCTGAAATCCGCACTGATCGAAAAAATACTTGAAGAAGTAGCGGTATATTTCGGTTGCGTACCCCTGACCGCGAAGTCCTTCCACGATATCCGCACCGACGAATGCATTGCGATTCCATGGGTCGATTCGATCGACCCGGAACACGCCAACGAAGGTGCCGTCGTATCTGAGGCGCGCCACATAGCGTCGCGACGTTCGCGAAGTGGAAACCGCCTTGAACCAAGCGTCCTGCGACTCCTGGGAAACGTGTGCGATATCCGTCAGGCGATACAGCGTGGTCTCCTCGTTATGAAGCTGGCGCACCTCCTCGGTGTCGGCCGACTCCATGATGTGGATCGCAAGGCGCTCGGTCCCGTTCAGTGCATTCGCCATATTCACATCTCCTGTCCGTCAGTCAGCGATCGCGCGTAGTCTTCGGCCTCGGCATCGCGCTTGTCGCTCGTCACGAAGCGTTCGAATGCACGCTCGAAGCGGTCATCTCCGTAGTCGAAGTGCGTCCGCAACCGCCAGCCCGCTGCCATGGCACCGATCAAGGCCCATGAGCGCGGCACATCGCGTTTTTCGAGCCAGACGGTCGCGCACTGTTTGATGACCTCTTTCTGCTTCTTCAATGCGCGGTGCAACCCGAAATGGAATGCCTGGCGCGGATGCGGGTGAGTGCAATGCCAGCCGATCGGCGCCAAGTGCGCAACGGCTTCACCCTTCAACACCACGTTATGGTTGCTGTCGGCATGGTCGGCAAACAGGCGACGCGAAGACTGTCGAAACGTCACCACGGGAGAAAAAGCGTTCAGCCCCGCAATCAACTGGTCCGTGAAGTAGTCATGCAGCAGTATCTGGGCGCCGGTCACGGACGGGCTGGCAAACAGTGCAAATATCTCGGCCAGTGCGGTCGACCGGGACAAGACCGTATCGGCATCGACTTTTACAAACAGGTCGCATTCTGCCTTGGCCCTGCCCCACGCCTCCCACAACTGGTTGTGCGCTTCGAACTCCGGCTGGTTGGCAATGACGTGATGAGTCACATCGACACCCTGCTGCGTACCAATGGCACGGCAGCAGTCGTCAAATTCGGCCTCACCACACGCCAGGGTGCCGACAAAAATTCGGGGGACGTCCACTTGCCGGGGAGAATTACCGCAGCTGTACGGCAATTTCGAGTACGCGCTTCGCAATGAGGCGACAATCTTCGGACGAGACCCACCATCCACAAGGCAGCGATATCTGGCTGGAACTGAAAGCAAGCGTTCCCGGCAGATCGGCCTTGAATTCTTCAAAGGCTGAATACATGTCGTTGGGCAGATGGACCAGGCCGGCCGCGATGCCTTCGGCGTTGAGGCGCTCAATCAACTCGTTGCGCATCTCTTCATTGCCCTGGAACAGGCAGGTGTAGACCCAATAGCTCGATTGCGCCTGTGCGGGAACCCGCAAAGGTTTGATGAATCCTGAGTCTCGAAAGGCGTCGTTATAAGCGGCAGCGTTGGATCGATGCGCAGCGAGCAGCGAATCGATGTGTTTCATTTGTGCCAGCCCGATCGCAGCCGAAATGTTGTTCATGTTGAACTTGAATCCCACCTCGTTGGGCCGGATATCGGCACTCCACCGCTGCCCCTTCCATTCGCCTTTTTCGTCCTTGACGGCATCGCGATCGTAGCCAAACCATTTCAGCTTGCGGGCAAGGCTGAACTGCTGCTCGTCGTTGCAGATCAGTGCGCCACCATCCCCTGAGGAAAGGTGCTTGATGGCCTGAAAGGAGAGGCAGGTAAAGTCCGCAAAATCGGAGATCGGCCGCTTGTTCCAGGTGGCACCGAAGGCGTGAGCAGCATCCTGGATCACTGGGATTCCGTACTTGAGCCCGACAGCCTGGATGGCTTCCAGATCGCATGGCGTACCGGCCCAGTTCACGTAAGCTATCGCGCGTGTTCTGTCGGTGATTTTCCGTTCGATGTCGGCGGGGTCGATGGAGCCGGAGTCGGGTTGAATATCTGCCCAGACAATCTTCGCGCCAAGGTTCACGATCGGCGTGTTGGTGGCCACGCAGGTCATCGCGGGAGTGATGACTTCGGTACCCGGCCCGACACCCGACATCTTGTACGCCATGGTCAGCGCACTGGTGCAGGAATTGGTGAGCACCAGATTGCGAACCCCCAGGAAACCCGTCAGGGCGTTCTGGAAATCCGTGACTTGCTGGCCTTCGTTTACAAAACCCGATTCGAGGACTTCCCGTATTGCAACCAGGGCCTCGTCGACCGGCATGTGAACCTTGAACAGTGGGTATTTCATCGCTTGTCTATCAGTGGGAGGTTTTGATCTCTTCGATTTCACGCCCGAGGAACTGATCCATCGAACGGGTAAAGATGCCGAGCTGATCAAGGTAGGCGGCCAATTCCTGCTTGGACAGTAAGTCCTGATCTGAGGCATAGTCGAAAATCTTCGCGTCGAGCGGGATATCGCTGTGTGCCGGGTTCATTTTGTAGAAGCCGTCTTCGTCGCGAACACGAACCGACTCCGGCTTGCTGATGAGGTCCTCGTGCAGCTTCTCGCCGGGGCGAATACCGACAATCTCTATGGGCTTCTTGTAGCGCTCCGAGAATATTTCAGCAAGGTCCATGATCTTCATGGCTTTGAGTTTGGGTAGCCACATTTCGCCCGATTTCGCACCGAGGATGGTTGAAACGATCAGATCGATGCTCTGGTCAAGGGTCATGATGAAACGCGTCATTTCCGGATGCGTAACCGTGAAGCAGGATTGGAATTCGCCCTGATGCCGGAATAGCGGGATGATTGAACCGCGCGATTCCAGCACATTCCCATAGCGCACGCCGACAAAACGGGGGATCTCCATTGCGATGCAGGAACTCGTAACCAATCTCTCGGCAACTGCCTTGCACATGCCGTAGACGTTGGCCGGGGCACAAGCCTTGTCGGTCGACACCATCAACACTGCATCCAGGTTGGTAAGCCGGTCGGCCTGGTGAGTGACCGCATCAACAACATTCCGGATACCGAGAATATTGGTCTGCACGCTCTCATAGGGCGACAGTTCGCACGTGTCTACCTGCTTCAACGCCGATGCGATGATAACGGCATTAGGGTTGTAACGAATCAGCGCCTCTTCAACGCGTGCCTCATCCCGGATATCTCCGACAACAAACTTTACATTGTCTTTGTGCGCCAGCTGGTTCTTGATAGTCCAGTGTTTGGCTTCGTCTCGCGAGAAGAGAATTAGCTGATTGTCTGCGGACAATCTTCTAATCAGCGCCCGTCCCAAGGAGCCTGTGCCACCGAAGATAAGTATTTTTTTACCAGACAAATTCATGATGCAACTCCTTTAACTTCAATGATTAACCAGAAATAAGCAATTAGTGCAATTAGTGGATTCATTTCAGAAGCAAATTTGGCATTATTAGTGACAGCCCCCCTACTGGGTTGAAGTATTTTAGGATCCTTGCCACGATTACCGGTACTGATTGCATCTTCCATATTCATCCTCAAAACGAACAATGTCGTCTTCACCCAGATAGCTGCCCGATTGCACCTCGATGATTTCCAGGGGAATAGTGCCGGGGTTGACTAGGCGGTGTATTTCTCCCTGCGGGATATAGGTGGACTGGTTTTCGGTGAGCAGCAGTTTTTTATCTCCACATGTGATTTCGGCCGTACCGCTGACTACCACCCAATGCTCAGCGCGGTGGTGGTGCTTTTGCACGCTGAGGCTGGCACCGGGCTTGACCTGTATGCGCTTGACCCTGAAGCGCCCACCCTCGTCGATGCTGTCGTACCAGCCCCAAGGTCGGTGGACCTTACGGTGCAGATAGTGCTCCTCGCGCTTTTGCTGTTTAAGGGTATTGACGATGTGCTTGACGTCCTGGCTGCGCGACCGGTCGGCCACCAGCACGGCGTCAGGGGTTTCTACCACCACCAGATTCTGAACACCGACCAAGGCCACCAGACGGCTGGCGGAATGCGCTAGGGTGTTGCGGCAGTCGGTGGCCAGCACGTCGCCTACATGGGCGTTGCCATGTGGATCTTTAGACAATACGCTCCACACGGCGTCCCAAGCGCCGAGGTCGCTCCAGCCCGCGTCCAGCGGGGCCATGCGGATGGGGAAGCTGCTTCCCGGGCACCGCTCCATGACGGCGTAGTCAATGGAGTCACTGGGTATGGCGGCAAACTCGGTCTTGCTAGGCCGCACGAATGCCGCATCGGTACTACGTCGGGCCCAGGCGGCGCGGGTAGTGGCCGCAATTTCGGGTCGGAAGATTTCGATGGCCTGGAGCCAGACGGACGCCTTGAGCACGAACATGCCCGCATTCCAGTAGTAGCCGCCCTCTGCAAGGTACTGCCTGGCGGTGGCTTCATCGGGTTTTTCGACAAACCGCTCGACTACCAGGGTGGGCGTGGACGCCACAACGGCCTGGATGTAGCCGTAGCCGGTCTCGGGATGGTCAGGGGTGACGCCCAGGATCACGATGGCGCCCTCTGCCGCTTGACGTATGGCGTCATGCATGGCGCCATTGAACGCAGAGGCATCGGCCACAGTCTGGTCTGCGGGGGTGACGACCAGGACGGGATCATCACCGTTTTCCAAGGCAGCCAGTGCGGCCAGGCTTAACGCTGGGGCGGTGTTTCTGGCCACCGGCTCTAACAGTGCAGCAGCTGGAGATACACCGATTTCACGCAATTGTTCGGTTGCCAGAAACCTATGGTCCTCACCCGTGACCACCAAGGGATCGGCCACCTGAATGCTTGCCGCACCCAAGCCCATCAGTCGTTTGGCCGCCTGCTGAAACAGGCTGTCGCCCCCCGTGAGGCACAGAAACTGTTTGGGGAAACCTGCACGCGACAGTGGCCACAGGCGGGTGCCAGAGCCTCCACAAAGAATAACGGGTTGCACCTTGGTTAAATGGCTCATAACGTAACACTCAAGCTTTGAGACTGCTGGAACCGCCATGTGCTGGTACACATATCATCCAAGGTGCGCATGGCACGCCAGTTCAATACTTCGCTGGCCTTTTGGGGATCCGCATAACATGCGGCCACATCACCCGCACGGCGGGCAACTATCTTGTAAGGCACTTGGCGGCCCGATGCTTCTTCAAACGCCTGAACCATCTCTAGAACGCTGTAACCCTTCCCTGTGCCAAGGTTGATGGCATGCCAGCCAACGTTTTTTGACAGAAAGTTCAATGCTGCCGCGTGCCCTTCTGCCAAGTCCATGACATGGATGTAATCCCTCACGCCAGTGCCATCCGGGGTGTGGTAATCACTGCCGAAGACTTTCAATTCCGCTCGCTGGTCAGCAGCAACCTGGGCGATGTAGGGCATGAGGTTGTTGGGCACGCCACTGGGGCTCTCGCCAATCAGACCACTCTCGTGTGCGCCCACCGGATTGAAATATCGCAGGCAAACCATTCGCCAGTTAGGATCTGACGCAGCAACGTCGTTCAGCATCTCTTCGATGTGGAGCTTGCTGCGACCATAAGGGTTGGTGGCGCTGGTGGGATGGTTTTCATCCAACGGGAGATACTGTGGTTCGCCGTAAACGGTGGCGCTACTGCTGAACACCAGGGTCTTAACCTGCACCGACTGCATCGCCTGAAGCAAACTGATCGTGCCCTGCACGTTGTTGGCGTAGTAGTCGGCAGGTTTTTCAACAGACTCACCAACTGCCTTCAATCCCGCAAAGTGGATTACGGCATCAATGCAGTGCGAAGCGAGCGTATTTCTGAGCAACTCGGTGTCGCGCACATCGCCTCTAACGAAGAGGATTTGCTGCCCAGTGATTTGGAAAAGTTTTTCGAGAACGGAATCAGCGCTATTTGACAAATTGTCATACAAGAGCACTTGATGACCTAACAGCTGCAGTACGATCGCAGTGTGGCTTCCGATGTATCCGGTTCCACCGGTTAATAGGATTTTCATCCCAAACTTTTAATGAAAATATCCCGATACCAAGCAACAAAGTTGGCGACACCCTGTTCGACCGGGGTGACAGGTTTGTAGTCGAACTGTTCGACCAGATCGGTCACGTCGGCGTAGGTATCCGGAACATCGCCAGGCTGAAGCGGCAGCAAGTCCATCTCCGCTTTCCTGCCCAGCGCCTTCTCCAGAGCGGCAATATAGTCCATGAGTTCGACCGGACTGTTGTTGCCAATATTGTAGACCCGCCAGGGGGCATTGCTAGAGCCGGGATCGGGCTGTGCGCCGTTCCAGGTTGGATTCGGCGGGGCCGGACGATCGAGCACACGGATCACGCCTTCGACGATGTCGTCGATATAGGTGAAGTCGCGGCGGTGCTTGCCGTAGTTGAAGACTTGGAAGGGCTTCCCTTCGAGCATGGCCTTAGTGAACTTGAACAGCGCCATGTCTGGTCGGCCCCACGGGCCATAGACGGTGAAGAAACGCAGGCCGGTGGTCGGCAGGCCGTAAAGGTGGCTGTAGGTGTGGGCCATCAGCTCGTTCGATTTCTTGCTGGCGGCGTAAAGCGAGAGCGGGTGGTCGACGTTGTGATGCACCGAGAAGGGCATCGTCGTGTTGGCGCCATAGACGCTGGAACTGCTGGCATAGACCAGATGCTCCACGCCGTGGTGGCGGCAGCCCTCGAGGATGTGGGCGAAGCCGACGATGTTGCTGTCGATGTAGGCGAGCGGGTTCTCGATGGAGTAGCGCACGCCGGCCTGCGCGGCGAGGTTCACCACGCCCTGCGGCTTGTGCGTGGCGAAGCATTCCTCCATCGCCTTGCGGTCGGCGAGATCAATGCGCAGGTGGGTGTAGTTCGGGTGGTTTGCGTGCCTGGCCAGCCGCGCTTCCTTAATGGCCGGGTCGTAGTAGTCGTTGTGGTTGTCGATGCCAATGACGGTATCGCCACGTGCCAGTAATCGCAAAACCAGGGTCGAGCCGATGAATCCGGCTGAACCTGTTACAAGCACCTTCATTAATCGCTCCCAAAAAGATCGCGGGTATAAACCTTGTCGACCACATCGGCCAGTACGTCGGTATTGCGGTTGGCGATGATCACATCGGCTTCGCGCTTGAAGTTGGCCAGGTCTTTGACCACCTTGGAGTTGTAGAACTCGTCGTCCTTCAAGGCCGGCTCATAGACGATGACCGGGATACCCTTGGCCTTGATGCGTTTCATGATGCCCTGGATGCTGGAGGCCCTGAAGTTGTCCGAGCCGGCTTTCATGATCAAGCGATAGATGCCGACGACTTTCGGCTTGCGCTTGATGATCTCATCGGCGATGAAGTCTTTGCGCGTCGTATTAGCCTCGACGATGGCGTGGATCAGGTTCTGCGGCACTTCGCTGTAGTTGGCCAGTAGCTGCTTGGTGTCTTTGGGCAGGCAATAGCCGCCATAGCCGAAGCTGGGGTTGTTGTAGTGGGCGCCAATCCGGGGATCGAGACTGACGCCGTCGATGATCTGGCGGGTATCGAGGCCGTGGCGAGCGGCGTAGGTGTCGAGTTCGTTGAAGTAGGCGACTCGCATGGCCAGGTAGGTGTTGGCGAAGAGCTTGATCGCCTCGGCTTCGGTGCTACCGGTGAACAGGGCCGGGATGTCCTGCTTGACGGCGCCTTGCTTGAGCAGATTGGCGAAGGTTTCGGCACGGGCGGATTGTTCGCCGACGACAATGCGGCTGGGGTGCAGGTTGTCGTAGAGGGCCCGGCCTTCGCGAAGGAATTCGGGGGAGAAGATGAGGTTTTGTGTGCCGAGGGCTGCGCGGGTGCGGACGGTATAGCCGACCGGGATGGTGGATTTGATGACCATCACCGCTTGTGGGTTGATGGCGATGACGTCGCGGATGACGGCTTCGATGGTCTTGGTGTTGAAGTAGTTGGTTTCGGGGTCGTAATCGGTCGGCGTGGCGATGATGACGTAGTCGGCCCCGACATAGGCTTCCTGCTTGTCCAGTGTGGCGCGGAAGTTGAGAGGCTTGTGCTTCAGGAAGTCTTCGATCTCTGCATCGTCGATCGGGGACTCCTTGCGGTTGAGCATCGCCACCTTCTCGGCAACGATATCCAGACAAACCACTTCATTGTGCTGGGCAAGCAAGATGCCGTTGGAGAGTCCGACGTAGCCGGTTCCGGCAATGGCGATTTTCATTGCGAGCCGGCCTTCACAGGATTCATCTCGACTTTCAAGGCCTCGATTTCGGCTTGAAGCGCTTCATACTCAGCTACTTTGCGCTTCAGAAACTCAGCCGTCAACTTGGATTTTTCAGCCACTCCCGCTGGAGTCAGCAAATAGGCGTAACGCAGCTTGTTTTTGCTCTGGCTGAAGTTCTGCATTTTCACCAAGCCTTTTTCAACCAGGGCCTGGAAGCAGAAATTGATCGTGCCAAGCCCCACCCCCAGATCCTTGGCCAGCGCACGCTGACTGACCTGAGGCGTCTGATGCAAACGACGCAGGACTTCGAACTGGATTTCCTCTTGGAAACCAGCCAATTTCTGAAGTGGGGATACGAGGCTCAAGGTGGTTTTGGCACGCTACCGCCATGCCGTTTCACGATCAGCAAGCGCGGTCAGCGGGTTCTAGCAGGGGGTCCGGAGCAATAAAGTGCGGCAAAAGGTGCTGCCGCAAGTTCGACGGACGAACAGCATTGTGCCACACCGTCATGACTTTGAGAAAGGTTTTTTGCCAAACAGGCAATAAC